>ENA-UOJC01000664-UOJC01000664.1-human-gut-metagenome-genome-assembly--contig:-C104-NODE-664-length-57370-cov-10.520492_pt1 | contig 57370 bp, 50 predicted proteins | sample MGYA00242339_ERZ723886 | MGnify/ENA metagenome assembly ERZ723886 | reverse complement strand
ACACACGGTTCATTCCGCTTTTGCTGGTCTGAGTGACAAGACTTGAACTTGCGGCACACTACCGGGAACCCCCAAAGCGTGCACGCACGCTTTGGGGAACCCCGTACCACCCCTCTGCGCCATAGGCGCAGGGGCTGTTCTCGGACACAACTTCATGCATTTCCATTGCAAATAAGCAAAAGCGGAATGAACACACGGTTCATTCCGCTTTTGCTGGTCTGAGTGACAAGACTTGAACTTGCGGCCTCTACCACCCCAAGGTAGCGCGCTACCAACTGCGCCACACCCAGATTTCAGCACTTGATAAGTATAGCACAGGCGGCAGCGGAAGTCAAGGGGGAATTTCACTTTTTTGTGAAATTCCAAGCGCAATCGACGCCGCTTTGTATTTATCTGTTGCCTTTTGAGGCAAAATGTGCTATACTGATTTGTCGATTGTATATACTAAAGGAAGTGAGCGCGTGCAAAAAAGTGAAAACCGGCTGTTCGGGACAGCGGCGATGATGGTAGCGGTGACGCTGCTTGCCAAGGTCTTCGGCATGCTGCGCGACATTCTGACCGCGTCGCATTTCGGCACGACCGAAGCCGCCGTCGCCTACGAGGCGGCGAGCCGCCTGCCGATCACGCTGTTCGACTTCGCGCTCGGCGGTGTCGTTACGGCAGCGTTCATTCCGATCTTCAATGAGATTCTGGCAAAGCACGGACGCGACGATGCCTTTGCCTTTGCCAACCGCTATTTCAACCTGATCCTGACCGTCACGGCTGCCATCACGATCGTCGGCGTCCTCTTGGCAAAGCCGCTGATCGGCTTTCTCGCGCCCGAGATCAGCGCATCGGCAAAGGAACTTGCCGTATCGCTCTGCCGCATGATGTTCCCGATGATCATCTTTACCGGCGCGGCATTCTGCTATGTCGGCATCCTGCAATCCTTTGAAAAATACATGCTGCCCGCGGTGATGAGCCTTGTCTCCAACCTCGTGATGGTGCTCTATTTCTACACGCTCTGCGACAAACTCGGCGTATGGGGGCTGTCTGCGGCGCTGGTGCTCGGCTGGTTTTTGCAGGCGGCGATCCAAGCGCCCGCCGCGTACCGGCTCGGCTTCCGCTACCGCCCCGCGCGTTTTCTCGGCGATGTCTATATCCGCCGCGCGCTGAAGCTGGCGCTGCCGATCCTCGTCTGTTCCTGGCTGCAACCGGTCTGCAACGTCATCAACACGCGCTACGCCTCCGGCTTTGAAGGCGGCAGCGGCATCACGATGGTGAGCTACGCCAACCGACTCTATATCATCATTGTCGGCATTTTCTCCTTTGTGGCGACCAACCTGCTCTTCCCCAAGCTCTCCCGCGCGGAGGCGACCGGTGATGCGGACGGCGCACGCCGCTTTGCGGGGACGTCTATTAAGATTCTTCTTCTGATCATGCTGCCGCTTGCGGTCGGCATCTTTCTGCTTGCCGAGCCGATCACCCGTGCCGTCTACATGCGCAACCGATTCAGCGCACACGACGCGGAAATGACGGCACAGATCCTCCGTCTGTTTGCGCTGGGCATCCCGTTTATGTCGGCAAACGAAGTGCTGACCAAGCTGTTCTTTGCCAAGCAGCGCGTGAAAGCGCCGATGCTCTCCTCTCTCGCCGCGATCCTTGTGAACATAATGCTCTGCGCCGTACTGGTACAGACCGTCGGCTTTTCCGGCATCGGCATTGCCTCCACTGCTTCCGTGGCGGTCTGCGCCGTGCTCAACCTTGCTCTGCTCTCCCGCGACGGCGCGCTGCTCACAAGGCGCGACTTTGCGGGCCTTCTGCGCATGCTCGTCTGCACGGCGGTGATGGGCGCTGTCGTCTTTGCCTTTGACCGCTTTACCGCCCTGCAAAACGATCTTTTGCGCGTGCTGTGCTGCGGCGCGGTCGGCATCGCCGTCTACGGCGCGGCAAGCCTCTGCCTGCCCACTGCCGAGATCCGCACTCTGAAAGAACGCATACTGAAAAGGAGTTCGCATGATTAAAGTCATCCATGTCATCAGTGACACCAACATCGGCGGCGCGGGAACCGTGCTGCTGACAACACTCTACAACATTGACCGCAGCCGCTTTGACGTCAAGGTCGTCCTGCCCGAGGGCAGCGCGCTGATCCCGCGCATCGACGCGCTCGGCTTTGAGACCGTGCCGACCAAGGGCGGCGCGGACAAATCGCTCGACTTTGCCGCGATCCATGAATACATGCGCATCTTCAAGCGGGAGAAGCCCGACATCGTGCACACGCACGCCGCCATGGCGGCGCGCATCGCCGCATGGCTGTGCGGCGTGAAGGTACGCATCCACACGCGGCATTCGACCTTTGCGCCGAAGCCTGCGCTGACCCGTTTCCCGCTCCGGCAGCTCTGCGGATTTGTCAACAACACGCTCTCCACCGAGATGATCGCCGTCTCCGAATCGGCAAAAGCCAATCTGGTGGACACCGGCGCGAATCCGAAGAAGATCGAGGTCATCATCAACGGCGCGGAACCGCTGCGCAAAGTCTCCCCCGAGGAGGCGCAGGCGCTGCGGCAGAAGCTCGGCATCACCGACGGCGACGTGGTCGTAGGCATGTCTGCGCGCCTGGAAGAAGTCAAGGGGCACATCTACCTGATTGAAGCGGCACGTATCCTGCGTGAGCGCGGCATGAAGAACCTGCGTGTGCTGATCATCGGCACGGGCGCGACCGAGGGCATGCTGAAGGCGAAGGTGCGGGAATACGCGCTGGAGGACTGCGTGATCTTCGCGGGCTTTGTCAGCGACGTGGCGCCGTATATTGAAGTCATGGACGCCATCATCAACTGCTCCTTCGGCACGGAGGCAACCAGCATGGCGCTGATCGAAGCCATGAGCCTTGCCAAGCCCGCCATCGCCACCGACTACGGCGGAAACGCCTACATCGTGGAGAACGGCAAAAACGGCTACATCATCCCTCAGAAAAGCGCCTCCAACCTTGCCGACGCCATTACAAAGCTCTTTGCAGATCCCGCGCGGCTTGCTGAGATGTCCAAGGTTGCCTACTCGAAATATATCTGCCGCCTGACCGGCAAAATCATGACCGGCAAGGTGGAAAAGCTGTATGAAGAGGGGTACGCGGCAAGATGCAAAAAGTGAGGATCTTCCGGGCGCGCGGCTGGCGCGTGCTGTTTTTGCTGCTTACAGTCCTGCTGGCAGGCGTCATCTTCTATATGTCGAGCGAACCGGCGACCGAATCCAGCGAGCGAAGCACGACGATCGCCGCCGAGATCCTGCCGCTCGTGCATCCCGCCTTTGAAACTTTGCCGCCCGAAGAGCAAAAGGCTGTGCTCTCCTCTGCCGACCACATTCTGCGCAAAACCGCACATTTCTGCGTTTACGGCGTGCTCGGCGCACTGCTCCTGCTGTACAACCTTTGCTTTGCGGCAAAGCCCCCCGCGCACATGCTGCGCGCCCTGCTTGCCGCCACGGTCTATGCGGCAAGCGACGAGATTCACCAAGCGTTTGTACCCGGGCGCGGGTCCGCCGTCACCGATGTGCTGCTCGACAGCGCGGGCGCACTCTGCGGGATCCTCGCCATATGGCTGCTCGTCTGGGCGTCATGCCGACGAACGAACAAAGATAGGCACGCAAACATCTGAGCGATATGTTTGCGTGCTTTTTGCATATGCCGCTTCCCAGTCTCATATCTATATTTCGGGTGAAAGCCCGGACTGCATGAGAAAGGAACGAAGACAATGCAAAATCAATACTTACCCGAAGGGCTGCTGTTGACAACGGCACAAAACCGCGAGGCAATCGCCTCGCAGGCGGGACTGGAACGTGCGATGGCGCAGGGCAGAATTTTGGAGGCACCCGCCGCCCTGTGCGACAGCGACATGAATCTCTACGTAGACCTCGGAAATGTGCGCGGCTATATGCCGCGTGAAGAAGTTGCATACTGCCGTGCGGGCGAGGAGGTCAAGCAGATCGCCGTGATCACCCGCGTGGGCAAGCCGGTCTGCTTCAAGGTGATCGGCATGCGGGAGGAGCGCGGCATGCCGACGGCAATCCTCTCCCGCCGTGCCGCACAGCTGGAATGCCGCACCGCATTTCTTGCCGACCTCATCCCGGGCGACATCATCCGCGCCAAGGTCACGCACCTGGAGCAGTTCGGCGCATTTGTGGACATCGGCTGCGGCATCCCGTCGCTGCTGACGGTGGATTGCATCTCGGTTTCCCGTATTTCGCACCCCGCCGACCGCTTCACCGTGGGCGAGTACATTCCCGTGGTCATCCGCTCGATCGACCGCGAAAACGACCGCATTTTCGTCACGCACCGCGAGCTGCTCGGCACCTGGGAAGAAAACGCCGCAGCGTTTTCCCCGACCGAGACGGTCTCGGGCATCGTACGCAGCATCGAAGACTACGGCATTTTTGTGGAGCTTGCGCCGAATCTCGCCGGGCTTGCCGAGGTGAAACCGCATGTGCATGTCGGCGATGTGGCAAGCGTGTACATCAAGAGCATCATTCCCTCCCGCATGAAGATCAAGCTGGTGCTGATCGATGCCTGCCCCGGCACGGCACTGCCGCCGCCGACGCGGAAATATTTCATCGACCAAAGTTGCGTCACACATATCGACCGTTGGCTTTATTCGCCGCCGGGATGCGCAAAGATCATCGAAACCGTCTTTTGAAAAAATATTTACAAATCGCCAGCGATGTGCTAAAATAAAAGTGCCCCGATGGGCGCTTTTATAAGAAAGGCGGGATTTGGATGGCAAATACGATCATTACAATCGCACGGCAATACGGCAGCGGCGGGCGCGAAATCGGCGCGCTGGTGGCGAAAGAGCTGGGCATTTCTTTCTACGACCATGAACTGATTACAATGGCGGCGGAAAAGAGCGACCTCTGCCGCGAGGCGGCGGAGAAAGCCGATGAAAAGAACGCAAACAGCCTGCTTTACACGCTGGCAATGGGTTCTTCCGCGATGCTGCATGCACCGGGCTACAACCTGCCCGTCAACGACCGACTGTTTCTGGCGCAGTCCGAGATCATCAAGGAGATTGCCGCCAAGGAATCCGCAGTGATCGTCGGCAGATGCGCCGACTATGTGCTGCGCGAGCACAAGCCGTGCCTCCATGTGTTCATTCACACAAACATCAAGGCGCGCGCCGAGCGTGTGGCAAAGCGCAATGACATCACCGAGAGCGAAGCCTATGACCGCATCTCGAAGACCGACCGCCGCCGCGCAAACTACTACAACTTCTACACCGGCAAGAAGTGGGGCGAGATCACAAACTACGATCTGACGCTCGACTCTTCCCTGCTCGGCGTGGAGGGCACGGCGAAGATCATTGCCGACATGGCAAAGGCACTTGCAAAATGAAGTGACACCATGAACGGCATCTGCGTAAGACCTTATACCGAAGACGATATTACCGCCATGTGCGGCATCTGGAACGAAGTGGTGGAGGAAGGCGCGGCATTCCCGCAGGAAGAGCCGCTTGACGCTGAAACCGGCAAAACCTTCTTCGCATCGCAGAGCCACTGCGGCGTCGCCGTGGACGAGGAGACCGGCAGCATCGTCGGACTGTACATCCTGCATCCGAACAACATCGGGCGCTGCGGGCATATTGCCAACGCGAGCTATGCGGTGTCCGCTGCCTGTCGCGGGCGGCACATCGGCGAGCAGCTGGTGCGCGACTGCATGGCAAAGGGCAAAGCGCTCGGCTTTCGCGTGCTGCAATTCAACGCCGTGGTGGCGACCAACCTGCCCGCGCGGCGGCTGTATGAGCACATCGGCTTTACACAGCTCGGCACGATTCCCGGCGGTTTCCGTCAGAAGGACGGCAGCTATGCGGACATCTGCCCGTATTATATTGAACTATAGTAAAAAAGAACCGACCGACGGTCGGTTCTTTTTTTATTCAAACTTGTACTTATACCGCACCTCAGCATGAATGTCACTGATGAGGTTTGTGGTGTAGACTGCGAAGATCAGCCCGATGAGCACATCGAGGATCCACGCAAATTCAAAGCGCGGGAACCAGGTATAGCCGCTCGGACCGGAGCCGCCGGGCAGCGTGATGCGCTGCACGTCGGTGACAAAATAGAAGTACGCGATGCTCATGGCGCTCATCAGAACCGCCCACACGCGCATCCAGACTGTTTTGCGCGCGAACACCTGCACCAGCGGCTTGTTGCTGCCGGACACAGAGGTGAGCGAATTGATGCCGGTGTGTTCGGTCACGATCCGCATACAGATTGCGGCGAGTGACCACACACAGGCGAGGAACGCGATCTGCTCGGCGGCGTTTGCCCCGGCATACCGCATGAACAGCTCCCGCGCGCGCTCGATCTTATGCACCGAGCTGTAGACATATTCCGCCGTGAATTGCAGCATAGTCACACAGGTTGCCGCCGCCGTGGCGAGATACAGCACCGCCGACCAGAGGAGTGCCTTTGCCTGTGCGCCGAAATCCCGCAGCATCACAAACGCCGCCGCAAGGAACAGCAGTGCGGACAGAAAGTCCGGAATGTAGTTGATCTCATCCAGGTACATGTCCACCGACGTGAACGCAGCCAGCGCCGCGACGATCATGAAGACGTGCACGCGCCGCATCACAAAGATGCCGGTCTTCGGCAGAACCGTCTCCCGATAGATCGCGGAAAGGCTGTCCCAAAAGGCGGTATTCTTTCGGATATGCCGCACATAGCCGAGCATCCGACAGAGCCAAATCAGCCCGCATACAAGCACCAGCACGCAGGACATGCCGATCAGCAGCGGACGGTAGCGGTACAGCACCGCGCTGTCCGGCGTGACAAAGCCGAGTGAATCGTAGTTCGACAGGAGAGACAGCTCGGGCAGGACACAAAAGACCGATTTGAAGATGACAAATGCGCAGGACAGCGTCGTCAGCCCGCCGAGAGAACGGCTGCGCAAAACGACGGTCGGACCGTCCGACCCGCGCAGCTTCTTCGGGCGGGCGGGAATCTTGTACAGAAACTCGCCGCCGTCATACCGCGTGCCGAGATAGGTAAGCCCCGCGAACAGGCGCGTAAACGCGCGGATGCCGAACACCGTCTCCGCAACGGCGTAGACAAAGGTCAGCGACAGGAGAATCGTCTCCTCACCGACGCTGCGCGCCGTGATCAGCGTGGCGATCAGCCATGCGGGCAGCTTGGACAGCGTGATCCAGAACAGCCGTCGGAACTCGGCATGCGCATCCGCAAGCTCGCCGCAAAGATCGGCTGCGCGCGCGATGGCAAAACAGATACAAAGATAGCCGATGCAGTCCGGCAGCACATCGATGAGGTTGACATCCGGATTAAACAAAAACAGGATGCCGACCGTCAGAAGCCCGAACCGGATCACATTGATTCGCTTTTGCAGGGTGATGCACTCCCTTCTGCTCGCGGCGGCTCACTCGCCGTCGTTTTCATTTCTGCCGCAGCATTTTTTATACTTTTTTCCGCTGCCGCAGGGGCAGGGATCGTTGCGGCCGACCTTGACTGCCTTCTTGGCGGGCGCGCGCGTCGGCATTTTGCCGCCGGCAAAGCCCTCCACCAGCGGCTTTGCCACCTGCTTGCGCTCGATGGGCGCCTCGCGGCGCGGCACGGCGGACAGGATGCGCAGCACGGTGGTCTCCTTGATATCGGCGATCATGTTGTCAAACATATCTGCACCGACGAGACGGTACTCGGTGACGGGATTGCGCTGTGCATAGGCGTTCAGCCCGATGCTGTTCTTCAGCTCTTCCATCGCGTCGAGGTGATCCATCCACTTCTCGTCCACCGAGCGGAGGAGCAGCGTACGCTCGATCTCACGCATGTCGACGTTCACCGACTGCCACATCGCTTCACGGGCAGCATAGAGCTTCATCGCGCAGTCCTCGGCAGCCTTGGCGATGGTCTGTTCGTCCATCGCGCGGATCTGCTCCTCGGTATACTCGTTGTGGAGCACAGCGCCGACCACCGATGAAAGCAGCGCATCATAGTTGTAGGTGTCGGTATCATGGTCGAGGAAGGACAGCGCCTTTGCCTCCATGACCGAGCCGATCCACTCGCGGATCATGTCGCCGAGATCCTTGCCCTCCAGCACGTCGCGGCGCTGCTTGTAAATGACTTCGCGCTGCTGATTGAGCACGTCGTCATAGGTGAGGACGTATTTGCGGCGGTTGAAGTTCTGATCCTCGATGCGCTTCTGCGCCGACTCGATGTTGTCGGACAGGATCTTCGCGTCGATCGGCGTGTCCTCGTCGAGGCCGAGACGGTCAACCATGTTGTAGAGACGGTCACCGCCGAACAGGCGCATGAGGTCGTCCTCCAGCGAGATATAGAACTTGGACATACCGGGGTCGCCCTGACGACCCGAACGTCCGCGCAGCTGGTTGTCGATGCGGCGGCTTTCATGCCGCTCGGTGCCGAGGATAAAGAGACCGCCCGCTGCGCGGACCTTGTCCGCCTCGGGCTTGATCGCTTCCTTATACTTTTCGTTCAGCGCAGCAAAGGTGCGACGCGCTTCAAGAATGGCTTCGTCGTCCGTGACCGAGCTGCCCGTGGACAGTGCAATGAGATCTTCCTCAATGCCCATTCTGCGCATCTCGCTCTTGGCAAGGTACTCCGGATTGCCGCCGAGCATAATATCGGTACCGCGCCCAGCCATGTTGGTGGAAATGGTGACAGCGCCGAATTTACCTGCCTGTGCGACGATCTCGGCTTCTCTCTCGTGATTCTTCGCATTCAGCACAACGTGTGCGATGCCGTTCTTCTTCAGCTCGGCGGAGAGCTCCTCGCTCTTTTCGATCGAGACCGTACCGATCAGGATCGGCTGCCCCTTTTCGTGGCATTCGAGGATCTTCGCAACGATCGCGCGATACTTGCCCGCACGGGACTTGTAGACCGCATCGGGATAGTCAATGCGGATCATGGGGCGGTTGGTCGGCACGGCGACCACATCGAGGTTGTAAATTTCGCGGAACTCGGTCTCCTCGGTGAGCGCCGTACCCGTCATACCCGAGAGCTTGGCATAGAGACGGAAGTAATTCTGGAATGTGATGGAGGCAAGCGTCTTGGACTCCTTCTCGACGTTGACATGCTCCTTGGCTTCAATCGCCTGGTGCAGACCGTTGTTGTACCGTCTGCCGGGCATGAGACGACCGGTGAACGCATCGACGATGATGACCTCGCCGTCCTTGACGACGTAGTCCACATCGCGCTTCATGATGCCGTGGGCGCGGATCGCCTGGTTGACATGGTGCGCGATGGTCGAGTTTTCGGCGTCGGCATAATCATCGAGGTGGAAGAACTTCTCCGCCTTGGCAACGCCTGCGGCGGTCAGGACGACGGTCTTTGCCTTTTCGTCAACGATATAGTCAGCGTCGTCGGCGACCTCCTCGGTGTCCTGCTTGTCGTCGGTCTCCTTGATGACCTTCTTTTTCAGCGTGCGGGCAAAGTTGTCCGCCAGCGTATACAACTCGGTTGATTTCTCGCCCTCGCCCGAAATGATCAGCGGCGTGCGCGCCTCATCAATGAGGATGGAGTCCACCTCGTCGACAATGGCAAAATTGTGCCCGCGCTGCACCATCTGCGACTTATAGACAACCATGTTGTCGCGCAGATAGTCAAAGCCGAACTCGTTGTTTGTACCGTAGGTGATGTCGGCATCGTAGGCAGCGTGCTTTTCGTCCGGCATCTGCCCATGGACGACAAGTCCTGTTTTCAGCCCGAGGTATTCATAGACTCTGCCCATCTCCTCGCTGTCGCGGCGGGCAAGATAGTCGTTGACCGTGACGATGTGCACCCCCTTGCCGGTGAGTGCGTTGAGGTACGCCGGCATGGTGGCAACAAGCGTCTTGCCTTCGCCGGTCTTCATCTCGGCGATGCGCCCCTGATGCAGGATGATACCGCCGATGAGCTGCACATAGAACGGGCGTTTGCCCAGCACGCGCCAGTCCGCCTCGCGCACGACCGCAAAGGCGTCCGGCAGGATGTCATCCAGCGTCTCGCCTGCGGCAAGCCGCTCCTTGAGCGCGGCGGTCTGTGCGCGCAGGGTCGCATCATCCATCGCCTCATACTTCGGAGACAGGGCGTCGATCTTATCTGCAATGACCTTCAATTTCTTGACCTGATGGTCGCTGTAAGTGCCGAATATTTTTGCAAAAAGTCCCATATTTCTATCCTTCCGTGAAGATGAAGTCATCATTTAATAATTTATTATACTACAGTTTTGCCTTGTATTCCATAGATTTTTTGTAAATTCACCTAAAATTCATCTTGCGCGGGCAAAAAAAGCGCGGTATACTGATGGTAATGCCCTTGAAAAGAGGAATATCTATGAAACCCGTCAACATCGTCCTGCTCGAACCCGAGATCCCACAGAATACCGGCAACATCGCGCGCACCTGCGCCGCAACCGGCGCGGCGCTTCATCTCATCAAACCTCTCGGCTTTGCCATCGACGACCGCAAGCTGAAGCGCGCGGGGCTGGATTACTGGCATGAACTGGACATCACCTACTACGAAAACCTCGCGGACTTCACCGCGAAGAACCCGGGCGCCGAGATCTACTATTTCTCCACCAAGGCGCCCCGCGCCTATACCGAGATCGCCTACCCCACCCCGGTCTTTCTGATGTTCGGCAGGGAGACGCGCGGACTGCCCGAAGAGCTCATCGAAGCCCACCTCGACCGCACTGTGCGCATCCCCATGCGGGAGAACCTGCGCAGCCTCAACCTCTCAAACTCAGTCGCCGTCGGCGTCTACGAGGTCTTCCGCCAGCACGGCTTTGATACGCTCTGCGACGCGGGAAAGTATGGGAAATGATTATTTTAGGTTGACAATATCCTAAAATTCGTGTATACTATTTATGCGTAATCTTACAGATAGGAGCGTCCAATGAACATCAACACGAGTCAGATCGTTTCCATCTCGGAAGCCAATCAGAATTTTTCCCGCGTTGCCCGCGCCGCCGATCGGCTCGGCACGGTGGTCATCTTCAAAAACAACAAGCCGAAGTACAAGCTCGTGGACATTGAGCAGGACACGGAGATTCAGATGACCGACGACGAAAAGATTGACTTTGTCGCCGCGCGCGTTCTGAAAGAATACCGCCGCGCGTTTGAGGAGCTGGCAAAATGATCAAATTCAGCCGGGACAAAGTTTTGCTGCTGCATCAGATCATTTCCGCCGAAACCGGCGGCGACCCCGAGCTGCGGGACATCAACCTGCTCGACAGCGCGCTGGAATCCGCCTTTCAAACCTTCGACGGACAGGAGCTCTACCCGACTAAGGAGGAGAAAGCCGCGCGCATCGGCTATGCGCTGATCTCCAGCCACGCCTTTGTGGACGGCAACAAGCGCATCGGCATGTATGTTCTCCTGACCTTTCTCGAAACCAATGGCATCAAAATCCGCCCAAGCAATGAAGAGGTCGTCCGCATCGGTCTTGCAACCGCCGCAGGCGAGATGAAATACGAAGATATTCTCGCGTGGATTCTGGAAAATGAATAGCAAAAGAAGCCGCCCGCGGGCGGCTTCTTTTTTTGATTATTTCACGAGCTTATCAGTCTCGGCAGCGTAGGTCGCGAGCTTTGCGGCAAGCGCGGCTGCGTCCTTCGCGGAGGCGAGGTAATAGATCTTGATCTTCGGCTCGGTGCCCGAGGGGCGGATGACGGCGACGTCACCGTCGGCAAGCCCGTAGTAGAGCACATCCGACTTCGGCAGACCGGTCGGCTTTACCGAGCCGTCGGTGAGCGTGGTGATCGTCCCGGCGAGGTAGTCGCCGACAAAGGCAACAGGGCTGCCGCCGATGGCCTTCGGCGGATTCACACGGAGATTCTTCATGGTATTCGTGCGGCGCTCGATGCCGTCGAGCCCCTCCATGTAGACATCCTGCGACTTCTCGCCGTAGTAGCCGTACTTTTCATAGAGCTTCTGCAACGCGTCGTAGAGCGTCATGTTCTTTGCCTTGTAGTAGGCTGCCATCTCGGTGGCAAGCATCGCGGCGCAGACCGCGTCCTTGTCGCGGGCGTAAGTGCCCTTGAGGTAGCCGTAGCTCTCCTCAAATCCGAAGAGGAACGTGCCTTTCCCTGCCGCCTCGTGCTCCTTGATGACCTCACCGATAAACTTGAAGCCGGTGAGCACATTGTAGAGTTTGACGCCGTTTGCACGGCAGATCGCCGTGGCAAGTTCGGTGGAGACGATGGTCTTGACCGCGTAGGCGTCGGCGGGAACGCCGCCGTTTTCCTTCAGCGCGGTGATGATATAGTCCAGCAGCAGCGATGCCATCTGGTTGCCCGTAATGGTGACGAACGAGCCGTCCGCCGTGCGGGTCATTGCGCCCATGCGGTCGCTGTCCGGGTCGGTGGCGATGATGAGATCGCTGCCGACTTCGTTTGCCAGCTTGATGCCGAGCGTGAATGCCTCGGGCAGCTCCGGATTCGGCTTGACGACCGTGGGGAAATTGCCGTCGAGGATCATCTGCTCGGGAACGGTATAGAGCTTTTTCAACCCGGATGCGCGCAGTGCCTCGGGCACAAGCTTGTAGCCCGCGCCGTGCAGCGGCGTATAGACGACCGTGAGATCGTCTGCGACCTGCTTCACCGCATCGGAATTGACGCGCTGCGCCAGCACATTTTCGAGGTAGACGCGGTCGACCTCTTCGCCGATGACGCGGATCTTGCCTGCCTTTACGGCTTCGGCATAGTTATCCTGCTTCACACCGTCGAAAATGTCGATCGACTTGATCTTTGCCGAGACGATGTCGGCATGCTTCGGCGGCAGCTGTGCGCCGTCCTCCCAATATGCCTTATAGCCGTTGTACTGCTTCGGATTGTGCGACGCGGTGATGTTGATGCCCGCGATGCAGTCAAGGTGGCGAATGGCGAACGAAAGCTCCGGCGTGGGGCGAACGCCGTCAAAAATATAGACGGCGATGCCGTTTGCCGAGAGGACCGCCGCAGCGGTCTCGGAAAACAGCGCCGAATTGTTGCGGCTGTCGTATGCAATGACAACGCCGCGGCGCATCGCGTCCGCGCCCTCGAGGGCGATCATCTCCGCCATGCCCTGCGTCGCCTGTGCAACGGTGTAAACGTTCATCTTGTTGAGACCCGCGCCCATCGTGCCGCGCAGACCGCCCGTGCCGAATTCCAGATTACCGAGGAAGCGCATCTCGATCTCGTCATGATCACCTGCGATCGCCTCCAACTCGCGGCGGCTGTCTGCGTCCAGCTTCGGCTCATGCAGCCAGCGCTCGTAATTCTCCATGTAGTTCATATCGTTCTCCTTTGTTGTATCTTTGTCTCGCCTGTCGGCTCAGAGGTTCTCCCGCAGCGCCTTGGCAAGCTCATTGGGACATGACGTCCCTCTGCCGCGGCAGTCGATGCCGTCGAGGCGGCGAATGACCTCCTCCACGGGCATCCCCTCAACCAGAGCGGCAACGCCGTGCGTATTGCCCGGACATCCGCCGACAAACTCCACATGCTTGACAATGTCACCGTCCAGCGTGATCTCGATCTGACGGCTGCAAACACCGTGCGGGGTGAAAGTAATTTTCTTTTCCATACATTTTTCCTTTATATGCAGTTGGATTTGGTTTTATTCAAATCGACGTGACGGTCTCGTACACGCCGAGCAGAATGCAGCTTTGGCGGGTGGCGGCAAGCAGCAGGAGCCATGCAAACAGCGCCTCCTTTGTGCCGCCGAAGGTGCAGAGCTGCGCATAGCCGTCAGTGTAGCCGAGGGGCTGCGATGTCGTGCGCACCAGCGTCACGCCGAGTGCCGCCATGGCGGTAAAAAGCGCGGGGAGCGCTGCCGCATCGCTGAGCGACAGCCGCAGGGCAACCTGTGCCGCGTCTTCGCCGTCCGGCAGCGCATCTCCCTCACGGCAAAGAAGCGCGAAGCGCGTGACCACACCGCTCTCGTCCGCGATCTCGCAGACGCGCGTGACAAACAGATCATTCTCGGTCATCATGCGGAGCGTGGTGGAGAGAAAGCCGTCCCGACTGTTCTCCAGCGGCAGAATGCAATAGGCGCAGTCGCCGCCGACGACCGCATCGCAGGCATCGGCAAAGCTGCGGACAAACTGTGCCTCGGCGCCCTCCGTGCGTGCCGCCAACACCTCCATGGCGCGGCGGAACGCAGCGGTCTCCGGCACGGCGACCCGCATAGGCGCCGTCCGCGCCGCGCGCGCGGCAAACATTGACGGCGACGGATACAACCCGGCGCGTTTCACTTCGGCAGTCAGCCGCACCGCATAGGCGGCGAGGTACGCGCCCATGTCCGCCGAGAGCTTTGCCGCGGCAAGCGGCAGATTCTCCGTCGGCGTATCGGCAAACATCGCCTGCGGCAGCTCCGGCAGACAGCCGGGCGGCTCACGCCGCACTTCCTCCGCCGAAAAGCGCTCTTCCCGCAGCATACGGACAAGCGCAGGCGCGGCAAGCCGTGCCGCCTCGTCGAGCACGGCGCTCATGCGTTCGCATGCAGAGAGGTCATCGGCAAGGACATGCCGCATATTCTTTTTGACAACGGACTGCAACTCGCTCCTTGCCATCTTACAGTTTGGCGAGTGTGTCGTAGCTCGATGCGAGGAAGTCGCGCAGCTCCGTCTCGGTGAAGCGGCGCTGGCTGAGCACGGCAAGCCCGTAAATCTGCTTTGCCACAAGTGCGTCCGTGTCGTGCTCCTCGGTGTCCAGCTTTTTGATGAGCGGATTTGCCATGTTGAGGACAAGCGCGCTCTTCGGCTTGAAATCGCCGCCGAGCGGCATGCCGTTTGCGGCATAGAGCTTCATCATATCCTCCATGCGGCGGCTCTCCTCATCGACGTTCAGCATCGCGGGGATCGTCGCATCGGCGAGATTCTCGCAGCGCACGGCGAGCTTGTCGTCGCCCGCCGCCGTGCGGAAGAGCGTCTCCAGCTTTTCGGAATGTGCCGCCTCGCCCTCCTTCAAAGCATCGGTAATATCGGCGTCCACGCGCAAGAACTTGACGTTCTCGCTGACGCTTTCGAGCATTGACACAAATTGCGTGTCGATCATCTTGTCAAAGCGGACGACCTTGATGCCCTTTGCCTCCAGCATCGCAATATACTGCGCCTGCAGCTCGGCGTCCGAGGTGTAGTAGACCTTATTCTCGTTTGTCTCCTTCGCGCCCTCGAGGTACTCGGCAAGCGTCATGTGCCCGCCGTGCACGATCTCCAGAAGCAGTGCGTCCTTGGCGCGGTCATAGAACTTGCGGTCGCAGAGCGAAGCGTATTCGCAGAAGGTCTTGATGTCGCCCCACATCTTCTCATAGCTCTCGCGGTCGCTCTTGAACATCGACGTCAGCTTGTCGGCAACCTTCTTGACGATGTGCGCCGAGATCTTGGTGACATAACCGTTGTTTTGCAGATAACTGCGCGACACGTTCAGCGGCAGCTCGGGGCAATCCAGCACGCCGCGCAGCATGAGCAGGTACTCGGGGATGACTTCCTTGATATTGTCGGCGACGAAGACCTGATTGTAATAGAGCTTGACCTGCCCCTCCAGCCCCGCGAACTCGTGCGTCAGCTTCGGAAAATACAGGATGCCCTTGAAGTTGAGCGGATAGTCCGCATTGATGTGCAGCCAGAACAGCGGCTCGTTGAAATCGGTAAAGACCTTGTGGTAAAACGCCTTGTACTCCTCGTCGGTGCAGTCGGCGGGGTTCTTCTGCCACAGCGGGTGGGTGTCGTTGATCGGGGTCTCGGCGGGCTTTTCCTCGCCCTCCTTGGGCTTGACAGGCTCGGCATCCTCATCCTCAAAATAGATCTCCACCGGCATGAACGCGCAGTACTTGTCCAGCACGGCGCGCAGGGCGTGCGGCTCGAGATACTCCGTGCCCTCGTCGTTGACATGCATGATGATGTCGGTGCCGTGCCCGTCGCGCTCGGCATCGCTCATCTCATACTCGCCCTCTTCGTTGCAGACCCACTTGACGGCGGGCGTACCGCGGTAGGAGCGGCTGATGACCTCCACCTTGTCGCTGACCATGAACGCCGAATAGAAACCGAGACCGAAGTGCCCGATGATGCCGTCGGCAGCGCCCTCACTCTCGTACTTTTCGATGAACTCCATCGCGCCGGACAGCGCGATCGAGCCGATGTACTTCTTCACCTCATCGGCATCCATGCCGATGCCGTTGTCGCGCACGGTGATGGTGCGCGCCTTCTTGCTGACCGAGACGTCAATGCGTCCGACCGTCTCGATGTCCTTGACCTCGCCGAGCGAAATCAGGCGGTTCAGCTTGACGATCGCATCGGAGGCATTGGAGACGATCTCGCGAAGGAAAATCTCCTTGTCCGAATACAGCCACCGCTTGATGACCGGGAAAATATTTTTGGTTTCGACGGAAATGCCGCCCTTTTCGTTTATGATTTGTTCTGACATGAAAATCAGCTTCCTTTGATAAAATACTTGAAGTCATAAAACTTCAAAATAAATTATAGCCTACTTCGGTGCGGAATGCAAGTTTTCGGATGAAAGATTCACACATTTTCCTTTTTTCCGCCACTTTTTCGCACACCTCTCTGAAAAAGGGTTGCATTTCCGCCGCCGTCATGCTATAATATTAAAGTCATATTTGCCGGTATGATGGAATTGGCAGACGTGCCGGACTCAAAATCCGGTGGTAGCGATACCGTGTCGGTTCGACCCCGACTACCGGCACCAAAAGGAAAAGTCGCTTTGGCGGCTTTTCTTTTTTCAACTATTTTTTCAATCGGTAAATGTCGTCGCGGCAGCAATCGCCGTCGGACAGATCGGAATGCCGCAAAAAGCGGACATGCCGCACGAGGTTGGTATATGCCTGTATGTCGGTCATGCAGAAGATCTTGCACAGCTCCCGGATGCCGTAGAAAGCAAACATCTCCGCATACATGCATCGGTTGATCCGATCGAACACATGATCCGCGTCTGCCTGAAATTCGTCAAATGTGATGCTGCCGTCCCGCAGACGGTTCTTATACTCGGCAAGATTCCATTTGTGCGCGATCGCCCATGCAAACGGGAAACAGTCGACGATTTTTTCAGGCGGATGAACGCCTGCTTCCGCTTGCGGAAAGCGTCATTCACAAAGCCGATGATCGCTTCCTTTTGCAGTCCGGCGTCTTTCAGTCCGAGGCACATGGCGATCACGGCATAGATCATCGACACCCGCATGGTCGGGTAGCGGTCATGCTGCCGATAGGCATCCGACGCATACATCTCCGTGAGCCTTGCGGCGTAGTTCTGCGCTTTTTGCGCAGCGTCATGCATCCCGGCACGCAGCAGCGCCGACCGATACAGCGCTGTATATTTTTTGACCGTTTTCCCTGTCTTTTTCATGCATATTCTCTTTCATGCATATTCTCCTTGTTCTTAAGTTAGTCTATGCTAACCAATGGACATAAAAAGCCGCATGCCACGCAGTAGATTACACGGCAAACGGTGTTTCCAAGCGATAGCGCGGACCTTCTTCTCCCATCTCGCCGGTGGGGGTAAAGCCGATCTTTGCAAGCACGCGCTGCGATGCGGCGTTGTCCGGTGCGGTCTCTGCCAGGACAGCACAAACGCCGTCCCCGGTGAGCGCCCACAGGCAGGCGGCACGAATGATCTCGGTGGCGTATCCCCTGCCCCAAAAGGGCTCGAGAATGCCGTAGCCGATCTCGGGACAGCCGTCTGCGGGCAGCCCCTTGAAGCAGAAATCGCCGACTGTCTCGCCGCTCTCGCGCGCCGTAATGCGCCATGCCGTATAGAACAAATACTGCTCCGGGTATTTCCGGCAGCCGTCCAGCATCTCGCCGTATGCCTCGGCAAGCTCCGGGTCTTCTGTGCGCACGTGCGCGGCGAGCGCCGCCAGTTCTTCTTCCGTCATCGGCTCCGCATATAGCCGCGGGGTGCAGATTCTTTCCATTTTCGTCTCTCTTTCTCAGAATGCAAAGGTAATGCGCTGCGTATCGGCATCCACTGTCGCGTGTACGCCGAACGGGAGGATGCAGCGCGGCTGCGCGTGTCCGACGGACAAGTTACAGACAATGGGCAGTTCTTTATCGGGGATGACATCAAGCAGCGCCTGCTTGTACGCCGCGTGGTGCGTATCGTCCATCGGCTTGCCGACGAGCACGCCGGAAACCGCCGCAAAAACGCCTGCATCACGCAGATATTCAAGTGCGCGGCGATACTTTTCGGGCGATGGCTTTTCCTCCGAAGATTCGAGCAGCAGGATCTTGCCGCGCCATGCCCCGGCGGCGGGAAACAGCCCGTATCGACGGATCACATCCGGCATATCCGCATAGCGTGTACCGTCAAACATATCAAAAATTGTATCCATGCAGCCGCCGAGAATCTCCCCTTCAAAGCGGGCATGTCCGCGCAGCAGCTCGAATCCGTCGTTTTTATAGGCGGGCATCGCCGTGCCGACCTGATCGGCACCGAAATCCTTGCGGGTCTCGTACCAGATGTCGCTCGGTGTGACCGCCGCGATATGCCCGGTGCGGATCAGTTCTTCAAAGTACCGCCGCGTATAGGGCAGCATGTCCGCGCCGATCTCACAGACATCGGGCAGAAACGCCTGCCCGTAAAACGTGGGCAGACCGACCTTGTGCAGCATGAAATGATTGACCGTGGTGTCGGAAAAGCCGAGAAAAATTTTGTCTGTCACAGCTTTTTGCAATGCGTCGTTCTCAAAGAGATACGGTGCAAGTTTGTATGTATCGTCGCCGCCGATGGCGCAGAGGATCATATCCACCTCGGGATCGCGAAAGGCGGCGAGCAGATCCGCTGCCCGCACCTCGGGATGCGCCCGCAGATATGCTATGCCCATTTTCGCGTGCGGCATGTATTTGACGGAAAGTCCGAGCGCGCGCAGGCGTTCTTCGCCGATTTTCAGCTCATGCGCGACAAAGGATTCACCGAGCACGCCGCTCGACAGACTGACAATTCCGACTGTTTTCACCATGGAAAATTCCTCCTGTGTTTTTCTTCCGGTCTACTGCTTCTTTTTCGAATCAAGGAGACCGTTCCGCTCCTGCTGCAAGAGCCAAACGGTCATATCGTGCAAGGTCTCCTCAATGGGACGAACACGGTAATGGAAGCTCTCCGCCGCCTTTTTGTGGCTGAACTGCCCGTTTGAGCCGAGTACGGCGACCGCATACGGCGTAAAAAACAGCGGTTTTTTCTCCCGGATGCACTTTTTCTCGTAAAAAAATGCGGCAAACCGCGCCAATCCGAGCGGCAGGCAGACGGGGCGGCGGCGCGATCCGGCCACCTTGCCGATGATACCGAGCATTTTCCTGATCGTGATGTACCGTCCGGACAGGATATAGCCCTCTCCGGGCTTTCCGCCGGCGGCGCAACCGAGAATCCCGCTTGCCACGTCCCGCACATCCGCAAAATCATATCCGCCGCGAACGGCAAAAGGCAGCTTCCCCTGCAAAAAGGATTTTGCCATCGTCGTGAAGCTCCCTCCGCGAAAATCTTCGGGTCCGATGAGCCCGGAGGGGAACACCACAGAGGCGTCCAGCCCGTTCGCCGCCGCATCCAGGACCATCTTTGCGGCGGTCGCCTTGCTCTTGGCATATGCACCGTCAACAAGGTCCTCGGAAAACGTGCAGTCTTCCGTAATGGTTTGTCCTTTCGGCTTTTTCGGAATTGCATGAACCGAACTGACATAGACGAGCCTGCCGACATTGCATTCCACACATTTGCGAATGATGTTGCCTGTTCCCTGCACATTCACCGCACGAAGCATCGACCCCGGGTCGGAGGCGACGGTGATGACGCCTGCACAGTGGATTACGCAGGTTTGCTTTCCCGCGCCGGCAAAGAACGCCGTGAGCGATCTTTCATCGAGAACATCGCCGAAAACAGGCTGAACACCTGCGGGAAGCAGCTTCGCATACGGGTCATCGGGCAGGATCAGCGCCCGTGCCGACGCACCGCATACAGCCAGCTCCCGCAGGACAGCCCTGCCGAGAAACCCGGTTGCACCCGTCACAAGATATCTGTCATACATGCGAATCCCTCCTTCAGAACCCGTTCGGAAGCCGCGCTGCATTCTATTCTTCAAGCATATTTTGCACAAACAGCGCAGATGCACCTTCTTTTGGTCATGCGCCGCGCCGTTTCGATACGCCGCGCCCTCTCCTGCTTCTATTATAGCATAAGCCGCACGGATGCACAAGACCTTCCGCCTTTCCCCACAGGGAGCGCGAAGGTGTGAACCACCTCTTTCTGCATTCTGCGCAAAAAAGCCGCACGGCATGCCGTGCGGCTTTTTCTTATGCAAATTTATTTGCCCTGAATGTACTTGTCGATCGCTGCGGCTGCGGTCTTGCCCGCGCCCATTGCAAGGATAACGGTTGCCGCACCGGTGACGGCGTCACCGCCGGCATAAACGCCCTCGATCGAGGTCTTGCCGTTCTCGTCGGCGACGATCTCGCCCCACTTTTTGGTCTCGAGACCGGGGGTGGTTGTCTTGAGCAGGGGGTTCGGCGACGTGCCAAGCGACATGATAACGCAGTCGGCATCCATCTCAAACTCGCTGCCGGGGATCGTTACAGGACGGCGGCGTCCCGATGCGTCGGGCTCGCCCAGTTCCATCTTGATGCAGCGGATCTTGGCTACGGCGCCGTAGCTTGCATCACGCTTGTCCTCGACATCGGTGGACAGCAGCTCGATCGGATTGCAGAGGGTCTTGAAGATGATGCCCTCTTCGATCGCATGCTCAACTTCCTCGTGACGTGCGGGAAGCTCCTCCATGCCGCGGCGATATACGACGTACACGTTCTCTGCGCCGAGGCGCTTTGCGGTGCGGGCTGCGTCCATGGCGACGTTGCCGCCGCCGACGACAGCGACGTTTCTGCCGTGCCAGATCGGCGTCTGCGAATCGGGCAGATACGCCTTCATTAGGTTGGAACGGGTCAGGAACTCGTTGGCGGAAAAGACGCCCTTGAGATCCTCGCCCTTGATGTTCATAAACATCGGAAGACCCGCGCCCGAGCCGATGAAGATCGCCTCATAGCCGTATTCCTTCTTCAGCTCTTCAATCGTGAGAACACGACCGATGACCATGTTGGTCTCGACCTTGACGCCGAGCGCGATCAGGTTGTCGATCTCCTTCTGCACGATCGCCTTGGGGAGACGGAACTCCGGAATGCCGTAAACCAACACGCCGCCGGCAAGATGCAGCGCCTCATAGACCGTGACTTCGTAGCCCTGCTTTGCAAGGTCGCCCGCACAGGTCAGACCAGACGGACCGGAGCCGATGACGGCAACCTTGTGCCCGTTCTTCGGCGGGAGCACCGGCTTTGCCGTGGAATGTGCATTGTGCCAGTCGGCAACAAAGCGCTCAAGTCTGCCGATACCGACAGGCTCACCCTTGATGCCGCGGGTGCAGACGCCCTCGCACTGGGTCTCCTGCGGACATACACGACCGCAGACCGCCGGCAGAGAGGACGAAAGACTGATCACCTCATACGCACCTTCAAAGTCGCCCTCGGCAACCTTGGAGATAAACTCGGGAATGTGAATGTTGACGGGGCAGCCGCTCACGCAGGGACGATTCTTGCAGCCGAGGCAGCGCTTTGCCTCGTCGATGGCGGTCTCTTCGGAATAGCCGAGTGCAACCTCCTCAAAGTTCTTGTTGCGAACGTCGGGCGCCTGGGAAGGCATCGGGTTCTTCTTCGGGCTCATATTGAACTTCGGCATCTTATTTAACCTCCTTCTTGAACAGGTTGCAGGCAGCCTCGTACGCGTGCTTCTCAAATGCGGGATAGGTGCGCGCACGGCTCATCGCCTCATCAAAGTCAACCTCATGACCGTCAAAATCGGGACCGTCCACGCAGGCGAACTTCATCTTGCCGCCGACAGACAGGCGGCAGCCACCGCACATGCCGGTGCCGTCGACCATGATCGGGTTCATGCTGACCGTGGTCTTCTGGTTGTAGGGCTTGGTGGCAAGGCAGACAAACTTCATCATAACCAGCGGTCCGATCGCAATAACAACGTCGTACTTCTCGCCGGCTTCCAGCGCCTTGTTCAGCGGAACGCAGACATTGCCCTCTTCGCCGTAGGAGCCGTCGTCGGTCATCAGATGCAGCGTGTCGCTGGCAGCCTTGAACTCATTTTCAAGAATGACAAGATCCTTCGAGCGGAAGCCGATGATGGAATGCACCTCGCAGCCGTGCTCATGCAGCTTCTTGGCGATGGGGAGCGCGATCGCGCAGCCGACACCGCCGCCGATGATGCAGACCTTCTTCAGTCCCTCGGTCTCGGTAGGCGTGCCGAGCGGGCCGACGAAATCATGGATGCTGTCGCCCTCGTTCTTGTGGTTCAGCAGCTCGGTGGTGCCGCCGACGATCTGGAAGATGATCGTTACGGTACCCTTTTCGCGGTCATAGCCCGCGACGGTGAGCGGAATACGCTCGCCATTCTCATCCACGCGCAGGATGATAAACTGACCGGGCTCCGCCTTTTTGGCGATCAGCGGCGCTTCGATGTCCATCAGTGTGACGGTGGGGTTGAGAATTTCTTTACGCACGATTTTGTACATGGGTTGAAATCCTTTCTTTATTTGAATGAACGACTTGATTATAGCACATCCCGCGCACTTTGTCTGCATTTTTTCGATTTTTACAAACAGGGAATTTCAGCAAGAAGACGGGCGCCCGAAGACGCCCGCCTTCTGCTGAAAGCGAAATGCTCTCTAATGTACTTATCAGAAATCGACTTCGGTATCGTAGTAGCAAGCCTTGAGCAGCTTCTCCATCTCTTCCTGCGTCGGAATACGCGGGTTGGAGCCGGTGCATGCGTCGCCGATGGCGTTCTTTGCGACCTCGGGGAGCTTCTCGAGGAATTCCTTCTCGTCGATGATGCTCTTGTCGGCACGGACGCCGCCCTCGCCGTAGTACTTGATGGCCTGCGGAATCTCGAGCTCGTCGTTCATGTGGCGGAGCTCCTTGATGAGGAGGTCAACCTTCTCTGCAACGGTGCTGCCGCCGAGACCGAGGTGGTCTGCAATCTGCGCATAGCGCTTTGCGGCTCTCTCGTCCTTTGCGTTGTAGCGAATGACCTTCGGCAGGTACATTGCGTTTGCGCAGCCGTGAATGATATGTCCGCCAGAGAATGCGGCGCCGGTCTTGTGTGCCATGGAGTGCACGATGCCGAGCAGTGCATTGGAGAATGCCATACCTGCAAGGCACTGTGCATTGTGCATGACCTCACGGGCGTGCTTCTCGCCTGCGAAGGAGTGAACCAGCTCGTCATGAATCATGTCGGTTGCATGGAGTGCAAGCGGGTCGGTGTAGTCGTTTGCGACCGTGGAGACATACGCCTCGATGGCATGGGTCATTGCGTCCATACCGGTATGCGCGGTCAGCTTCTTCGGCATCGTCTCTGCCAGCTCGGGGTCAACGATCGCGATATCAGGCGTGATATTGTAGTCAGCGAGCGGGTACTTGATGCCCTTGTGATAGTCGGTGATGACAGAGAATGCGGTGACTTCGGTTGCCGTGCCCGAGGTCGAAGGAATTGCACAGAAGTGTGCCTTCGTGCGGAGCTTCGGGAAGCTGAAAGGCGTGATGATCGCTTCAAAGCTGGTGTCCGGGTATTCGTAGAACACCCACATCGCCTTTGCAGCGTCAATCGGCGAACCGCCGCCCATTGCGACGATCCAGTCAGGCTGGAACTTGCGCATAACTTCTGCGCCGCGCATGACGGTCTCAACCGACGGATCGGGCTCAACGCCCTCAAACAGCTCAACTTCCATGCCGCCGTCCTTCAGATACTGTACGGCGCGATCCAGGAAGCCCATACGCTTCATCGTGCCGCCGCCGACAACGACGATTGCACGCTTGCCGCCGAGGTTCTTCAGCTCCTCGAGCGTTCCCTGACCGAAGTATACGTCTCTGGGTAAAGTAAATCTTGCCATAACAAAGCCCTCCGTTAAAAAATAATATTTTTGTAAAAGTGCCTTTGAACTCTTGCTTACGGCTTCATTATAGCGAGGTGATTTGCGAAAGTCAATAGCTTGTTAAAAAATTTACATAAGTTCGTAAAAAAATTAACATAATCGTCACATTTGCATGGCAAACGACACCATGTGACGCAGATTCTTGTCGCAAAATACAGAATTTCGGCGATGCCGACGGCGGAAGGGATCCCGAAAGACAAGAACCGCGCACAAATGCACGGTTCTCTTTTTCCTTATTTCAATACAACGGCGGGCCAGAGTGTGGTGGAATAGACCGAGACGCTCATGCTGTCCGCCGTGACGTCCTTGCCGTCCGTGTTGGAAAGCGCAAGACGCACCTTGAAGCGGTCTGCACCGGTAAGTCCGAGAAGCGCTTTCGGGACGGCGACCTCATACACGCAGCCGGTGTCGCGGTCGTCGTTTTGATCCACCGTGCCGAGGACGCGGACGGCGGCACTGCCGCCGGACAGCTGCGCACGGCACACACTGTTCTCGTAAAGTTCGATTTTACGGATGCCGTCAAGCCCCACCGTGATGCGGTAGTCGGCGGTAGTGCTCGCCGCGATGCAGACCGTGACGGTATCGTCACTTGTCAGAACGTCATCCAGGCGGGAAAGAAGGAAATACAGGTTGTCGGCATCATGCGCGGCACGCAATGTAACCTGCGCCTGCGATTCGCTGCCGACAAAGAGCGCGTCGGTATTGCCGTTCCAGTCATTTGTATACCCGTCTGTGCAGATCGAGACCTGCGGCGCGTCGATCCGGTGGTTGAGATAGCCGCGCACCATGGCGATGCCGCCTGCGACGAGCTTTCCCTCCTCATCATAGGTATGCGCCGCATTGGCAAACAGCATGGCATGGCTGTCCACCGTCTCGACGCATCCCCAGATACCTGCCGCGTCCGGCAGGATGGTGAACAGCGTTTGCGAAAAGGCGCTGCCGTCCGGCGCACCCATGCGGGCGCGCAGACGGTTGCCGCGCGCATAGGTCATGACGACCTCGCCGGACAGGAAGCGCGCGAGGAACGGTGATGTGCCGACCCAGACGCTCTGTACGGTGGTATCGGGTCCCGCCTCGGTGAGTGCAAGCGGCTTCCACACACCGTCCTCGCCGGAGAGCGCATAGGAGATTGTGAACTGCGCCGTGTCATCCAGCGAGCGGATCTCGGTGGCAAGCAGGGTCTTGCCGGTTGCCAGCCGCACCGCCTCGGGCATCTGCCCGCAGAAATACGGCAGCCCGTTCCGCGTGCCGGTCGCCTGCTGGAACACTGTCGTCGCGCGATAGTCCTCCCCGCGCATGTCCGCAAGCGTCGGCGACCAGCTGTAACCGCCGTCGCGGGAGACCAGCATCCCCGTGCCGCTGGTGCGGTAATGCGTGTCATAGCCGTACTTCTCGATGTAGGGGGCAATCTGCGTAAAATACAGCTCGATGCGGTCTTCCTGCAAAAGAAAGGAAACCTCCCAGTTCTGCCCCGTGTACACGCGGGTGGGCGCGGACCACGTAATGCTGCCGTCCGCCGCCACCTTGCCGCGCACAATGTCGATGCCGGAAAGCTCGTTGTAGATCGTGTAGCCCTTGAACGGGCGCACGGAATAGGCGCAGAGGATGTCGCCGTCCGGCAGAACGACCGCATCCGGGCAAGCGGCATGATAGCCGTCAGTCTGCCCGGCGAGACTGCCCTCGGTATAAGTAAATTTGTGCTTGGCACTGTCGTACAGCACCTTCGGCGAGCCCCAGTGCACGGCATCGCGGCTGATAGCATAGTAGAGATGCTGCCCGTTGCGCGTGTAATGATACAGAAGCAGGTAGAGATCGTCGCGGATCTGCTTGACGCGCGGATACCAGGCGCTGCCGTAGCGGAAGCTGCCCGTGGTGCTCTCATTCAGCAGGGCTTTGGTGCGGAAGTCCGCCTCGACCGAGGCGGTGCGGAAGTCGTCGTCCATATGGTCGCCGTCCGTGCCGTCCTGGTTCAGGGCGGCGATGGGCAGGATCTCGGTTTTCGGCTCCGTCGGCACGGCAGCGCTCTTCAGCCGCACGGCATCATATTCCGCCGCGGTGAAAACGCCCGCCGCCGTCAGCCGCGCCGACAGCGTTTCCCCGCTTTTCGGTGTTGCCTCCAGCGCCGCGCGGCAAAGCAGAAACGCATCTCCGCGCGTGAAAGTTTCCGTCGGTGCGCCGCCGTCGGTCAGACCGACGGCAAGGGCAAGCCGCCCGGGCGCGCTCCATACAAAGTCGCCGCTGCCGTCGTTTTTGTCCGCATAGCCGAGCACGCGCAGAAGGCTGGTGAGAAATGCGGCGCGCGAGATCGGCGCATCCGCATCAAACTTTGTCGCCGATGTCCCTTTGGCAATGCCGTTTGCATAAGCATAGCCGACATAGGGGCGCGCCCATGCAGGCAGATCGTCAAACGGCATCTGCGGGTCGCCGTCCAACGCCGCCCGCTCTGCCCCGAGAAAACGCACAACAAGCGTGACCGCCTGTGCGCGGCTGAGCGGCGCGTCGAGGTCAAAATTCACCTTGCCGTCCGCCGACGACGTACCCGCCACCAGATGCAGCGCGTGCAGCGCCGCCGCGGCATCATCAGCCGCGGGTGCCGCAGCACCTAGCGGCAGTGCGGCGGCGAATGCCGCAAGCAGCAGTGCGGCAAGACATAGAATGATCTGTCTTTTCATGGTCGTCTCCCCCCCGATGTCGGAATGGTAATTCCATTATACCGAAAGAATTCGTAAAAAGCAACAGAAAAAGCCTCCCGCAAGGGGAGGCTTTTTGCAGATTCAGTCTGCGGAAGTCAGCTGATTAAAGAAGACGTTGATGGTGTCGATCTTCTTATTTGCCGCATTCAGCGCAGTGTCGTAGATGGAGGACAGGGACGCATGCGTGCGCGAATACGAGATCAGCGAATCGCGGTAATTGCCGATCTTGTAGTACATACCGACGTCATAGACCCGCGAGCTGAAGATGATGTCCAGCATCTCTGTGCTCTCCTCATCGCGCGTATACTGCCCGATGAGCGTCTGGTCATAGTAAGCGGGCGTCAGCACCTTCTGCCCCTGGTATGCCAGCTCCTCCAGCACAAGTCCCGCGCGCGCAAAGTCGCCCGTCATTTCGGGGACGCAGATGTACTGCCCGGCATAGTCGCTGATAACATGCCCGTAGCGTTCCTGGCTCTTGTCAAACTTCGGGAACGGCAGAATGCCGAAATCGGTCTCGCTGTCGCGATGACGCGACACGGTAATCAGCGTGGTGAAGTAGAAGAGCGCCTGGTTGGAGTCAAACATCTTGGTGCGGTTCGTGTCCCACGCGGCAGAGGGGCGCGCCTCGCCCGCCTGCGTGTTGTACTGATAATTGAAGGTGTGCGCATAGTCAAAGTAAAGCCCTGCAAAGGTGTCAAACAGGTTGACCACGCGCTCGTTGTAGAAGGTCAGTTCAAGGTCGCCGTTTTCGTCGATCGAGCAGATCTTCTCGCCCGCCGCCGCCAGAACCGCGAGTGTCGCGTCGTTCCAGGTCATCAGACCGTAAACATCGTTCTCGTCATAGATGCCGTCCTGGTTTGCGTCCTCGCCGACGGCGCGCGCAAGCTCGATGAACTTCTCCAGCGTCCAGTCGCCGCTCCGCACCAACTCATAGGGGTCGTCGAGACCGTATGCCGCGCGCATGCCCTTGTTGAACAGGATCGCGTTGGTGGACATGTTGTCGACCAGCGAAATATCGCCCGTGGTGTAGTACATTTTGTTGCGGATCATCAGATCCGCATTGGCGCGCTGATCCCAATAGGGCTTTGTCAGGTCGATGTACTTCATCGCCTCTTTGTCGTTGAGATCATGAATATAGCCGCTGTATGCCAGCGTGGCGACATCCCAGGTGCCGATGGAAGCGGCATCGTAGGTATGATTGCCCGCCATATGGTCCTGGGCGATCTTCATATAACCCTCGCCGCTGCCGTTGATCCGCATGAAGCCGAGAATCTCATCATAGGTGATGTCGATATTGTATTTGTCCTTGAGGTACGCATTGCGGCGATAGATGGCGGTGTCCACCGCAGTTCCCTCTTCGCCCTCGGACTTGAAGTCATTGAAGGCATAGTTTCCGGCGACCAGGATCTTAAACTCGCCCGAAATATCGCCGATCTCCTCCGGCGTCGGAATATCCGGCGTGTTCGGGTCCTTGGTCACGACCGTTTCTTCGGAGGAGGCGGTCGTCACCGCGGGTGTCTTCTCGCCGCCGCAGGCGGCAAACATCGGCAGAAGCATGAAAACCGCAAGCAGCAGAGCCATTCTTTTTTTCATTGTTTTATTTTCCCCTTTCTTTGATGGGTATGTGCTCTTTACAATTATAAAAGAACATCTGCAAAAATGCAATAGCTTGCGGCGATAACAGTTATTTTAGAAAGAAATTCTGTGAAATACGAAAGATGTGCCCAAAGGCGGACACATCTTTCCTGTTTCTTATGAGCATAGTGCCGAAATATCGCCGAGGTCGATACTACCGTCCGGGCGGAAGAAAGTCAGGTGATCGCCCTCGATGAGGAACTCCCACTGCACGTCCGCCGCAAGCAGACGTTCGCCCTCGCGGGCGGCGTCATAGGGGACTGCTGCTGTCACATCGAGGACAAGCGTTGCACCGTCTGCGCCGGTCAGCGTGGCGAGCGTCCGCCCGCCCGCATAGCGCAAGCCCTCGAGCGTGACGGTGACCATCTCGCCGTCCGCTGCCTGCGCGCCGAAGGTGAAGGTATAGTAGTTCGGGCGGGTCACGGCGCGGAAACTCTCGATGACCGGGCGGATCACGCGATCAAAATAGTCGGCGGGGTCGTCCGGGTAGACCGTGAAGTTGCAAAGCAGCACCTTGCCGCCGGAAATCATCGGCGGACTGTCGGCAAGCATCGCCGCGCTGTACCAGATCTCCTCCCGCTCGGCATATTTGCCGCGCAGAATGATGCGCTCGGCGTTGTTTTCAATCACTTCGCCGTCCGCAGTAAGCATGCCGCGGAGGGACAGCTCGGTCAGATCCCATTTGCCGTCCCGATACGGTTCGTCCGGTTTGCCGTACAGATCGCAGAGCGAGTAAAACCCGGTCATGCGCGTGGCGTTCTCCGGCGTGGTCTCCATGCGGCGGATGTCCTCGAGGCAGTTGTCGCCGACCCAGGTCTCGGGTACGGTGATCACATAGTCCGTGATCTCCCGCCTGCCGTATTCGGAGAGCAGCACGCGGTCGACCGTCACATCCTCGCGAAAATCGCGGCGATAGTCGGTCACCTGCTTGGGGAAGAGAACATGCGGGTCAAATTCAAATGTGCCGTACTCGTTCTCCCCCGTGACGGTGTCGTTGTCCTTCCAGGCAAGTGTGCCGTGCGTGTACCTGCCGAAGTAGCGGTTCATATAGTCGGCATAGGTGTTCCCGCTCGGTTCAAACACCTCGCCGTCGAGGCTGTGGATGCGGAAATACCAGTCGCCGTCCTGTCGGTATTCGACAATCACGCGGTTTCCGCCCGGCGAGAACGTCAACTCGTAGGTGAACGCGCCTGCAAGCGGCAGTTCCGCCCGTGCGACGGCGTCGGTCTCGGTGTTGTGGAAGACCAGCACGTTGTCTGCGGCACTCACATTCCACGCACCATAGTTTTCGGAGCCCGCAGCGGACTTTGCAAGGAAAGTCACGGTCTCGATGCGCCACGGCGCATTGTCCCAGTCGAGCAGATCGACCGCGCCGCCGTAGAGATACGCCTCGGCAATCAGCGTCACCGCGTCTCCGAGCGGCATCCGCAGCTCAATGTCATAGATGCCCGTGCCGCCCCAGCCGTTATCGCGGAAGGTGAGCGCGGCAAAATCGGCGGCATCCGGCAGCACCGCGCCTTCCGGCAGCGGCGCGCCGACGATATTGCCAAGCCGCGCGTAATCACCGGACGGCTCGATACCATTCCGGTAATAGGCGAGGATGGCATCGAGCTGCCCGAGCAGGTAAGCGCGGTCGCTGAGCGTGATCGCCTCGGCGGGCGTGATCTGTCCGCGCACCATCTGCTCGAGCGGCGAAATGTGCCCCGCGATCTGCGTCAGGAAGAACGGCACGCCGTCAAATGCGCCCTGCCCCAGCTCGGCGGTCTGCGGAATATACCCGTCCACCGCCTGCGTGCAGAACGCAAACGCGCCCTCCTCCACGCGGACAACAGACTCCGGCAGGTTGATTTCGGTCAGCGCGCTGCTTGCAAAGGCATTGTAGCCGATGTATTCGAGTGTGTCGCAGAAGGTGATATCCGTCAACTTTGTATTCTGGAAGGCGTGCGCGCCGATATACCGTGTGCCGTCCGGCAGGGTGTATGCGGTCGTCTCTTTGTCCTCAAAGCGGACGAGCATCGACCCGTCAAAAGTGAAGATTGCGCCGTCGCGCTTGACAAACGCGGTGTTTTCGTCTTCCAGTACAAGATCGACCAGTGCATCCAGCCCCGCAAAGGCGTTGGTGCCGACGGTCTTCACATTTTTGCCGAGTGTGACCGTGGCGATCGTCGCGCGGCTCTCGTTACCGCGGAAGGCATAATCGGCGATCGCCGTGACTGCCTCGGGCAGGACAACATCGGTGTCGCTGCCGCTGTAGCTTTGCAGCACGCCGTCCTCGATGTAAAACCCGTTCTCATCAATGATGACCGGGGTATGCAGCTGCGTAAATGCGAGCGCTGCCGCAAGCACGCAGAGCACGCATGCGGCGGCGACGGCGGTCAGCCGCCCGATGCGCACACGGCGCGGGTGCACATCCGCCGCCTCGTCAATGTATTTGTCCTCGACAAGCGTCAGCTTATCCAAAAGTTCGGAACCTCTCACAGCAGAATCCCCCTTTCGTCAAGATAGCCGCGCAGGCGTGCGCGGGTTCGGAACAGGAGCGTCTTGACCTTGCCCTCAGTATAGCCGAAGCGGATCGCCAGGTCGCGGATGCTGTCGGCATACCAGTACCGCCGCAGAAAGATCTGCCGCGTCTCGGGCGTGAGTGTGCCGAGAAAGCCGTTCAGCGCATCCGCAATCGCGCGGTCGTCGAGGCGGCAGGCAAGATCGTCCGGCGCGGCGATACATTCCTCAAGCTCTTTGGTGAGTTCTTCGACATGCGCCGTGCGCTTCTGCCGCATACTTTTGCGGCAGCGGTCGATCGATGCGGCGCGCACGATGCGGGCGAGAAATGCGAAGAAGTAGGTGCGCGGCTCGTGCGGCGGAATGCGGGTCCATGCGCCGAGATAGGTGTCGCTGACGCATTCTTCGGTGTCCGCGTCGTTTTCGGTGATGCGATGCGAAATCGAATAGAGCTTTTTGCCGTATTTGCCGTCGGTCTCGCGGATTGCGCGCTCATCCCGCGCAAGGTACAGATCCACAATGCTGCTGTCTTCCATGTTGTAGCCTCCTTTCGGGTGTCCTCACCCTGTATATCGCCGCTTTTGCGCATCCGTTTCACCGCCGCATGAAAAAGGGCTGCAAAAACCGCGGTTTTTGCAGCCCTTCTCGGGATTGACTATTCTTTCGGCTTACAGTCCGCGCTTGACATAGGTCGTGTGCAGAACCTCATGTGCCTTGTGGCTGTTCGGCTCGCCGAAGTATTCCTCATACAGCTTCTTCACCGCGCTGTTCTCATGCGACTTGCGGAGATCCATGTTCTTGTCCGCCGTGTAGAGAATGGCCGCGCGCTTTGCACGCAGATCCACATTGTTGCGGACCTTGGCGGGCTGATAAGGCTGACCGCCGCCGTTGACGCAGCCGCCGGGACATGCCATGATCTCGATGAAATCGACCTGCTCCTCGCCGTTTTCAACTGCGGTAAGCAGCTTCTTTGCGTTGGCCGTGCCGCTGGCAACCGCCACGCGCAGCTCCATGTCGCCGAGCTTGTAGGTGGCGCGCTTGATGCCTGCCGTGCCGCGGACATCCTCGAAGTCCAGCTTTTCGAGCTTCTTGCCCTCGATGACCTCCGCCGCGGTACGGAGAGCAGCCTCCATAACGCCGCCGGTTGCACCGAAGATCGCGCCCGCGCCCGAACCGATGTCAAACGGAACATCGAACTTCTCATCCGCCATGCCACGGAAATCAATGCCCGCCTTCTGGATCATACGCGCAAGCTCGCGCGTGGTGATCGCGACGTCCACGTCCGGAACGCCTGCCGCCGACTGATCAGGTCTGCCGACCTCGAACTTCTTTGCCGTGCAGGGAATCGCGGAGACGAAGAGAATCTTCTTCGGGTCAAGCCCCATCTTCTCGGCATAGTAGGTCTTGTAGGTCGCGCCGAACATCTGTTGAGGCGACTTGCAGGTGGAGAGATTCTCGGTCATCTCGGGGAAATAGTGCTCGCAGAACTTGATCCAGCCGGGCGAGCAGGAGGTGATCATCGGGAGCTTGCCGCCGTTCTTGACGCGGCCGAGGAACTCATGCGCCTCCTCCATGATGGTGAGGTCGGCGGTGAGATTCATATCGTATACGCCGTCAAAGCCGAGGCGCTTGATGGCGGCAACCATCTTGCCTTCGGTATCGGTGCCGGGCTCGTAGCCAAAGCATTCGCCGATCTGTGCGCGCACGGAGGGGGCGGTGCAGATGGCAACGTGCATTTCGGGATCCGCCAGCGCCTCAAAGACACGGTCGGTGTCATCCTTCTCGTAGATCGCGCCGACGGGACATGCGACGATGCACTGTCCGCAGTTGATGCAGGAGGTGTCCGCCAGCTTGACTTCAAACGCGGTGCCGATCTCGGTGTCAAAGCCGCGGTTGTTCGCGCCGATGACGCCGATGCCCTGCATGTTCTTGCAGGCTGCCACGCAGCGGCGGCAGAGAATGCACTTGTCGTTGTCACGGATGATCGAGGGCGAGGATGCGTCGATCTTGTGCTCGGTGCGCTCGCCGCCGAAGTGATGCTCATCCACGCCGTACTCGTTGCAGAGCGCCTGCAGCTCGCAGGTGGTGCTGCGCACGCAGGAGAGACAGTCCTTCTTGTGGTTGGAGAGCAGCAGCTCGAGATTCATCTTTCTCGCCTCCATGATGCGGGGCGAGTTCGTGGTGATCTCCATACCCTCGTTTACGGGGTAAACGCAGGCGGTGACCATGCCGCGCGCACCCTTGACCTCGACGAGGCAGAGGCGGCAGGCGCCGATCTCATTGATGTCCTTCAGATAGCAAAGTGTCGGGATGTCGATGCCGGCATAGCGCGCAGCCTCGAGAACGGTGATGCCCTTTTCGACCGCGTAATCTTTGCCGTTGATTTTGATGTTGACAGTTTCCATTCGTCTTACTCCTTTCACTTTCTCTCGATCGCGCCGAACTTGCACTTCGCCATGCAGGCGCCGCACTTCAGGCACTTTTCGGCGTCGATGACATGCGGAGTCTTGACGGTACCGCTGATCGCGCCTGCGGGACATACACGTGCGCAAGCCGTGCAGCCCTTGCACTTCGCAGGATCAATCGTGTAGGTGAGCAGATGCTTACATACGCCTGCGGGACATTTCTTATCGACAACATGCGCGACATATTCATCGCGGAAGTAGCGAAGCGTGGAAAGAACCGGGTTCGGTGCAGTCTGTCCGAGGCCGCAGAGAGACGCGGACTTGATGTAATGTGCAAGCTCTTCGAGGCGGTCGAGGTCCGCAAGCTCGCCCTTGCCGGCGATGATGCGGTCGAGGATCTCAAGCATGCGCTTGGTACCGATACGGCAGGGCGTGCACTTGCCGCAGGACTCATCGACGGTGAAGTCGAGGAAGAAGCGCGCGATATCGACCATGCAGTTGTCCTCGTCCATGACGATCAGACCGCCGGAGCCCATCATCGAGCCGATGGCAATCAGGTTGTCATAGTCGATCGGCGTGTCGATCAGGCTTGCGGGGATGCAGCCGCCGGAAGGACCGCCGGTCTGCGCAGCCTTGAACTTTCTGCCGTTCGGGATGCCGCCGCCGATCTCTTCGATGACCTCGCGGAGCGTGGTGCCCATCGGGATCTCCACAAGACCGGTGTTGGTGATCTTGCCGCCGAGCGCGAAGACCTTCGTGCCCTTCGACTTTTCGGTACCCATGGACGCGAACCAGTCGGCGCCCTTCAGGATGATCTGCGGAATGTTTGCATAAGTCTCAACGTTGTTGAGGATGGTCGGCTTGCCGAACAGACCCTTGACAGCCGGGAACGGCGGACGCGGACGCGGCTCACCGCGGTTGCCCTCGATCGAGGTCATCAGCGCGGTCTCCTCACCGCAGACGAACGCGCCTGCGCCGAGACGGAGCTGAATGTCAAAGTTAAAGCCGGTGCCGAAGATGTCCTTGCCGAGCAGACCGTATTCACGCGCCTGCGCAATCGCGATCTCGAGGCGGTGAATAGCGATCGGGTACTCTGCGCGGACATAGATGTAGCCTTCGTCTGCGCCGATGGCGTAGCCGGCGATTGCCATAGCTTCGAGCACGGCATGCGGGTCGCCCTCGAGAATGGAACGGTCCATGAATGCGCCCGGGTCGCCCTCGTCGGCGTTGCAGCAGACATACTTCTTCTCATTCTGGGATGCAGCCGCGAACTTCCACTTCAGACCCGTGGGGAAGCCGCCGCCGCCTCTGCCGCGAAGACCGGAGTCGATCAGCGTCTGGATGACGTCTGCGGGCTTCATCTCGGTCAGAACCTTGCCGAGCGCCTGATAGCCGTCCACGCCGATGTACTCGTCGATGACTTCGGGGTTGATCACGCCGCAGTTGCGGAGCGCAACGCGATGCTGCTTCTTATAGAACGTCGTCTCGGACAGCGAGGTGACGGCGTGATGGTCGCCGGTCTTCTCGTGGTACTCAAGGCGAGTCACCGGACGACCCTTGAGCAGATGCTCCTCGACGATCTCGGGGATGTCTTCGGGCTTGACCATGCTGTAGAAGGTGCCGTCGGGGTAAACGATCATGACCGGACCAAGCGCGCAAAGACCGAAGCAGCCGGTCGTGACGAGCTTGACTTCCTCGGTCAGACCCTTCTCTGCCAGCTCTCTCTCAAGAGCATCCTTCAGCGCCATGCTTCCGGAGGAGGTACAGCCCGTACCGCCGCAGATCAATACATGTGTGCGAAACATTCTTTATTTCCTCCTGATTTTACTCATTTGTTGCCGATGACGTACTCTTCGACAGGCTTGCCGCCCTTAAGATGCTCGGCGACGACGCGCTTTGCCTTATCGGCGGTCATCTTGACATAGGTGACCTTGTCCTTGCCGTCCTCGAAGACTTCGACAACGGGCTCATACTGGCAGATGCCGATGCAGCCGGTCTGGGTGACGGTGACCTTCTCGGTCAGCCCCTCTTTTGCAACTTCCTCAACGAAGGAGGCGAGGACGGGACGTGCGCCCGCAGCGATGCCGCAGGTTGCCATGCCGACCACAACGCGGATGGCGCCCGAGCCTTCGCGGATTGCGACCTTGTCCTTCATCTTGTCTCTGATCGCCGCAAGTTCTGCTAATGATTTCATGGTTTGAAACCTCCGAAATTATGATTTAGTCGTTTCGTACTGTTCGCGAAGGTAATCGCCGATCCATGTGAGCACCTCGAAGCTCGCAAGCGAAACGTTGCCGAGCACGGCGCGCAGTTCACGCGTGTCCAGCCGCACGGTATGCTGCGGGGTGTCATGGAGGAACACATAGTCGATCTCGGGATGCCCCTGCAAGATCGTGATGAGCGTCGGCACAACGTCGCCGAGCGGCGTCATGTCGATGTGCTTCGTATCGAAGACCGCCGTCGTCACCGTGCCGTGCCCGATCGGATCGTCGTCCGCCGAGACGGACTCGATCGAAAGGCTGCCGCCGGTCTGCTCTGCCGCGAGGCGGAGGAGCGGAATGCCCATGCCGACCTTGCGCGTTTTGCGCGAGGTGCAGAACGGATCGGTCACGCGCGCAAGCGTCTCGCGGCTCATGCCGCAGCCGTCATCGCAGACCGTCATCCGGAGTTTGCCGTCCGCGTCCTCGAGGAGCGCGATGCCGATATGTTCAGCGCCCGCCGTGATCGAATTCTGCACGATGTCCAAGATGTTCAGCGATAATTCCTTCATCGGTACGGATTATTTGTACTGTGCGAGGATGCCTTCGATGTCGCCGACGCCGAGTCTGCCGTAGACCGTGCCGTTGACCGTCAGGACAGGCGCAAGACCGCACGCGCCGATGCAGCGCGTTGCCTCAAGCGAATACTTACCGTCAGACGACGTGCCGCCGCCCTCAATGCCGAGCACCTCTTCGATCTTCTTGAACAGATCGCCCGAGCCCTTGACGTAGCACGCCGTGCCGAGACAGACAGCAATCGCAACTTCACCCTTCGGATTCAGCGAGAACTGCGAATAGAAGGACGCAATGCCGAAGATCTCTTCGATCGGCTTGCCCGTCTTCTCGGCGATGATACGCATCGCCTCGACCGGCAGATAGCCATACACATCCTGCGTCTGCTGCAGAATGGGCATCATGGCGCCCTGAACGCCGCGGTACTTCTCGATGATCGCAAGAAGCTGTTCTTCCTGTTCCTTCGTTCCGCGGAATTCGACCGTAGTCAATTTCTTCTTCATAACTAGAAACTACCTCCTGTGTGTTTGAATAAACGCCGATCTGCACCGCTTGCCCGTGCCGGGGCGTACAAAGAGGCGCACTTCGTTTATTTTACCAGACTATTATACACTATCTTTCTTCAAATTGCTACAGTTTTGTCAAAAATTTTGCAAAGAATTTCGACACAAATGACAAAAAAATAACGCATTTTTGTTAAAGCATTAACATATAAAAAACGGTCAGCCACCGAGCTGTGCAAACAGCGCGCGGCGAACCGCCTCCTCGTCGCCGCACGGGGCGTCGAGCATCAGAAAATTGTCGCCCTCCGCATTCTGCATGGCGGAAAGCCGGTGCGCATCCGAATTGACCAGCAGCGTAAGCGGCGCAACGGAGGCAAAGCGCGCCCGGTATGGCGCGATGTTTGCGGCGTCGTTGAACTCCGCCGCCGTAAAACCCGGCTCTGGCGGAATGTCGCCGAGGATCTCCAGGATTCCGTTTGCCGCGCGGTCGATATGCGCGGGAAAGACCACGCCGCCGAAGCTGCGCGCAAGGCGCGTTCCGTCCGCAAGCGGAAGCGTGGTCGATGTGATGAGCAGCGTCTCCTCGATGCCGGTCACTTCGTCGTCGGCGTTCATATAAAACTGCTCGCCGAAGATGGCGGGCTTGTTTTTGATCGGCAGCATATGCCGCTCACGCACGGTCTGCCAGCACGCCGCTGCCGCCTCGGGCGTCGGAAACAGGCAGACCAGATGCACCGACTCCGCCGTCTCCAGTTCCATCCCCGCCACCGGCACAACGCCGTAAGCGCGGCACGCCTCGAAGAACGCGGGCAGATTTCCCGCCGAATTGTGATCGGTGAGCGCGGCGATGTGCAGCCCGTTCAGCGCAGCCATCCCCGCCACCGTCGCCGGCGTCATTTCATTCTCGGCGCAGGGCGACAGGCAGGAGTGCATATGCAGGTCATAATAAAACTTTTCCATCGTTCATTCGAGAAGCCGCGACAGCGCGGCGCAGACCGTATACACATCGTCGGTGGCGGAATAGAGGTTGACCTCCTGCTCACGCGCACGTTCGATCACGTCGGCGGGGATCTCCGATCCCTCGGCGACGATCACCATCGCGACATCGCGCAGCACCGCCACAGCGACCACGTTGACATTGGTCATGATTGTGACCCATGCCGCGCCCTCGGGCACACGCCCCATCACCCAGCTAAGCAGGTCGCCCGCATAGCCGCCCTGCACTTCCCTTGTATCATCCGTCACCGAGACCGGGGCAAGCCCCAGTTTTTCTGCGATTTCCTTTACCGTCATATCTATATGCCTGTCCTTTTTCTGTTATGTCTCAAGTTTGCAAGGAACTCTACGATTTTAAGGGGCTGTACAAAAAGATGCAGACCGAAAAAGGAAAAAAAGACGATCGGGGCATCCGCATGGGATGCCCGGTTCGCTTGTTCCGTTTTCTACGTTTTACAGTCCCTGATTCTTTTCATCATCCGGTGTGTAACCGGCTTGCTTCTCGCTGACCACCTTGTGGGAGAGCGGGTTTTCACTGCCCGGTCCGTAGGTCTCGTGGATCATGCGCCCCATCGTGCGGTAAATCTCGTTGATCTGCCGCCGCATCTCGATGATGCAGTCCTCTTCGCTCGCCTCGCCGCGCACAATGTCCTCGGCAAGCGCGTTGCAGGTGGGCGCGCCGCAGGAGCCGCAGTCCAGATGCGAAAAGCCCTTGCTGATGGTCTGGATCTTCTGCATCTTCCGCATCGCCGCCGCACGGTCGGTGTCGAGCTGCATGACCGGCATGTACTTGACGTCGGCATCCCACAGCATCCGCTCCCGCGCAGCCGCAGGGATGTCGCTTGCCAGCACGCTCTGCGACACCGGCAGATACCGCCGCAGGTTTTGCAGGCGCGCCTTGGCAATGTAGGGATTCTCCACCGTGAGCGTACCGCCCACGCAGCCGCCGTTGCAGGAATTCAGCTCGATGAACTCAAGCCCTGCGAAGTTCTCCTTCTCGATCTCGTCGAGCACCTTGATGACGTTTTCGATACCGTCGGCGGCAAGGTACTTATCGTTGAGCAGCGCGGCACTCTCGCCGCCTGTTCCCGCCCAGCTGAGCCCGATGAGCCCGGTCTCGGACGCGCGTTTCGGTTCGCGGATGTCCTTCATGGCGCCGACCAGCTTGAAATAGATCTCGTTGATGCCGAGCACGCCGTTCAGCGCGCTCTTCCCGGTGCCGAGCGGGTTGCGCTGATAGCTGACCTTGGCGGGACAGGGCGAGATGAACAGCGCGCAGATGTCCTCCTCACGCAGTTCGGGATGTTTTTGCATCGCCTCGTGCTTTGCCATGCGCGCGGCAAGTTCCACCGGCGCCAGTATCGGCAGCACATTGTCGAGCAGATAAGGGAATCGCACGCTGATGAGGCGCACGACCACGGGACATGCCGAGCTGATGACCGGCTTCGGGATGTCCTCTCTGTGCAGATACTCACGCGTGTACGCCGACACCAGCTCGGCGGCGCGCGCCACCTCAAACACATCGTCAAAGCCGCATTCAAGCAGCCCCGACACAATGTAATCCAGGTCGTCCAGGTTGTCAAACTGCCCGTACAGCGCAGGCGCGGGCAATGCAATCTTCCATTTGTAGTTTTTGAAATCGGCAAGGCTGTCGCAGACCGCCTTTTTCGCCTGATAGGGGCAAAGGCGGATGCACTCGCCGCAGTCGATGCAGCGCTCCGAACGGATGACGGCATGACCGTTTCGGATGCGGATCGCCTCGGTGGGACAACGCTTGAGGCAATTGGTGCAGCCCTTGCATTTGTCGAGGTCAAGCGTGACCGAATGGTTGTAACCGTGTTCTGTCATGGCTGGGAGAAACGCCGGATGCGGCACTGCCGCGCGGCGTCCCGTTCCTTTCTTCTTATTTTACCGCAACACGCATGGTAACGGTGGTTCCCTTGCCCACCTCGGTGTCAATGTGCATCTCGTCGCTGTAGCGCTTCATGTTCGGCAATCCCATGCCCGCACCGAACCCGAGCGAACGGATATTGTCGGGCGCGGTGGAATAGCCCTCTTTCATCGCCAGCTCCACATTGGGGATGCCCGGTCCCGTGTCGGCAAGGATGATGTCCACCGAGTCCGGGTTGACAACGAGGTCGGCGCTGCCGCCGTTTGCATGAATGACCATATTGATCTCGCCCTCATACATGGCGATCGCTACACGGCGGATCACGTCGGGGTCAAAGCCAAGCTGGCGCAGCGCCTTTTTCGCCTGCACCGACGCCTTGCCCGCCGAGGTGAAGTCGCCGCCCGATACATCATAATGCAGCTTCAGCGGTTCACTCACTTCGGAAGCACGCTCCCTCCCGTCAGCCCTGCGGCATACAGCTTGCCGCACGCCGCATACATCCGCTCCTCGGTGGTCAGCAGCACAATGCCGCATTCCTCGGCAAGGTCGATCACGTCGAAAGTAGGTTTCTTGCCGCGTACAAAGACAACGCAGCGCATGTCCATCATCTCCGCCGTGCGGATGACCTGCGGATTGACAAGTCCGGTGAGCAGCACCGCCTGATCCTTGACAAACGCCAGCACATCGCTCATCATGTCACTGCCGCAGGCGGAATGGACATCATTGTCCAAAAGGTCCATGCCGCTGACGACCTCGGCGTGGAGAAGTTCTGCGATCCGTGAAATTTTCATAGGTGTTTCCTTTCAAGTGGCGCTTTCGCCAGAATTTACTGATTTTATTATACAGGATATTTGCGCAAATTGCTATAGTTTTTCGTGAAATCCGCAATCTTTTTCAGGCATTTTTTCAAAGCAAAAAGCCTTCCCGTGTGGGAAGGCTTTTGACCGGTCCGCTTTACACCGATTCGTGCATTTTATCTCTGGCGTTGGCAAGCATCAATTTCAAACGGTTTTCCTGGTTGACGCGGGTTGCACCGGGATCGTAGTCGATCGCCACGACGTTGACGTCGGGATTGCGTTCCTTGATCGGCTTCATCATGCCCTTGCCGCAGATGTGATTCGGCAGGCAGCCGAACGGCTGCGTGCAGACGATGTTCTTCACGCCGGCGGCCGAAAGCTCCAGCATCTCGGCAGTGAGCAGCCAGCCCTCGCCCATCTTTGTGCCGCAGCCTATATAGCCGTCGGCATAGGCGGGCACTTCCTCAAAGGGCGTCATCGGGCGATAGCCGCCCGCCGCAATCGCGGCGTTCATCTCGCGTTTCTTTTTGCAGAGGAAATCATATGCCAGCTTTGCAAAGGAGTAAAGCAGCGGTTTGCGCCCGTACAGCCTGTAATCCGCGATCTGATTGTAGACGCAGTAGAGGCAGAAATCGAGCAGCCCCGGCGTGACCACCTCGGCGCCCTCGTCCACGAGAAACTGTTCGAGGTTGTTGTTGCCGAGCGGCGAATACTTGACGAAAATTTCACCGACGATGCCGACCTTGACGGTCTCCTTTTCGCGCTTTGGGATCGCGGCAAAGTCCGCGACGATCCGACTGTAGGTCTTCTGCACCTCGCTGTAGCGGATGTGCCGCCCTGCGCCGAGCTCTTTGCCGAGCCGCGCGGTCCAGCGCTCGGCAAGCGTCTCCGCATCGCCTTTTCGTACTTCATAGGGCTTGGTCTGGTTGACCAGCGTGAGCAGCAGATCGCCGTACAGCACGGCATACGCCATACCGTGGTACTCGGACACGCCGAGCGTGAAGCCGGGGTGATGCTCCAGCCCCGCAAGACTGAACGAAATGACCGGCACATAATCGTAGCCCGCGCGGGCAAGCGCCTTGCGCAGCAGCGATATGTAGTTGGATGCGCGGCAGCCGCCGCCGGTCTGAAACAGGATCAGCGCGACCTTGTGCGGGTCGTAGCGCCCCGAGGTGATCGCCTCGAGAAACTGCCCGATGACCAGAACTGCGGGATAACAGGCGTCGTTGTGCACATAGCGGAGCCCTGCGTCGACCACCTTCTGCCCGGCGGTCTTGAGCAGTTCCATTTTATAGCCGTAGGTACCGAGGACGCTGCCGATCAGCTCAAAATGCCGCGGCAGCATGGTGGGCATCAGAATGGTGTATTCTTTTTTCATCTCCTTCGTAAAGGGGATGTAGGACTGTGCCTGCATGTCACCGCTCCTTTCTTTCGTCGAGCGCGCCGATCAGGCTGCGCAGGCGGATGCGCACCGCGCCGAGGTTGGTGATCTCGTCGATCTTGATCTGCGTATACAGCTTGCCGCCCGCCTCCAAAGTCTCGCGCAGTTCGTCGGTGGTGATGGCGTCCACACCGCAGCCGAATGAGACCAGCTGCACAAATTCAACGTCGTCACTCTGTACGGCAAACTCTGCCGCGCGGTAGAGCCGCGCATGGAAGGTCCACTGGTCGAGCACGTGCGTTTTCTGCACGGGTACGCGGTCAAAGACGCTGTCCTCGGTCACGACCGCAAAGCCGAGCGAGGCGGCAAGGCGGTCAATGCCGTGCGAGATCTCGGGATCAACATGGTAGGGTCTGCCCGCGAGGATCATCACGCGCTTGCCGTTTGCCCGCGCCCATTCCAGCGCCGCATCGCCCTGTCTGCGCACTTCGGCGCGATAGTCCGCGTAGGCGGCAAAGCCGCGATCCACGGCGCGGCGCACCTCGGCACGGCGGATGGTCGGGTCGAGCTTTTGCAGCATCGGCAGCAGCGTGCGCACGAGCGCCCCGCGGGAATTGATGTCCAGATAGGGATAGAGGAAGTTTGCCTGTGCGAGGTCGTCCATATTGGCATGGAGCAGCTCGGCATAGTAGGCGACGATCGGGCAGTTGTAGTGGTTGTCCCCCGCCTTTTCGTCCACATTATAGGTCAGGCAGGGATAGAAAATCGTATTGACGCCCGCTGCAAGCAGCTGCTCGATATGCCCGTGCATGATTTTTGCCGGGTAGCAGGCGGTGTCGGACGGGATCGAGAACTGCCCCGCCTCGTAGGTCTTGCGCGTGGAGAGCCCGGACATGACGACCTCAAAGCCGAGCGAGGTGAAGAGCGCGTGCCACAGCGGCGCAAGCTCGTACATCCCGAGCGCAAGCGGCAGACCGAGCTTGCCGCGGCTCCCGGGGATCCCGGGCAATCCCGCAAGCCGTTCGCGTTTCCACGCAAAGAGGTTCGGCGTGTCGTCGGCTTTGCCGATGCCGAGCCCGCGCTGGCACTGGTTGCCCGAGATGAAGCGCTCACCGTCGCCGAAGCTGTTGATCGTCAGGCGGCAATGGTTTTGACAGCCGCCGCAGACCGCCGTCTTCGACGTGTGTGTAAAATGCTCCAGCGCGTCGGTATCCAAGAGCGTGCTCTTGTCAAACCGCATCGCATAGAGCGCCGCGCCGTATGCGCCCATCACGCCCGCGATCGAGGGGCGCACGACATAGGCGCCGAGCTCGTTTTCAAAGGCGCGGAGCACCGCGTCGTTGAGGAACGTGCCGCCCTGCACCACGATGGACGCACCGAGATCTTTGGCGGAATTGGCGCGGATGACCTTGTAAATGGCGTTCTTGACGACGCTGACCGACAGCCCTGCCGAAATGTCGGCGACCGTCGCGCCGTCCTTCTGCGACTGCTTGACCGCCGAGTTCATGAAGACCGTGCAGCGAGAACCGAGATTGACCGGCGCGCGGCTCTTCAGCCCCTCGCGGGCGAAGTTCTCCACGCTGTAGCCCATCGAACGGGCAAAGGTCTCGATAAACGAGCCGCAGCCGGACGAGCATGCCTCGTTGAGCATGATGGAGTCGATCGCGCCGTTTTTGATCTTGAAGCACTTGATGTCCTGCCCGCCGATATCGAGGATAAAATCGACGTCGGGGCGAAAATGCTTTGCCGCCGTGTAATGCGCCAGCGTCTCGACCAGCCCCGCGTCGGCATGGAACGCATGCCGGATGAGATCCTCGCCGTAGCCGGTGACGGCACAGCCCGCAATCGTGATGCGGTCGCCGCAGGCACGGCGGATGGCAAGCAGCTCCTCCCGCACGAGCGAGACGGGGTTGCCGCGGTTGGAATTATAATAGGTATAGAGAATTTCCTTGTTTTCGGCGATCAGCACAAGCTTGGTCGTGGTACTGCCGCAGTCGATGCCGAGCCATGCACGCCCGCTGTAGCTCTCGATATCCCGCTGTCCGACCGTCGCCGCCGCATGGCGTGCGCGGAAGGCGGCGAGCGCCTGCTCGTCCGCGAAAAGCGGCGGCAGACGGTTCTGCGTGCCGCTCATTTTCGCGGCGCAGTCCGTGAGGCGTTTCGTCAGCGTGTCGCAGTCGGTCGCCTCGCCGTGCGACGCGTACATTGCCGTGCCGAGCGCAACGGCATAGAGCGCATATTCGGGCAAAACGCCGGTGGTCTCATCGAGGTGCAGCGTCTCGCGGAAGCGCTTGACAAGCCCCTTGCAATAGTGCAGCGGACCGCCGAGGAACATGACCTTGCCCGTGATGCGCCGCCCCTGTGCAAGCCCGGTAATGGTCTGATTGACAACCGCCTGATAGATGCTTGCCGCGACATCCGCCTTGGCAGCGCCCTGGTTTAAGAGCGGCTGCACATCGGTCTTGGCAAACACGCCGCAGCGCGACGCAATGGGGTAGATCTGCGTTGCCGTGAGACTTGCCGCGTCCATCTCATCCACGCTCATGTCGAGCAGCACCGCCATCTGATCAATAAACGCGCCCGTGCCGCCCGCGCAGCTGCCGTTCATACGCTCGTCCGTGCCGCCGGTGAGAAAAATGACCTTCGCATCCTCGCCGCCGAGCTCGATGACCGCGCTCGTATCCGGGGCGAACTTCTTCACAAACTCGCCCGTCGCATAGACTTCCTGCACAAAAGGCAGCCCCGCCGCCTCGGAAAGCCCCAGCCCCGCCGAGCCGGAAACGGCGACGGTAAACGGCGCTTCACGCAGCAGCGCTTCCGCACCGCCGAGCAGCTCCAGCGTCTTCTGCCGCACCTGTGAAAGATGCCGTTCATAGCGCGAATACAGCAGGCGGTCTCCCTCGGTGAGGACGACCTTGACCGTCGTCGAGCCGATGTCGATACCGAGCGCGCGGCGCGCCGTATTTGTCTTTGCTCCGGTCCTGTCCGCCATGTCTCCACACCTGCCTTTCCGCAAAAATCCGCCGTGCCATATGCACGGCGCAAAATATTCTATTATGATATTATAGCTGAAATCCTGTCGAAAGTCAATGCGCGCCTTGTCAAGTTTCGGTGTCGGTTCTGTGACAAACTTGTCACTTTTGATCATGCGTCTGCCGCCTTTTTCCCTGTTTTTCGTCGATTTCACGATTTGCGTGCGCGGCGGTTGACGGCGACGCAAAAGCGTGCTATACCTATACCATAAACAAACCTATCAGAGAGGAGGGTTTTCCATGCCGGATTCCAAGCCGCAGCATCCCGCGCTGCGCGCCCTCTCGGTGGCATTCCCGCACACGCTGCCGATCCTCGCGGGATTTGCCTTTCTCGGCTTTGCCTACGGATTATATATGAGTGCGCTCGGCTTTTCTTTCCTGTACCCCACGCTGATGGCGCTCTGCATCTACGGCGGCTCGCTCGAATTTGTCGCCGCCGAAATGCTGCTCGGCTCCTTTGCCCCCCTCTCCGCGCTGCTTGCCTCGCTGATGATCCAGGCGCGCCACCTGTTCTACGGCATCGCCATGCTGGAAAAATTCAAAGGCACAGGCAGAAAGAAGCCCTATCTGATCTTCGGCATGTGCGACGAGACCTTCTCCATCAACTATTCTGCCGTGATCCCGCCGGACGTGGACCGCGGCTGGTTCATGTTCTTCGTCACGCTGCTGAACCAAAGCTACTGGGTGCTCAGCGCCATGCTCGGCGGCATCGTCGGCGATGTGATCCCGTTCAACACCGAGGGGCTCGACTTTGTGATGACCGCGATGTTCGTCGTGATCTTCCTCGATGAATGGAAAAAGGAGAAGCAGCATATCTCCGCGCTGCTCGGTCTCGGTATCTCGGCGCTCTGCCTTGCGCTCTTCGGCGCGACAAACTTCATGCTGCCGACGATGGTCTGCATCCTCGCGGTGCTGACCGCCCTGCGCCCCGCACTCAAAAGGAGGGAGACAAGATGACCATGACACTGACCGAACAGATCATCACAATTGCCATCTGCGCCCTCGGCACGATGGCGACGCGCTTTCTGCCCTTTCTGCTCTTTTCCGAGAAGCGGAAGACGCCTGCCTATGTGCAGTATCTCGGGCGCGTGCTGCCTGCCGCCGTCTTCGGCATGCTGGTGGTCTACTGCCTGAAAAATGTTTCGTTTCTCACCGGCACGCACGGTCTGCCGGAGCTTATCGCCATTGCGGCGACCGCCGCGCTGCACCTCTCCTGGGGGAACATGCTGGTTTCCATCGCGGGCGGCACCGTCGTCTACATGCTGCTGGTGCAGCTTGTATTTTAGGCTTGACGAAAGTCAAAAATCATCTTATAATAAAAATAAGGCAATGACGCCTTCGTTTTTGCGAAGGCGTCATTCTGCTTTTTCGGAGGCATACTATGAAAAAACCGTTTGTCGGCGTCGTACCGCTCTACGACAGTGAAAAAGAATCTTTCTGGATGCTCCCCGGCTACATGGAGAGCATCGAGGCCGCGGGCGGCATCCCCGTGATGCTGCCGATGACGGCGGACGACGGCATTCTCGAAGAACTCGTCGGCACGCTGGACGGCTTTCTGCTGACCGGCGGGCAGGATGTTGACCCCGCGCTATACGGTGCAGAAAAATCCCCTGCCTGCGGCGAGACCTGCCCCGCGCGCGACGCGATGGAGCCGAAGCTGCTCCGGCGCGCGCTCGATGCGGACAAGCCGGTCTTCGGCATCTGCCGCGGCATTCAACTGCTGAACGTCTGCCTCGGCGGTACGCTGTATCAGGATCTGCCCGCCGAGCATGGGAGCGCGGTGGATCACCACATGACCCCGCCCTACGACCGCGCCGTGCATGAGGTGACGATCCTTGCCGACACGCCGCTTGCCGCCCTGCTCGGCAAAATGCGTCTCGGCGTCAACAGTTATCACCACCAGGCGGTAAAAGCGCTTGCGCCCGTTCTGCGCCCGATGGCGCTCGCTGACGACGGACTGATCGAGGCGGCGTACCTGCCGGGCAAACGCTTCTGCATGGCGGTACAGTGGCACCCCGAGTTTTCCTACAAGACCGACGCGGACAGCCGCGCGCTGCTTGCCGCTTTTGTGCGCGCGGCGGCGAAATAAGGAGAACAACATAATGAGCATTGTAAAAAACGAAATACCGATATTGGAATTTGATACTGAGCAAACGGCTGTTATCAACCCTACTCACGAAGAATTAGATTTGAGGCTTCCCCCAAAATGCGTGTTCGCTTTTTTGGATGCGTATATCGACGAATACGCAAGCAAGGCGAAAGCACGCAAGGTATCCGAGTTTGTCAGCGCAACGAAGTCCTATCCAATTTACATAATAAATTACAAGGGTGAAGATATTGTACTTTGCCAAGCTCCCGTGGGGGCTGCTCCTGCCGCGCAGATACTGGATTGGCTGATTGGATACGGTGTTCGTGAAATCATCTCAGCAGGTTCCTGCGGCGTTCTTGAAGATTTTCCCGAAAGCACATTTCTTGTGCCGAATAAAGCTCTGCGAGATGAAGGTGCATCTTACCACTATGCGCCCCCTTCCCGTTTCATGGAGATCAGCAAAAGAGCAAGAAAAGCGATTGAAGAAACTTTACTTGAACACGAAATGAGATATAAAGAGGTTATCACCTGGTCGACGGACGGATTTTTCCGTGAAACCAAAGAAAAGGTTGCTTACCGCAAGAGCGAAGGGTGCTCTGTCGTTGAAATGGAATGTTCAGCTCTTGCTGCCGTTTCCGCTTTCAGAGGTGCAACTTGGGGGATGATACTCTATACTGCAGACAGTCTTGCCGATATAAATAAATATGACGAACGGAATTTAGGCGGCAACGCATACGAATATGCGCTCACGCTCTGCCTTGACGCCGTACTTAAAATTTAGGGAGAAGTCATGTACGCAAACTATCACACGCACACCTACCTTTCCAATCACGCCATTGACACCCCGCACGACTACGTGGAGAGCGCGATCGCGGGCGGCACAAAGCTGCTCGGTTTCTCCGACCATGTGCCCTACCCGTTTGCAAACGGGCATTTTTCCGGCTTCCGCATCGCCGTCGCCGACACCGAAAAATATGTGACCGAGATCGCGGCGCTGCGCGACGCATATGCCGACCGCATCCGCATCTTCATCGGCTATGAGGCGGAGCATTACCCGGACGAATTTACCGCGATGCTTGCAAACATCCGCCGCTTTGATTGCGACTATCTGATTCTCGGGCAGCACTACACGAACAATGAGTACGACGGCGTCTATGTCTACAGCAAGACCGACGACCGCGACATGCTGACCCGCTATGTCAACCAAGCCATCGCTGGCATGGAGACCGGGCTGTTCACCTACATGGCGCACCCCGACCTCGCGTTTTACCGCGGAGACGACGTCTTTTACGAGGCGGAAATGACCCGTCTCTGCCGCGCGGCAAAGGCATGCGGCATGCCGCTGGAGATCAACCTGCTCGGTCTGCGTGACCGCCGCGCCTACCCCTACGACCGCTTTTGGGAGATTGCCGCGGCAGAGGGCTGCGACGCGATCCTCGGGCGGGACGCGCACGATGCCGCCGCCCTCTCGGACGCCGCCACCGAGGCAGCCGGGCGCGCCTATGCCGCACGGTTCGGGCTGCATCTCTGCGAAACGGTCGAGCTGCGCCCGGTGAAACAGAAATAGCATAAGCAATCGCATAAATCCCCCGCTTTCGGGCATACTGCCGCATAGGAAAGCGAGGGATTTTTTCAATGATTGAAAGCGATACGATCAAGCTGCTGCGCGAATGCGATGCCGGGGTACAGATGGGTGTCTCCTCCATCGACGAGGTACTGGACAGCGTGAAAGGCTCGGAGCTGCGCCGCGAACTTGTCGCCTGCCGCAACGCACACGACAAACTGGGGCATGAGATTCGCTCCCTGCTCGACCGCTATCACGATGACGGCAAGGCGCCGAGCGCGATGGCAAAGGGCATGTCCTACTTCAAGACCAATATGAAACTCGCCGCCGACTGCTCGGACAAGACGGTCGCCGACCTGATGACCGACGGCTGCAATATGGGCGTGAAGTCGCTCAGCCGCTATCTGAACCAATACGAGGCGGCGGACGAGCAGTCGAAAGGCATTGCCAAGCGGCTCATCGGCATTGAGGAAAAACTGGTCACCGATGTGCGGGCGTATCTGTAAGCGAAGTTTCTCTGAAAAAAGGTTGAACCGAATCGTTCGACCTTTTTTTGGTATTCTATTGACAGCGCAGGCTTCTTATGCTATGCTGAAACCAACCCGAAGAATTGACGATACACAGAGTGAAGACGATTGACCAAAAGGAGGGAGAACATGAACAGAAAACTGCTGACTCTGCTGACCGCCGCCGCTCTTGTCGCGGCACTTGCCGCCTGCGGCGAGAACAATCCCGGCGGCAAGCAGACGACCGACACCACGCCGCCTGCCTCTCTGACGACACAGACAGAGGCGACCTCGCAGACGACCGAGACAACCGAGACCACCCCGCCCGAAACCACCGCGCCCGCAGTGCTGCCCGAGGTAAAGGACGGCACGGTCTACACGAAAAAGGCCGTTGACATATTCAGCGGCGGCGATTTCGACTTCCTGCATTCGTTGACCGTCCCGAAGATCGACAGCACGAAGCCGGGCGCCGAGGCGCTGAACGCCAAGATGCTTGCCGACCAGCAGGAAAAGCTGGACGCCCTTGCCGCCGGCAAGGAGGGGCGCAGCCTTTACACCGTCACCTACTCGGCCTCGGGCGCGGACGGCATTCTCGCCGTCAACGTCTATGAATACATCGGCTGGCAGTATTCCGAGGGCGGCTCGTCCCGCCGTTTCTACTACTATGATGCAGCAGAGGACCGCGAGCTGACGCTGGATGAGACGCTTGCCAGACTTTCCATGACGCAGGCAGATTTGAACCGGGCGTTTGCCTGGTCGAGCGAATACGCCGCGATCAGCGTTGAAAATTCCGACCGCACGCGCACACTTGCAGAGAGCGTCTTCGGCACGCCCCTGACCGGCGCCTATGATGCATCCGTGTTCCACTATGTAGAGATGCAGAACGGCAACGAAGCCGAGCTGCTCGGCATCGACTTTGACGAGGCAACCGTCTCGCCCTGCTACCGCTATGTAATCTACACCGTCGGCACAACCGCCTGCCCCATCGACCGCACAAGCGGACAGCCGATGCATCCGTATTACGAATGCACCATAGATGCCGCCGACCTGCAAGTCGGCGACGCCTTCCGCATCACCATCAAAGACGGCAAGGTGACCGAGGCGGTCGTTCCCGCCGCGCTGCAGGTGCAGCGCGTCACCATCGCCTCGGACGGCGTCACCGTGCTCTACGGAAAGGACGCGACCAACCGCATGGACAACGCCGATTTCCGTGTGAACGGCGAAAGCGTCAACTGGGGCTCAAACAGCGGCGGTATCGATGCAGAGGATGTTTTCAGCAACTACCGCTTCATGAAGGAATACATCCCGCTCGACAAGCTCACCACGATTGAATTTGTCTTCAAGACCAACCTTGACTGATGCAAGCAAAAACAAGGCATCCGCTGCAGCGGATGCCTTGTTTTTTGTTTTTACTTTGATGCAAGCGTATAGCCGAGCTCGATTTCGTCCTCGTCCTCGTTCCCGGTCGGGCAGAAGCCGAAAGATTGGTACAAGCCGAGCGCAGCGGGGTTTTCCCGGTTGCAGGTCAGCAGGATGCGCCCCGACTTGCCGAACGGCTTTGTGCGGATGTAGTCGAGCACGGCGGCAAAGGCAGCTTTTCCATAGCCTTTGCCCTGCTCGCCGCGGTCGATCATCATATGCCAGATGTTGTAGACTTCTTCGTCATAGTCATAGATGACCATGACATAGCCGACCATGCGGTCGTCTGCATAGATGCCAAGCGGCGTGCACTGCGTGCGGTAGACATACGCCTGCGCCAGGCTGCGGATCGGGTGCGAGACAAAGGCGTCCTGCCCGTCGCCGAGCTTTAAGTTGAATGCGTCGATAAAGTTGTTTTCGTCAATCTGTTTCAGTTGAATGCTGTTCATGTAAATTCTCCTTTTGCCTTGTGGGTTTGTAAAGCGTACGGGATGCGATGTTTTTCATCATGAACAGCCCCTTTCGGATTGAAATAGCGGGAAAAGTATAGCACAGATACATGCCGCTGTCAAGGGAAAATGTTTTAGCAAACCCGGTAGGGGTCGGCGCCCTCGACGACCCGTTTTTGCTGCGGCACGATGCGGACCGCCCCGGACGCCGGGCCCTGCAAAAGTTTGCGCGTCTTTTAAGGCTTCCCTTGTGGGAAGCTGTCGCGTCAGCGACTGATGAGGGATTGTACAAAGCAAAATATCGCACCATGCTGTGCCGGCTGCCTGCATGCCCTCATCCGGCAGGATGTTTTCCCATCGGGAAAACTCCGCGAGACGCTTTGCGTCTCGTACACCTCTCCCCCGCTGGGAAGGCATAGATTGGGCGTGGGCAACCATGTAAAAAAGCACACGGCTCCGCCGTGTGCTTTTTTCATTTGTTTTACTTTGCGCGCATTTCCGCGATGGCGATGCGGGTGAAAATCACGCACGCTTCGGAGCGCTTGATGCCGTCGTTCGGGCGGTAGTTGCCGGTTCCGGCATCACCACCGACGATGCCCGCTTTGTAGAGCTTCTGCACCGCCGCGTAGCAAGCGAGATTGTTCGTCACGTCGGGGTTCGATCCGTCCCGGATTGCCGTATATTCACTGTCGGGCAGGATATTTGCAAAGACAATCGCCATATCGCCGCGCGTGATCGGTGCATTGTAATCCTTGAACTGATCCGCCTTGATGATGCCGTTCGCAACGCAGTAGTCCACATAAGGATCGTACCAGTTCTTCGCACCTGCGGTGTCCACCGTCTTGCCGGTGTATGCCGTGTGGATATTCGCCGCTGCGGTGATCGCCTGTGCAACCGTAAAGCTGCCGTCGGGCGAGAACTGGGTTGCGCTTGTGCCGTTGGCAAGTGCTACACGGTAAGCGTCGCGGACGTATGCATAGAACCATGCATTTGCCGTCACATCGGTGAAGCGGTCGTCATAGACACGCGTGTACGCAAAGCCGACCTTGTCGCCGCCGACCGTGCCGAAACCGCTGATCTTCTTGCCGAGCGGCAGAGGATTGAGGTTGACGGTATAGGTGGTATTGATGTCGGCGGGCTTCTTTGTGCCGTTGCCGATCACAACGCCGTCCTTCGTTGCCGTGTAGGGCTCCACAAAGGCAAATCTGCCGGCTGAAGTGTTGCTGCTCTTATAAGCGTGGTAGCAAATCCAGCCCTGCCCGTCGGTATCAGTCACATAGGAGGCGTGACCGCAGCCCGAAAGCTGTGCGGACTGCGAGAAGATCGAGGTGGGGCTCTTTTCCCAGCTGCTCTTCTGGAGCGGGTCGCCGCCGATATACTTCAGCTGACCGAGCTGGTAGGACTTCGTCCAATAGCCGCTGCCCGAATAGATGATGAAGACCGAGCCGTCCTTGCCGTAGACTGCCGTCGAACCTTCGACGACCTGCGGGTGAATCTTGTCCTCAGAGCCGACCTTCTCCCAGTCATAGTCCGGGCGGCAGATGACCTGCGGCTGACCGCTGATGCGCCACGGCTTGTCAAACTTCGCGATGTTGATGGTCTGATAGAAGTTGACGTTATCCGTACCGCTGGTCTCGCGTCCGACCTCGCTGATGAACATAATGTACTTCTGATTGTTGATGTTGATGACCGAGCAGCCGCCGCACAGCTCATTCACGTTGAAATCGCTGTCCGGGAACTCGATCTTCTGCGGGACGTTGACCTCACCGGTGAGCGGGTTGCCCCAGCGCCCGAGCAGGTTGTTGCCGTCCAGGCACTTGATGACATAAGCGCGCTGACCGCCGAAGCCGCCGCCGGTCTCCTTGCCGGTGCCGCTGTCACTGCCGAGGAAGCAGTACCAGCCCGCATCCGCCTCGCCGACGTCCTCCGCACTGAAGTAGTGCACTTCGGGCGACCAAAGGTTCTTCGACCACTCCTTGCCTGCCGCGGGTGTGTAGATGACCGTGGCGGGGGTGGTGGCAAGGTCGCCGATGTTGGCAGCCTTGTAAATGGCAAGCTTGGAGCTTGCGGTTGCGATATAGTAGTAGAAGCCGTCATAGTAGAACAGCCACGGGTCCGCGCCGTTGGTACGGATCGGGTTCTTGAAGGTCATCGTGCCGGAAATCTCGGCATCGAGATCGACATGGCTGCCGGTGGACAGCGTGCTCGTCATCGTCGAGTTTACCAGCACGCCTGCGCCGGTCAGTGCCGTCAGATGCGAGAAGTCGCCGTCCGTGATGCGGACGTTGAAGCTGCCCGCGTAGCTGCCGATGGCAGGATTGGATGCTGCGGCAATGACAGTGTTGAACTGACCGCCGTTCAGCGTAAGGTTCACATTGCCGCTTGCCGTCTGGGTTGCTTTCGTGAGGTCATAGGCATAGATACCTGCAAGGAACTCACCGCCGTTGATCGTTGCGTCGATATTGCCGGTGTGTGTGCCCGCCGATGCCAGGACGAACTTCTCCTTGAACGTGCCGCCATCGATCGTGAGCCTGATGTCGCAAGTATTGTAGCCTGTGCCCGACGAACCGCCGCGCACACGCTGCCAGGTACCGCTCTTGATGGTGAGATCCACGCCGTGTGCCTTTTCCGCATCGGTCAGCTCAACGTCGGTGTTGGTGCCGCCGATGATGCAGGGAACCGTGCTGACCCCGCCCTTCACGGTGCAGGTGATGCCATCACCGAATACAACCGTGTTCAGGTTGGTGAAGAAACCGCCGTAGGACTTCCGGTTCTCAATCGAGAGGTTCTCAAACACGGTCTCGCCGCCGCAATAGAAGTTTGCCTTCGTCACGAGCTTTGCACCGGCTCTTCTGTAGTCCACGCCGTTGTAGAGCGAGGTGATGGTGATCTTCTTTGTGTGATAAAGCCCGCTGAGCGGCTCCTCCAGCGTATAGATGCCGCTGATGACAAGAACGCCGCCGTTTTTGAGCTTGCCGTAGGCTTCGGTGATGCTGCCGCATGCGGCATCCGCGCTCGAGCCGTCGCCCGTGCCGCCGTTCTTCAGATAGCAGACCGTTTCGCCGCCGGTCGCGGAGAGCGATGCCGTGCTGCCGAGAACGCCCGCATCCGCCTCCTCCGCTCCGGCAATCAATGCAAGCGAAAAAAGCGTGCAAACCGCCAGCAGAACCGCCAGCAGGTAAATGCCGCTTCTTTTGGTGAAATTACCCATATCCATTCCTCCGTTTCTAGATTTCCATATTCAATATACCACATCCCGCCCCGCATTCCAATGCAAAAATGCAAAATTATTTTTTCGATTTTTGTACAAATTCCGGGGCTTGCGAAAAGACGCGGAAAGGCGTATAATAACCATGGTGAGTTCGCAGCCCTCCTCACCTAAAACAAAACCAGGAGATGATTTTTTATGAACCGCAATCTTCGTTTTCTCTGCCGCGGCGCGCTGATCGCCGCGCTCTACGTCGTCCTGACATGGCTGTGTTCCCTCGTCGGTCTGGACAAGGGTGTCATCCAGATGCGCCTTTCCGAGGCGCTCTGTGTGCTGCCCGCCTTCACGGGTGCTGCCGTGCCCGGTCTTTTTGCCGGCTGTCTGCTTGCCAATCTGCTCACAGGCAGTGCGCTGCCCGACATCATTTTCGGCAGCCTGGCAACGCTCATCGGCGCGCTCGGCGCCTATGCCCTGCGCAAAAACAAGTGGCTCGTGCCGCTGCCGACCGTGCTTGCCAATGTGCTCATCATTCCGCCCGTCCTGCGCTTTGCCTACGGTGCGGAGGGGACGATCCCCTATTTCATGCTCACCGTCGGCATCGGTGAAGTGATCTCCGCCTACATCTGCGGCATGCTGCTTTACGCCGCGGTGAATCTCCGGAAGGCACAGCTGTTCGGATAAATTCCGGCACGCCGCCCCCTCTCCGGATTGACAAGTCCGTCGTGACACCATATATATAATTATTCTGTACAGAACATCCGGGGAGGCGCGCATGGAACCGATTTTTCACAACACGGGACGCATTTTCTATCTCGGCGGTCCGAACTATGCGGAAAATGACTTCTTTTTCATTGAAAGCATGGGGGACAACCTGCCCTCTCCCGCCTACACATTCCACCGCGAACGCAAAAAGAACGACAGAAAAAGCATCTATGTCTTTGAGCACGTCATCAGCGGTAAGGGCTATATCGAATGCGGCGGGCGGCACTATGAGGTCAAGGCAGGGGATTTCTATTTTCTGAGCCGCCTCTATTCGCACAAATACTGGTCGGACAAAAACGACCCCTATCATAAGATCTGGATCAACGCGGGCGGACGCCTGCTGGACGGCGTGGTCAACGCCTGCGGCTTCACCGACGGCGCGGTGGTCGTGCCCGGCTCGGACACACTGCACTACTTTGAGGAGCTGCATGAGACGCTGGCGGATGTCAATGCCGAAAACGCGGCGGAACGCATCCGCATCAGCGAGGGCATTCTCTGTCAGATGCTGCTGACCGCGCGGGACGAGCTGTACCGGCATCAGCGCGCCGCAGTCAGCACCGCCGAGCGCATCAAGGACTTCATCGACTCGGGACTGGGCTATGACATGTCGCTGGACGACATCGTGCGGCACTTCTACCTGAATAAGTCCTACATCATCAGCATTTTCGGTGCCAAATACGGCTGTACGCCGAAGCAGTATATTCTCGACCGCAAAATACAGGCGGCGCGCACCCTTTTGGAGGAGGACTGTGATACCATCGCCGAGATCGCGGACACCCTGCACTTTTCCTCGTCGCAGCACTTCTCGGCGTCCTTCAAGAAAAATGTCGGCGTCTCACCGGATGCCTACCGAAAAGCCTTCCGCCAAAAGCAGGAATCGACGGCGGACTGAATCAAGCAAGGCATACGTTTTTGCGCGTATGCCTTTTTTGCAATTTTTCCGGCATGCATGCAATAAAATACGCTTCCCGCGCATTTACAGGATGAAAGGTGTGAGACATGTTGATTTTTTCTTACGAAAAAACGAAACAACAGGAGACGGAGAACACGCTGCTGGATACATTGCTCGGGCGGATCGCCATCGGCGACACCGCGGCGCTCGAAGCACTGTATCGCCGCACGCAAACGGCAGTCTACAGTTTTGCCCTTTCTGTTTTGAAGAACGCACACGATGCAGAGGATGTGCTGCACGACTGTTATGTCGCCGCGTGGAACAGTGCCGCGCAGTATCACTCGCGGGGCAAACCCATGGCATGGCTGATTACGATTGCGAAGAATCTGTGCCTTCAGCAGCTGCGCGCGCAGCGCAAAACGGCAGACATGCCGGAGGATATGCATGCATTTTTACCGGCGGATTCCGCCGGCATGTCCGTCGAGGACCGCACCGTACTGTCAGCATGTATGCGGCAACTGTCCGACGGGGAGCGGCAAATCGTGACGCTGCACGCCGTCGCCGGTTTCAAGCATCGGGAAACTGCGGCAATTCTGCAGATGCCGCTCGCCACCGTTCTTTCAAAATACAATCGCGCCATTAAAAAACTGAAACAACATTTACAAGCAGGAGGTATCGGTCATGACAGAACATGAAATCAACAAAAAGCTGCGGGATGCTTATGCGCACGCTGCACCGGATGTTTTGCCCGCCGTGCGCGCCGACTGCACAGAATCGAAAGGCGGTGTATGTATGACAACAACAAAAAAGGTAAAACGTCCGTTTGCGCGTCTCGCCGCGCTTGCTGCATGCCTGTGCCTTGCGGCAGGCTGCATCTTCGGCTATCTGCGGTATCAGATCAACTATGCCGTGGATGCCACGGTTTCGCTGGATGTCAATCCGAGCGTAGAAATTACAGTCAACCGGAAAGAGCGGGTGCTGCAAGTCACGCCGCTGAATGCGGACGGTGAGATCATCGTCGGCGATATGGACTTTCGCGGCAGCGACCTTCGGGTGACAGTCAACGCAATCATCGGCTCCATGGTGCAGAACGGTTATCTGAGTGAGCTTGCGAATTCCGTCCTCATCAGCGTTGACAACAACAATACCGAGCGCGGCGCAGCCATGCAGGCGCAGCTCACGGATGCGGTCAATCAGTTGCTGCAAACCGAAGCTTTCAGCGGCGCTGTGCTGAGTCAGACCGTTACAAAAGACGACGCGCTGAAACAGCTGGCAGAAGCCTACGGCATTACCGTCGGAAAAGCACAGCTGATCCGGGACATTTTAGACGATGACGGGCGACATACCTTCGACGAGCTGGCTTCCCTCTCCATCAACGAACTGAACCTGCTGCGGCGGGACGTATCTTCGGCGGAAACGAAGATTGAAGCGATCGGCACCGCCAGTGAAAAAGCCTATATCGGCACGAAAAAAGCAAAAGCAATCGCCTTTGCACATGCCGGTGTGGATGCAGCAGCGGTTCTGTCCTGCAAAACCGAAATGGATACAGAAGGCGGCATCATGGTCTATGACGTTGACTTTGAAGCAGGACGCTTTGAATACGAGTATGAGATTGATGCTGCAACCGGCAAAGTCCTGAAAGCCGAAAAAGAGATCGACGATGATGCAGCCGCATCTTCCGAAAAGCCTTTCGTCCCGACCCCGGAAATGATCGGTGAAAGCAAAGCAAAGACAACTGCTTTTGCACATGCGGGCGTATCTGCCGCCGATGTGACCGATTACGAATTCAAGGTCGACACGGACGATGGAAAAACCGTCTATGAGCTGGATTTTCGGGTCAGCAGCACGAAATACGAGTATGAAATCGACGCTGCAACCGGTAAAATTCTGAAAGCCGAAAAAGAGATCGACGATGATGCAGCCGCATCTTCCGAAAAGCCTT
>ENA-UOJC01000644-UOJC01000644.1-human-gut-metagenome-genome-assembly--contig:-C104-NODE-644-length-59153-cov-15.125080_pt1 | contig 59153 bp, 57 predicted proteins | sample MGYA00242339_ERZ723886 | MGnify/ENA metagenome assembly ERZ723886 | reverse complement strand
AGCTGGATCTGCGGGACATCGACGGTATCCGCAAGTGGTTTACTGCCTCGCTGACCGGTATGGGCAATCTGCTGGATCTGATAACGGAAAGCCCCGCCCTCACCGGCGCGGCGGAAGAAGGAGAAAACAATGAAAGAAACAAGCAGAAATATGACGGATGAACAGCTGGCGCAGGAACTGCGCAAGAGCAAGGGCGGCAAGCTGGGCGGAAAACTCCTTTCGCTGCTGGGCGGCGCCGTCGCCATCGCAGGTATCCTTCTGGGCGGCAATATCGTGCTTACCCTTCTGGGCGGCGTGGTCCTTGCGATTGGTCAGGCGGTGCAGGGAAAAGCCAAAGCGCATGCAGACGGGCAGGCCTTCGATGCCATTGCACCGGAGATCATAGGCGCTTGCCTTGAAAACGTACAGATGAACCCCACCCCGCACCTGTTGAACGCGAAGGACACCAACATTCCCCTGCCAAGCCACAGCTATTGCGGCGGCAACGGGTACATCCGGGGGACCTATCGCGGACTTACCACGGAGCTGTGCACCGTCAGGCTGACGGAGGTGGATGAGTTCCAGCGCGAGGAAAGCGGGCAGTGGGAGAGAAGCGAGCATGAGGTCTACGCCGGGCAGTGGATGCTTTGCGAGCTTGACCGGGAATTTCCGACATGGCTGACCATCTGGCCGAAAGAGAGGCTGGATAAGCTGCTTCGCGCCAAAACCGTCAAAACAGGGAATGAGGACTTTGACAAGCGCTTCAACCTGACAAGCGGCGATGAAGCGGCAGCTCTTCGCATCCTGACCCCCGGACGGATAGAGCGCATCCTGACGCTGGCGGACACTTCCTTCGGGAAATTCGCCGTCAATCTCAACCCGGACGGAAAGCTCTATCTCGCCGTTCACAGCGGGCGCGGCTTTTTTGATAGCGGCAAAGGCCGGGAGTCCCCCGCGCAGCTGCGAGCGCGCTTCACCCGTGAGCTGAAGTGGTTTACGGATATGATCGACGCATTTCGCGGCGTATAAGGAGGTGAAGCATATGCCGCTTTGGCTCGCTGTTGTGCTGCTGTTGCTGTCGCTGCTGGGGGTCGTCCTCTCCCGCCGTTACTTGCGGAAACCGATGCAGACGATCTGCGTTATTCTCTGCGTCCTGCTGGCAGTGGCCTGCGCCGCTTATGTCGGGCTGACCATTCTGTTTGTGGATGCAGTACAGAACCAACCGCCGGCGCAGTAGAGAGGAACTAAAAAAAGCAGCAGCTGCGATCAAAGACAGGTGCAGCGAAACAATCCGCAAAAATACTCTTGACAAACGGAAAAGATGCGCTATAATGTGAGCAATTTCATCGTTCAAACCGTTGAAGCGGAAATAACGGCAGCGATGCCCTTACAGAGAGCCTGTGGTGCTGGAAATCAGGCAGGAAACACGTTGTCAAATGGGCCGCTGAGGGTGCAGTCAAATGGGAGTCCCCCCAGAGTATTCTGCAACGTGTTGGCATACGTCAGTTGCCGGGATATGTAGGTATCCTGTAAAGCGCACGGGTTGCACCGTGAATCAAGGTGGCACCGCGGATAGTAGTGTTCCTATTCGTCCTTGACAGAGCGTATTGTTCTGTCAAGGGCGTTTTTTGTTTTGATAAAAGCTCCTTTGACATGAAAAGAGTCAAAGGAGCTTTTTCCTGTTTTACAAGGAGGTCGATCCAATGAAGATGCAGCGATGGCGGCGCTCCGCACGCCAGATACATGAAATCAATCAGAATATGATCGTGACCGACACCCCAACCAAATTTTAAAACAAACTGACCGGAGGAACATCAAATGAAGTTTAACAATGTTGATTTCGATACCTATTTCAAGAACTATCCCGACGCCGAGGGCTACTTCGGCAACTACGGCGGCTCCTACATCCCGTCCGAACTGCAAAACGCCATGAACGAGATCAGCGAAGCTTATCAGACCATCTGCAAGTCCCGCAAATTCATCAGCGAGCTTCGCCGCATCCGCAAGGAGTTTCAGGGCAGACCCACGCCGATCTCCCACCTTGCAAGGCTCTCCGACAAGATCGGCACGGGCGTTCAGCTCTATGTCAAGCGCGAGGATCTGAACCACACCGGCGCGCACAAGCTCAACCACTGCATGGGCGAGGTACTGCTCGCGAAGTACATGGGCAAGAAGAAGGTCATCGCCGAGACCGGCGCAGGTCAGCACGGCGTTGCGCTGGCGACCGCCGCCGCTTACTTTGGTCTGGACTGCGACATCTACATGGGTGCGGTGGACATCAAGAAGCAGGCGCCGAACGTGGCGAGAATGAAGATCCTCGGTGCCAGAGTGATTGAAGTCACAGATGGACTGCAAACGCTGAAGGAGGCGGTCGACGCGGCATTCACGGCATACTGCGAGGAGTACAAGGACGCCATCTACTGCATCGGCTCCGTCGTCGGCCCCCATCCCTTCCCGATGATGGTGCGCGACTTCCAGAGCGTTGTTGGCATTGAGGCAAGGGAGCAGTTCCTCGATATGACGGGCGAGCTTCCCGACGCGGTCGTCGCCTGCGTGGGCGGCGGCTCCAACGCCATGGGCCTGTTCTCCGGATTTTTGAATGACCCCGTCGATCTTTACGGCGTTGAGCCGCTCGGCCGGGGCACCAAGCTTGGCGATCACGCCGCCAGCCTCACCTACGGCGAGGAGGGCATCATGCACGGCTTCAAGAGCATCATGCTCAAGGACGAAAACGGCAACCCGGCGCCCGTCTACTCCGTGGCAAGCGGCCTCGACTATCCGTCCAGCGGCCCCGAGCACGCCTTCCTGCACGACCTTGGCAGAGTAAAGTACGACGTTGTGAACGACGATGAGACGCTCGATGCCTTCTTCGAGCTTTCCCGCATGGAGGGCATCATCCCCGCGATCGAAAGCTCCCACGCGGTCGCCTACGGCATGAAGCTTGCGAAGACGATGGGCAAAGGCTCGGTGCTCATCAATCTCTCCGGCAGAGGCGACAAGGACATGGATTACATCATCGAGAAGTACGGTATCCGCTGAAATGGTAAAGAAAAAGAAGCACTTACGTTGCCGTAAGTGCTTCTTTTTTGCGTTGGTTCAACACATCAAGGCAGCTCCGCGCCCGCTTCATCAGAAGAGGTGGAAGCTTGCGATCAGGCCGGAGAAGACGATGGAGACCATCGAGAGGAGCTTGATGAGAATGTTGATGGACGGGCCGGAGGTATCCTTGAACGGATCGCCCACGGTATCGCCGACGACGGCAGCCTTGTGCTGCTCGCTGCCCTTGCCGCCGTGATGGCCGGATTCGATGTATTTCTTGGCGTTATCCCACGCGCCGCCGGAGTTCGCCATGAAGATGGCGAGGATGAAGCCCGTGACGAGCGCGCCGCAGAGCATACCGACCACACCGCTGCCGCCGAGCACAAGGCCGACGACGATGGGAGAGATGATGGCGAGCAGCGTCGGCGCGACCATTTCCTTCAGGCTCGCGCGGGAGCAGAGATCCACGCAGCGGGCATAGTCGGGATCGGCGTGACCCTCCATGATGCCGGCGATTTCGCGGAACTGGCGGCGCACCTCAACGACGACGCTCTGCGCGGCGCGGCCGACGGCGTTCATCGTCATGGCGGAGAAAACAAACGGCAGGCACGCGCCGACGAAGATACCGACAAGCACGGTCGGCTCCATGAGCGAGAGACTGTAGTCACCGCCCGCGGCATCGAGCTTCTCGATGAAGTTTGCAATGAAGGCGAGGGCGGTCAGCGCGGCGGAGCCGATGGCGAAGCCCTTGCCGGTCGCGGCGGTGGTGTTGCCGAGGGAGTCGAGCGCGTCGGTGCGCTCGCGGACCTCTTCGGGAAGGCCCGCCATCTGCGCGATGCCGCCCGCGTTATCGGCAACAGGGCCGTAAGCGTCGGTGGAGAGGGTGATGCCGAGGGTCGAGAGCATACCGACCGCGGCGAGGGAAATGCCGTAAAGGCCCAGCTCCGTGTTGCCGGCGTAGCCGATGGTGGAGCAGAAGTAGGCGACGAGAATGGCGATGCCGACGATGATGATGGGCATTGCCGTGGAGAGCATGCCGAGGCCGACGCCGCTGATGATGATGGTGGCGGAACCGGTCTCGCTGCTGGCGGCGAGGTTCTGCGTCGGCTTATAGGTATCGGAGGTGTAGTATTCCGTCACGCGGCCGATCAGAACGCCCGCAAGAAGGCCCGCGAGAATGGCGAGCCACAGCCCGTAGAACGCGCTGCCGAGCAGGAAGCGCACGACGAAGAAGCTGACGACCGCCACGGTGACGGCGGAGAAGTTCGTGCCGCGGCCAAGCGCCTTGAGCAGATACTTCTGGTCGGCGTCCTCCTTCGTCTTGACGAGGAAGGTGCCGATGATGGAGCAGAGCACGCCGATGGCGGCAATGATAAGCGGGATGGCGACCGCGTACGCGCGGTCGATCTGCGGGATCTGGTTGAACGCCAGCACGCCCAGCGCGCAGGTGGAGGTGACAGAGCCGACATAGCTTTCATAGAGGTCAGCGCCCATGCCCGCAACGTCGCCCACATTGTCGCCCACGTTATCGGCAATGGCGGCGGGGTTGCGCGGGTCATCCTCAGGGATGCCTGCCTCGACCTTGCCGACAAGGTCCGCGCCGACGTCGGCCGCCTTGGTGAAGATGCCGCCGCCCACGCGGGCAAAGAGCGCCATCGAGGATGCGCCCATGCCGAAGGTGATCATCGCGGCGGTGATCTCCTCGAGCGAGGAGTGGAAGACGAGCTTCATCACCGCGTACCAGAGGGAGATATCAAGGAGTCCCAGACCGACGACCGTAAAGCCCATGACGCTGCCCGCGGAGAAAGCGATGCGCAGACCGCGGTTGAGTCCCTCCTGCGCGGCGGCCGCCGTGCGGCAGTTGGCGCGCGTGGCGATCGTCATGCCGATGAAGCCGGAAAGGCCGGAGAAAAATCCGCCGGTCACGAAGGCGAAGGGCACGAACCATGTGACAAAGCCGGCCGCCGCCATGCCGCAGAGCACGGCGAACATGCAGGCGAAGAAGATGGCAACCGTGCGGTACTGCCGCTTGAGGAATGCAGAAGCGCCCGTGCGGATGGCGCGGGATATCTTTTGCATCAGCGGCGTGCCCTCGGAAAAGGCGAGGACCTTTTTGCTTTGCAGCCACGCAAATACAAGCGCCGTAATGCTGGCTGCCAGACTGACCAGATAAAGATCGTTCATGGTATTCTCCTTGTCTTACGTAAGTTTTCGCCGATCACACTGCTGCGAGGGCTTTGCCTTGCGGCGATTGCCCCGCCAACGGCAGATCAGAACCGGGCAGTTATTGCTATATGCAATAACTGGAGTTATCATTTCCCTGCTGTATCGTCCCGGATCAGAGCTGATATGATTATAGCACAGCATGTATGCATTTTCCACTTATTTTTATCAGGAACATTCAACTTTTTCTAATCGTTTCTCTTCCAAAACTTCTTATTTATTTTATAAATAAATCGTATCTGTTCCGCCCCATCTCGCCCGTTTTCGCAGCGTTTGAAGTTCGCGATTTATTTAATACTTTTGCAACATCTATCCCCCATCTTTGTTAACAAGCGTCCTTTATCTTAATTCTTGCAAGAGACAATAGCTTCTTTTCATCCAATCTTCCATCTTATAAGAAAAGGGACGCCGCAAGGCGTCCTTTTTCTATCTTCGTATTCTCATTTCCCCTCAGGGGTCAAAATCCGCCGCAGCGCCGATGGCGAGCGCAAGGCAGATGCCGCCTGCATAAAAGAGCATATCTGCAAGCGTAGGACGGGCGGCGATGGCCGCCGCGCAGAGGATGACGCTCATCGTGCTCACCGGCATGAGCACGCGGGGCGCGCCGCCGCGGAAGGCAAAGGCCGCAAATTCAAGCAGCATCACCGTCAGCGCCGCGAGCGCCAGCGTTTCAACATAGTAGTGGCGCAGGACGGGGTCTGCCGCGTGCTCGCGGTAGAAGAGGATAAGCGTGAGCACCATCGCGCACACCGGCACAAGCAGCGCAACGCCGGAAAAGCTCGTCTTGCGGCGCAGCGCCGTCGTCGCATAGAGGAGGCAGACCGCCCCGGCGGCAACGAAGGCGGACATCAGCATGGCAAGCGTCGTGCGCGGAGCAAAGACCAGCTCGCACACCGCCGAAGCGACGAGGGCAAAGCTGCCGAGCACCATCAGCATCACGGCAAAGACAGAGCGGTCGAAGGGAAAGTACAGCTCCATGCCCGCGCAAAGCTCGCGCCTGGCGGGCAGCCTGCGCGAGAGCAGGACCGTCACCACAGCGGCAAGCACCAGCAGCGCCGGCAGCGCCAGCGTTTCAAAATCCATCGCGACCGGCAGCCCGGTCTCATCAAAGCCAAGCGCCAGCAAGCGGATGCGCAGCAGCACCGCCGCCGCGGAAAAGAGCGCCAGCGTGATCCAATGAACGATCTTCACAACATCGAATCCTTTCTTTTTCGGCCCTGCCGCGCCGGAAAGCGCGGGCGCAAGCCGTATCATGAGTTTGCATTATGATAGCACACCTTCCCCCGTTTGTCCATTCATCATTTTGCGGACAAGGCCCTCATACACTGTAACGACACCAAAAGCGGCACAGGCCGCAAGGAGGAATCGACCTTGAAACAGCTGCTTCGCATCACCATACTGCTCATCGGCTTCATCTGGCTGCTCGCGTGGGCGGCGGCCGGGCGCTTCGACGACGTCCCCGCCCCCGCCGACGAAAATGCATCTCCCGCGCCCTCGGGCGAGATCCTCTCCCCCGGCGAGCGCGACAGTGCAAAACACCTGCGCGTCCAGATTCAGGGGCAGGTGCAGGAGATGGACATGGGCACATATCTTCTCGGCGTGCTGCGCGCGGAGATGCCCGCCTCGTTTGAAGAGGAGGCGCTCAAAGCGCAGGCCATCGCCGCGCGGACCTACACGCTTTATCGCATCCGCGGCGGCGGCAGCGCCAACCACCCCGACGCCGACGCCTGCGACGACCACACCTGCTGCAAAGCATACCTGAGCGCCGAGCAGGCCGCGGCAAACTGGGGCAGCATGGCCGTCTACTACGAGGAAAAGCTTGCGCGCGCCGTGCGCGAGACGGACGGCGAGGTGCTCCTCTACGACGGCGTTCCCATCCTCGCGGTCTTCTTCTCCTCCGCCGACGGCAGCACGCAGGGCGCGGGCGACGTATGGCTGAATGACCTTCCCTATCTCCGGAAGGTCGAGAGCCCCGAGGACGAAGCGCTCGTGCCGAACTACTACTCCACCGCCTCCTTCACCGCCGAGGAATTCAAGTCCCTCGTGCTGCGCGCCTATCCGAATGCCGACCTTTCCGGCGACGCGAGCACATGGGTGCGCGACATCGTGCGCAACGACTCGGACTATGTCGCCTCCGTGACGGTCGGCGGCGTGAAGATGCGCGGCAACGACCTGCGCACCCTCCTCTCGCTGCGCTCGCCGTCGTTCACCGTGGAATGTAAGAACAACGCCTTCACCTTCCACGTCACTGGCTACGGCCACGGCGTCGGTATGAGCCAATACGGCGCGAACGCTCTCGCCAAGGAGGGCTACAGCGCAGAAGAGATCGTACAGCACTATTTTTCGGATACGACCGTCGGGTATTATGACGCGCCGTGACGCGCATGGATATTGCAAAGCGCACAGGAAATTGATATAATGAGAAAAACAATTCAAGGAGGTGACGGCGGTGAAAGGTAAGAGGATCTTCTGCCTGCTGCTCTCGGCTTTGCTGCTCTTTTCGCTCGCGCCGGGGGCGGCCCGCGCCGATACGACGGTCTATTTTACCGCCGTCAACGATCAGCTTCTGAGCCTCAGCGACGATACGATGCCCTTCTGGTCCGGCGGGCGGCTGTATTTATCCAGCACCGCCATTTCCGGCTCGGATCTCGGCGTTTTCTACTCCCGCAGCCGCGACAAGCAGACTGTCGTCGTATACCGCCAGGGCAGCGCGCTCACCTTTGACCTCTCCAGCGGCGCGGTGAACGACCAGAGCGGGCGGCAGTACGGCGGCTCGGCCATTGTGCGCGGGGATGTCGTTTTCCTGCCCATCGAGCTTCTGACGCAGTTCTTTGCGCTCGACTACAGCTACACCCGCATTTCCTACGGCTATCTTGTGCGCATCAAGAGCGATACGGTCGTGCTCTCGGACGCGAAGTTCATCGACGCGGCCGCTGCGCCCATGGCGCAGCGCTACAATGAATACATCAAGTCCCACTCAGGCGACCTGACGCCCGGCGACACGCCGCGTCCCAGCGTTGACAGCGATACCGACCGCGTCTATCTCACCCTGCCCGTAACGGACGCGGCGCTTTCGCTCGAGCTTCTCTCCTCGCTGGAGGGCGCCGGTGCGAAGGCGACCTTCCTCTTTACGGAAAAGCAGCTGGCCGACTCAGGCGACCTGCTGCGCCGTCTCCGCGTCGGCGGCAGCGCCGTCGCGCTGCGCATCGACGCCTCCGGCGGCAGCGGGCGGACGATCAGCGCCATCGAGCGCGCAAACGACGCGCTCTGGGCCGCCTGCAACCGTAAAACGCGCCTCATCGTGCTGGAAGCCGCCGCGGAGGCGACCGTGCGTGCGGTGCGAAATGCGGGCTACTGCCCCATCATCTTTGACCTCGACTACAGCGCAGGTCTCCCCGCTTCCGCCACGCGCACGGCCAACGCGGTGCTGCGCGCGGCGCGCAGCGGCGGCTGCACAGTCCTTCTCGGCAGCGACAGCGCCGTGCAGGAGGATTGGAGCGCGTTTCTTAACCGTCTGCGGGCGGGTGCGCTGCCCATTGCGGCGCTCAACGAGCTCTCTGCGCGCAGGAGCGGCTCTTAACTTAACAAAAAGTTCAGGAAAAGTGCGCAATATCGCGTATAATAACGATAAACAAGGAATCACAGGAGAAAGGCGCACGCTTGTGCGAAAGGAGAAACGGCATGGCACGCAATATTCTCGTCGTAGAGGACGACAACAATATCTCCAATCTCATTAAAATGTATCTCGACAAGGAGGGCTTCGAGGTCCGCATCGCCGCCGACGGCGGCAAGGCGGTCGAGGAATTCAAGGCGCAGGAGCCCGACCTTGTGCTGCTCGACGTGATGCTCCCCGTGCTCGACGGCTGGGGCGTATGCGCCAAGATCCGCGAGACGTCCAAGTGCCCGATCATCATGCTCACCGCCAAGGGCGAGGTCAACGACCGCATCCACGGCCTTGAGATGGGCGCGGACGACTATGTCGTCAAGCCCTTTGAAATGAAGGAGCTGCTCGCGCGCATCAACGCCGTGCTGCGCCGCAGCGAGATCCCCGAGGACACGCACAAGCGTCTCGTCTTTGATAAACTTGTCATCGACCTCGACTCCTACGAGCTCATCGTCGACGGCAAGAAGATCGACACGCCGCCCAAGGAGCTGGAGCTTCTCTATCACCTGGCTGCAACACCGAACCGCGTCTACACGCGCAACCAGCTGCTCGACGAGGTGTGGGGCTTCGACTATTTCGGCGACTCGCGCACGGTGGACGTGCACGTCAAGCGCCTGCGCGAAAAGGTAGAAAATGTCAGCGATCAGTGGGCGCTCAAGACCGTCTGGGGCGTCGGCTACAAGTTTGAAGTGAAGTAAAACCAATGGCTGAAGAGAAAAAGGAAAAAAAGCAGAAAAGGCTCTGGTCGTACAAGCTCAAAAACCGCTGCCTCACGATCTACTGGCAGAACTTCATGCTCACGGCGAGCGTCGTCATGCTGACGCTCGCGCTGCTCGGCAGCGCCTTCTTCGCCCTGACGTATTCCTACGCCATCGACGAGCGCAGCGAGCAGATGCAGAGCAAGGCGACGGTCGTCTCGCACATGGTCTCGTCGTATATCGAGAGCGGCTCGCTCACAGGACTTCGTGAATTGGCGGATTTCGCCTCCAGCGTGACGGATTCGCAGTTTCTCATCTGCAACACCGACGGTGACCTTCTGCTCACGACCGACTCGAGTCTTGCAAACCGCGTGCTCAAGATGCCGCGTGATGTGACCGCCGGGGCGATGAGCGGCGAGGAATACACCGCGCGCACAACGCTCGGCGGCATCTATCCGGACACGCATTTTGTCGTCGGCGTCCCGATCGAATCTAGTGGTGCGACCGTCGGCTTCGTGCTGGCCGTGACCGGCGCGCGGGCGCTGACAACGATGTGGCGCACGTTCATCGGTCTCTTCTTCATGACGGCGGTGACGGTGCTGCTGCTCTCGTTCGTCGTGAGCGCATGGGTCAGTATGCGCCAGTCTCGTCCCATTCACGAGATGGCCGAGGCAACGCGCCGCTTTGCCGAGGGGAACTTCGACGTGCGCATGCACAACTATGAGGGCGTGACGGAGATCACGGAGCTGGCTGAGGCCTTCAACAGCATGGCCGACTCCTTGCAGGAAACGGAGCGGCAGCGCCGCGAGTTCATCGCCAACGTCTCCCACGAGCTCAAGACGCCGATGACGACCATCGCCGGCTACACCGACGGCATTCTTGACGGCACCATCCCGCCCGCGCAGGAAAAGGAATACCTGCGCATCATCTCGGACGAGGCGCGGCGGCTCTCCCGCCTTGTGCGCCGGATGCTTGAGGTCTCGCAGCTCCAGTCGCGCGATCTCACCCGCACGAAGGCGCCCTTCGACGTGTGCGAGAGCATGCGCCGCGTGCTCATCTCGATGGAAAAGAAGATCACCGACCGCGGGCTTGATGTGGACGCCGACATTCCCGACGGCAGCATCATGGTCCTCGGTGACAACGACCTCATCACACAGGTCATCTACAACCTGCTGGAAAACGCGACGAAGTTCGCCCGCGAAGGCTCGGCGCTCTACCTCGGCGTCACCACGTCCAACGGTAAGGCTCTCGTCTCCGTGCGCAACGAGGGCGACACCATTCCCGCAGAAGAGATCCCGCTGCTTTTTGAGCGCTTCCACAAGAGCGACAAGTCCCGCTCGGAGGATAAAGATGGCGTAGGTCTCGGCCTTTATGTGGTCAAGACCATCCTTGAGCAGCACAAGGAGCACATCGCGGTGACCAGCGAGAACGGGCTGACGACCTTCACCTTCACCATCACGCTCTCAGGCGGTCTTGCCCCGCAGTAACGTCCCCCCACAGGAGAACACCACCATGGATCATCCCATCGAACACAACGGGCCTTGCAGTGAGCCGCAGGAGGTCGTGCTGCGCTATGAAGCGCATGCCGCGCCCATCGTGGAGCGCTATGTGCAGCCAACGCCCCTCCCCGGAAAAAAGGAACCCATCGCACCCCCGCCGCGCCGCCGGAAGGGGCTGAAGATTTTTCTTCTCTGCATGCTCGGTCTCATCATGCTCAGCGGCACGATCAGCGTGCTGTGGTTCAGCGGCGTCTTCGACAGCCAGACCTCCTACGAGGATGACCGCTTCGAGCACCGCAGCGAGCGGCGCTATTATGACAGCGGCGAACACGGCGAAACGACCATCAAGCGCCTGCCCAACACCGACAAGGTAAAGCTCCGCTACAGCGAGACGCACGGCAAAGCGCTGACCATCCAGGAGATCTATCAGAAGGTCAACCCCTCCACCGTCACGGTGCTCACCGGCATGAACGACGGCAGCGGCATGGTCGGCACAGGCGTCATCTTCACGTCTGACGGCTATATCCTGACGAACGCCCACGTCATCGCGGGCGGCTCAGAGTGCTATGTCGTGCTCGACACGGGCGAGAATTACCGCGCATGGCTGCTGGGGCTCGACGAGGAAAAGGATCTCGCCGTCATCAAGATCAACGCCAAGGATCTTCCCGCCGCGGAGTTCGGCGATTCCGACGCGCTGACCGTCGGCGACCCCGTATATGCCATCGGCAACCCGCTCGGCGTGGAGCTGCGCGGCACGCTGACCGACGGCATCGTTTCGGCCATCAACCGCGATGTAGCGGTCGACGGCGTAACGATGACGCTCATTCAGACGAATGCCGCGCTCAACAACGGCAACTCCGGCGGCCCGCTCATCAATGCCTACGGTCAGGTCGTCGGCATCAACACGATGAAGATGGGCTCTTCCTCTGCCACGAGCGTCGAGGGCCTCGGCTTTGCCATCCCCATCTCCTCAACGGCCTACATGATCAACGACCTCATCGCACACGGCGAGGTGCGCGGCGAGGTGGTGATCGGTATCTCGGTACAGATCGCGCCCGTCATTTTAGACAGCGGCGAGACCGCGCTGCGCGTGATGGATGTTACACCTGGCGGGCCCGGCGACGAGGCCGGCATCAGGAAGGATGACCTGCTGATCACAGCCGACGGCGAGGCCCTGACCAAATCCACCGATCTGCTGCGCGTCCGCCGCCGCCATGAAGCGGGCGAAGCGCTCACGCTTACCTACGAGCGGAACGGTAAGCGCTATACCGTCGACGTCATCCTGCGTGAGAGTACGTCGTAAGTTTTGCAAAGGAGCTGCCATGAAAAAGAAACAGGGCTATGCACTCGGTTCGCTGCTGCTCGGCGCCGCCTCCTGGCTGTGCCTGCTCGGCCTGCGCCACATCGAGCGCCGCATGAAAAAGAAAGAACAGAAATAAAGAAACGCCTCGCAGGTCAAACTTCCTGCGAGGCGTTTTTGTCTCTCCCTCCGGTCTGCCTTCACGCTTTCCGGATCTTACGTTGTAAACGGATGCGGTCAGCGATCATGGCGATGAACTCGCTGTTGGTCGGCTTGCCCTTTGTCGAATTGACGGTGTAGCCAAAGTAATGCTGGAGCGTTTCAAGATCGCCGCGATCCCACGCCACCTCGATCGCATGACGCACGGCGCGCTCCACGCGCGAGGGCGTGGTGCTGTAGCGGCGCGCAACCTCGGGATAGAGCACCTTCGTCACGGCGTTGATCACGTCCATGTCCTGAACGGCGATAACGATGGCCTCGCGCACATACTGATACCCCTTGATGTGTGCCGGCACGCCGACCTCGTGGATCACAGCCGTCACCTCGCGTTCGAGCGACTGGAACTCATCCTCCGCACGCTCGCTGCCGTCCTCTGCGGCCTGCCGCAGACGCTCGAGCAGCGAGTTCATCTCGCAGGGCTTGGGCATGAAAAAAGCAACGCCCTTGTCCATTGCCTGCGCAACGACCTGGTCGCGGTAGAGCGCCGACACAATGACCGTCTTCGGTTCCAGTTTTGCTTTCTCGGCCTGTTCCAGAAGGCCGAATCCATCCAGCCCCGACAGCAGCAGATCCATGACGAGCAATCTGGGTTTATATTCATTCAGCAATGAATATGCTGCCGGTCCATCCGGCGCGCTCCCCACGACTTCGAACTCCCCCGTAGCTTCCAGCGCCTGCTCCAGCGCCGTGCGAAACTCCTCGTTCGCGTCCGCTACCACGACTGCGATCTTGTTTTCCATGTCATTCCCGTCCTTTTTCACAAATTTTCCATCACTACAGCAGTACAGCAAAATATGACGTCTTCGTTCTGCTATGGTAATAAGCTACCATATTCGGACATCATTTTCAAGGGAACTTTGTCGAAAGGTAACAGGAAAATTGGCCTTTCTCGGTATTATTTGGTCATTTTTACGCATTTCGACGTCTTTTTGATTTTTTCTTTACGCTATGTCTCATAGGAAAGGCCCGCCGCGTCAAGCATATTTTCGATAAAAATACCATATCCTCTGCTTGGATCATCCAAAAGGACATGTGTCACCGCGCCAACAAGCCGCCCATTCTGCACGATGGCGCTGCCGCTCATCCCCTGCACCACGCCGCCGGTCTGCGCGAGCAGCTCTTCATCCGTCACGCGCAGCAGGAGGTTTCGCGCCGTGTCTGAGGCCGGATAAACCTTCTCGATCTCGATGGTATATTCTTTTGTTTCCTTTCCGCTTACCGCTGCAAGGATCGTTGCCTGCCCCGGCCTGATCTCGTCCTTTTTTGCGATAGGATAACTCTTCCCGCCAAGCGTCTCCGCATCCTGCGGCGAAAGCCTGCCGAAAATGCCGCAGTCGGTGTTGGCGTAAAGCGTGCCGCAGTCGCGCGTGAAGTCAAACTCGCCCTTGAGTTCACCCGGCGCGCCGCGCTCGCCCTTCTTCACCGTCTTAACGGAGGCATTCATGATGCTGCCGTGGTCGAGCGGCAGGAGCTTTCCGGTGTCCACGTCTGTCACGCCGTGGCCCAGCGCGCCGAAGGCGCCGCTTTTAGGGTCGTAGAAGGTCATCGTGCCGATGCCCGCCATGCTGTCGCGCACCCATGCGCCGAGGCGGTATTCCCCGCCTACATCCTGCTGCGGTGAGGCCTCGAGCGTCAGTGTGCGGCTGCCGCGCTTTACGGTCAGGGCAGCGTCGCTTCCGCCGCCTGCGTTCAGGCAGGCGCGCAATGCCTCGATGCTGTCAAGCGCCGTGCCGTCCAGCGCGGTGATGATATCGCCCTTTTTGAGCCCGCAGTCCTTCGCCGGACTTTCCCCGTCGGAGAATCCGATGACGAGCACCCCGTCGGAAAAGAGCTTCACGCCGATGGGCTGTCCCACGGCAAGAAGCTCATGCACCGGCTCCGCCGCGGCCCGCGCGCTCGGGCATGCGAGCATTGCCGCAGCAAAAAATCCCAGCAGCAGCGCCGCCCTTTTTGTGCGATGCGTTCCATTCATTCTCTCACCCCTTTTGTTTTTTTAAGCGCCGCCGCGCCGGTCGGCCGAACGGCGCGGCAAACGCTTTTTTGCCGGTTTTTTCTTTTTCTCTCCCCGGCGCATTTACTTTCTGCGCTTCGGGCAAAATTAAAAGGTGCAAAATTTTGATGCGCTGGCATCGTTTTTCTGGAAAACGTGCCGCACAGCGGACAAAAAATTCCGCAGACCAAAGTCTGCGGAATTTTACCTGATTTTCTCAATGCTCGCGATTGAAAATTTTGAAAATGTCTTCAAAGGGATCGGGCTCATCCTCGTGCTTGGCTTCCTCCTCGGCCTTCTCCTTATCATAGTCGAGAGGGGCAAGGCCGCCCTCGGGCACAGTGCCGACAGACGCGGTCTTTTCCTTGTTGAAGTCGAGCGCGCCGGGCGCCTTGTCGAAGCCCGTGGCGATGACGGTGACGCGGATCTCATCGTCGAGCGTTTCGTCGAAGGTCGCGCCGAAGATGGTGAGCGCATCGGGATGCACGGCCTCCTGCACGAGGGACGCCGCCTGCTCGACCTCGTCGAGGCCGATATCCATCGAACCGGTGACGTTGATGAGCACGCCGTGCGCGCCGTTGATGGACGTCTCCAGCAGCGGGGAGGAGATCGCCATGCGCGCGGCCTCCTCGGCCTTGTTCTTGCCGGCGGCACGGCCGACGCCCATGTGGGCAAGGCCCGCGTCCTTCATGATGGCGGTCACGTCGGCAAAGTCGAGGTTGATGAAGCCCGTGTCGCGGATGAGATCGGAAATGCTCTGCACCGCCTGACGCAGCACATCGTCTGCGATCTCGAAGGCGTTGGCAAAGGTGATCTTCTGGTCGGTCGCATGCTTGAGGCGCTCGTTCGGGATGATGACGAGCGAGTCGACCTTGGTCTTGAGCTCGTTGATGCCCGCTTCCGCCTGCGTCATGCGGCGGCGGCCTTCAAAGCCGAAGGGCTTCGTCACAACGCCGACGGTCAGAATGCCCGCCTCGCGCGCGATCTCAGCGACGATGGGCGCGCCGCCCGTGCCGGTGCCGCCGCCCATGCCGGCGGTGATGAAGACCATGTCCGTGTCCTCCAGCGCCTTGGCGATCTGGTTGCGGCTCTCCTCGGCGCTCTTGCGGCCGACCTCGGGATCAGAGCCTGCGCCCTGACCGTGCGTCAGCTTCTCGCCGATCTGGATCTTATAGGTAGCGGCGGAAACATTGAGCGCCTGCTTATCTGTGTTGACCGCGACAAAATCTACGCCGCGCGCACCGGAGCGCACCATGCGGTTGACGACGTTGTTGCCGCCGCCGCCAACGCCGATGACCTTGATCTTCACTACGTTTTCGGGGCCGGTTTCCAATCCGAATGCCATATCGGTTCCTCCTGCAATCTGTTGTATGGGCAAAGCGCCTGCCGCTGCAAGCGCTACAATATCAGGTATTTGTTATCTTCATCATTGTATTACGGTTTTCCCCCGGGGTCAATAGCAATCAGCCATTTCGGGGAACCTTTTTTATGTAGACCTCTCCCTGCCCTCAGTTCGGGATAAAGCTCGCCTTGCCGTCGGTCATGAGGTTGATGGTGCCCGCCTCGTTATCTTCGAGCACATCCACCACCGTACGCAGATTTTCGAGCTTGTAGGCAAGGTCCGCGTCCCACGGCATCTTGACCGTAAATCGGCCGAGATAGGTGAGCGTGATGCCCGTACCGTCGCCAAGATCCACCTCGCCGATCATGGAAAGAAGCTGCTTTTCCTCTGCCGCGCGCAGCAGCGCGAGCAGGCGGTCAAGCTTGTAGGATTCCTCTTCGGAAAACGCCGCCTGCGCGCCGACCGAAGGCTCTGAGAGCTCGCAGCCCGTCACGCGCACGCAGCCGTCCGGAACCGTCGCCGTGCGCTCAAGGATCTTGCCAGAGTCGCTCATGAGCCATGTTCCGTCCGCGCCGGGAATGGCGGCGGAGGCCACGCATTCTGTCACCGTCAGGAGCAGTGTATCGGGATATTTACGGTTGACGACCACAGTCTCCACATAGGGGAGCGCGTCGAAGATCGCCTGCTTGACGTCGTATTTGTTCAGCAGCACAAGGTTCTGCTCCTTCTGCACGCCGGCCGCCTCGATGATCTGCTCGTCGGTGTAACGCGCGTTGCCCTGCACCACGATCGTGTCGATGCGGAAAAACATCGTGAGCGCGCCGACGATCGCCGCGATCACAATAATAAGACTCAGCAGCCGGAGCGGGAAGGATGCCCTTCCCCGCCTGCGCCGCCTGTTTCTTCGCTTTGCTGCCATAATTGGTCCTGCCTTTTATCGTCCTTATGTAACCGCTTCCCGCCGGATGTGCGCGCCCAGCGCGCTCAGGTCGCGCTCGATGCTCTCATAGCCGCGGTCGATGTGGCCGATGCGAGAAACGCGCGTGAGCCCCTCTGCCTGCAAGCCCGCGATGACGAGCGCCGCGCCTGCGCGAAGGTCGGTGCACTTGACGTGCGCGCCGTGCAGGTGAGATCGTCCCGTGACCACGGCAACGCGCCCCGCAACGCGTATTTCCGCGCCCATGCGCGCAAGCTCGTCGACATGACGGTAACGGTTTTCAAAAATATTCTCCACAAATACGGTGCTGCCCTCGCTCTTGAGGAGCGCCGCCATCAGCACGGGCTGGGCGTCGGTCGGAAAGCCCGGATAGGGCGCCGTTCGCACAGGGCGGATGGACTTGAGAGCGCCGCCGCTGCGGAGCATGACCTCGCCCTCGCCGCTTTTCACGGTGCAGCCCGCCTCGCTCAGCGCGCCCGCCACGGTAGAAAGCGGCCGCGGATCCACCGAGCGAAGGCACACCTCGCCCCCGCAGCAGGCGGCGGCGCAGAGATACGTTGCCCCCACGATGCGGTCGGCAATGATGCGGTAAGTCCCGCCGTGCAGCGCGCGCTTTCCCTCCACCGTGATGATGGAGCCGCCCGCGCCGCGGATGCTGCCGCCCATCGCGTTGATGAAGTTCTGCAAATCGACGATCTCCGGCTCGCGCGCGGCGTTATAGATGGTCGTCACGCCCTCCGCGCCGCAGGCGCAGAGGATGGCGTTTTCCGTCGCGCCCACGCTCGGCATGGGTAAGTACACATCGCTCCCGAGGAGTTTTTCACCCCGGCACCTGAGCTCCCCGCCGCTTTCCCTGATCTCCGCGCCCAGCGCGCGCAGCGCGCCGAGGTGCAGGTCGATGGGGCGCGGCCCCAGTTCGCAGCCGCCGGGATAGCAGATCGTTGCCTCCTTGCAGCGCGCCAGGATCGCGCCGAGGAAGATGACCGATGAGCGCATCTCGCGCATCAGCGCGTCGGGCACCGCGCAGCGGTCCATGCGCGCTGTGTCCACCACGAGCGCGCTGCCCTCCCAGTGCGTGCAGCAGCCCAAGTGCCGCAGAATGGCGACGGACGCTTCCACATCCCTGAGGTTCGGGCAATTTTCGATCACGCAGGTATCCGCGCACAAAAGCGCTGCCGCCAGGATCGGCAGGACGCTGTTTTTTGAGCCTTGTATCGTGAGTTCACCGTACAGGCGCTCTCCGCCCTCCACATAAAGTTCACACATCGCGTTCCCTCCCACAAAGCACATTTCTGCTTCATCGTATGCGCGGGGGGCGCGGCGGGGTGACAGCGCAGCATTTTCGGTCATAGCTTCACATTTTCAGTATAGTCGTTTTGCATCGGTGCGTCAACTTCTTTTTGCCTTGCTTTCCTAAGCGCTTTGTGGCAGAATAGAGGTGATATCTTCTCCCCCGCGAAAGGAGTTTTTTTGATGAAAAAGCCGCTGAAAATCGCGCTCTTTGCGCTTCTGGCCATCGTTCTGGCCGCGCTCGCCTATGTGATCTATGTCTTCGCCGCCTACTACCGCGTGGAGGACTATCAAACGCTCGACGTGGTGCGCACCACCTGCGAATCCCCCGTCCTCATGGAGGACGCGGCCGGGACGGATGTCACTTACCGCATCTCTTCTGCCAACGTGGGCTTCGGCGCCTACAGCAGCGATTACAGCTTCTTCATGGACGGCGGTAAGGAGAGCCGCGCCCGCAGCGCCGAGGCTGTTGATGAAAACATGCGTGGCGAGGCCTCGCTCGTCAAGGACCTTTCGCCCGATTTTGCCCTCTTTCAGGAGGTCGACATCGACGGCACGCGCAGCTGGCACATCCCTGAGGACGCCTACCTCCGCGATGTGATGGAGGGCCGCGAGTTTGACGAGGTCTACGCGCAGAACTACGACAGTCCCTATCTCTTCTACCCCTTCCTCTCCCCGCACGGGGCGAACAGGGCGGGCATCATCACCTATTCCACCTTTCCCATCTCGTCCGCCATCCGCCGCTCTCTCCCCATCGAGCAGGGCTTTATGAAGCTCGTCGACCTTGACCGCTGCTACTCCGTCAGCCGCATCCCGATGGCAAATGGAAAAGAGTTCGTGCTCTATAATCTCCATCTTTCGGCCTACACCTCCGACGGCACCATCGCGACCGAGCAGCTTGAAATGCTCTGCGCCGATATGCTCCAGGAGTACGAAAGCGGCAACTACTGCATTGCCGGCGGCGACTTCAACAAGGACCTGCTCGGCGCTTCCGCTGAAATTTTCGGCGTGACGGGCGGTGAAAACGACACCTGGGCCCAGCCCATCCCAGAAGGCACGATCCCCGCAGGGCTCTCCCTCGTCGCGCCCTTCGACCCCGAGCATCCCGTTGCCTCCTGCCGCACGGCGAACGAGCCGTATGATGTGACGACCTCCTTCCGCGTGACGGTGGACGGCTTCCTCGTTTCGGACAATGTTGAGGTGCTCGGCGCGGACGTGGTCGACGCGGACTACCGCTACTCCGACCACAACCCCATCTACATGGACTTTATCCTCAAGTCTGAATAAGGCCAAAAAGCAAAAGGAAGCGAGCCTTTGGCTCGCTTCCTTTTTGCTTTGCTTTTTTACTTGAGCAGCGACATGACCGTGTCGTAAATTCGCTCGGTCGCGTCGCGGATGCCGAGACTCGCCATGCTCTCCGCCATCGAGCGGATGCGCGCATCGTCCCTGAGAAGGCCCGCTGCGGCGGCAAAGAGCTTTTTGCCGTCAAGCCCCTCTTCTGCAAGCACCAGCGCCGCACCGTGGTCGCCGAGCAGCGCCGCGTTCTTCTCCTGATGGTGGTTCGTCACGTTGGGCGAAGGCACCAGGATCGCCGGCACGCCGAGCGCCGTCAGCTCGCTGAGCGTAGAAGCGCCCGCGCGGCAGATGACAAGGTCGGCCGCCCGCATGACGCTCGCCATATCGTAGATATACTCGCGCACATCGAGCGCGGGATGCGCGGCAAGCTCCAGTCCGTCGTCGCGCATCCACTGCTGCATCGACTTCCAGCAGATCTCGCCGACGCCGTGGATGTGGTGGAAGGGCTCCTTCGCGCTCTCCAGCGCGAGAAACTCAGCCATCGCGCGGTTCATCGCGCCCGAGCCGAGGCTGCCCCAGAAGGAAACGATCAGGGGGCGGCCGTCGTCCACGCCGAGCGCCTCTTTCGCCTCCGCCTTTGTCTTGGTGAAAAAGTCGCCGCGCACGGGCGTTCCGGTCACGACCACCTTCTCCGGATGCCTGTAGTGCGCGCGGCAATCCTCAAAGCCGACCATGATGCGCTCGCAGTAGGGCTCAAGCTGCCGCGTCGTCAGCCCCGGCACGATATTCGACTCGTGCACCGCCGTGGGGATGCCCGCCTTCGCGCCGTAGCGCACGAGGGGATAGCTCGCGTATCCGCCGGTGCCGACGATGAGGTCGGGGCGGAAATCCTTCAAAATGGCGTTCGCCTCACGCTCGGCGTGGGCAAGGTTTTTGAGCGAGACAAGGTTGTGCCGGATCTCCGCGGGTTTGAACGAGCGGTGGAACGAGGAGATGTTCACCGTGCGGAAGGGATAGTCCGTGTGCGCGATGAGGTCGCGCTCCAGGCCGCGCTCCGCGCCGACGAAGAGGATCTGCGTATCTGCGTCCTTTTGCTTCATATAGCCCGCGAGCGCGAGCGCAGGATTGACGTGCCCCGCCGTGCCGCCGCAGGTAAAGATCACTTTCATGCCATTTCTCCTTTCCGCGCTAACGCATCTGGCGCGAAACGCTCAGCACGATGCCAGCCTCGGCCAGCTGGATGACGAGCGCCGTGCCGCCGTAGCTGAAAAACGGCAGCGAAATTCCGGTATTGGGGATGAGATTCGATACGACCGCGATATTGAGAAAGACCTGAAGCGCGATCTGCGTCGTCACGCCGACGGCAAGAAGGCTGCCGAAGCGGTCGCGCGCGTGCAGGGCGATCCAGTAGCCGCGGATGATGAGCAGCGCGAACATCACCATGATGAGCGTTGCGCCGACAAGGCCGAGCTCTTCGCAGATGATGGCGAAAATGAAGTCGTTGTGCTCTTCGGGCAGGAAGAGGAACTTCTGCCGGCTCTTGCCGAGTCCTACGCCGAAGAGTCCGCCCGAACCGATGGAGAGCAGGCTCTGGCGGATCTGATAGCCCTTGTCGCGCATCCACTCTTCGTTGAACGGGTCGAGCCAGATGCTGATGCGGCTCGAGTTGTAGGTGATGAGCCCCGTTGCAAAGGCGTAGGCCACCACGAGCACCAGCGCAACGCCAATGCCGACCCAGTAATTGCGGATACCGCCGACATACATCATCACAGCGCCGATGCCCAGCAGCAGCACCATGCCGGAAAAGTGCGGTTCCTTCGCCATCAGTGCCGCGATCACGCCGAGGATGGCCACATAGGGCACGATGCCGTAGCGAAGCGTGGCCATTTTGTCCTTCTTTTTGGAAATGCTGTCGGCAAAGTAGAGGATGATGCCGACCTTGGCGACCTCAGAAGGCTGGAACTGAATGGGGCCCAAGCGGATCCAGCGCTGCGCGCCGTGCGTCAGCTTGCCCGTGCCGATGCCGGGGATCAGAACAAGCACGAGCAGGATGATCGAGGCGATGAGCACGATCTTGGCAACGCCGCGGTAGCGCTCGTAGTTGATCTTACCGACGACGGTCATCGCCGCGATGCCGAGCAGCGCGAACGCACCCTGACGGATGAGATAATAGGCGGGGTTGCCTTTTTCGTAATAAGCCGAAGGGAAACTTGCCGAAAAGAGCATGATGAGACCCACGCCGACAAGTGAGAACACCAGCAGCAGATACGGAAGGTCGATCGGTCCGCGGCCCGCTTCACGCGCCGCCACTTCGATGGCCTTCGCCCGCTCGCGCTGTTCCTGCCGCAGCAGCCGCTCTTCCTTGGTCATGCCCGCTTTCCCCCTTTCATTCGACTCAAAATCGTGTAATGCACAATTTTGAAATGGATATCACTCCGCTCTGTGCAAAGCGCCCCCTTTGCCGCCCGCAGGCGGCAAACAAACTAAATCCGTCGCGGAGGACTGTTACCGTTGCGGCGTTGTGCCCCCGCCCATTTGCCGCCCGCAGGCGGCAAACTATTCTGATCCGTCGCGGAGGACGACACGCGCGTCCGCAGCGACACTTTGCAGAAAATGGTGCGGTGAGCACCATTTTCTGAAGCCTTCTCTAAAGAAAGCAGCTTCGCTGCTTTCTTTAGAAATGGAATCGGTTCATGACCCCGAACATCGCCGCGATGCAGCCCAGCGCACTCACGCAGGTAAAGATCGCCACGAGCTTCACCTCGCTCCAGCCGCAAAGCTCGAAGTGATGGTGCAGCGGCGCCATTTTGAAAAGGCGCTTGCCGTGCGTCGCCTTGAAATAGGCGACCTGCAAAATATCGGACAGCGTCTCGCAGATGTAGACAATACCGACGGGGATGAGCACCAGCGGCATATCGTAGGCAAAGGCCAGCGCCGCCACCGTGCCGCCGAGGAAGAGCGAGCCCGTGTCGCCCATGAAGACCTTGGCGGGATGGAAATTGTAGACGAGGAAGCCGAGCAGTCCCCCAACGAGCGCCGCGGCATAAACGCCGAGCTGCTCGTAGCCCTGCCACCAGAAGGCGAGCATTGAGAAGAAGAGGCCCACCGGCACCGTCACGCTGCCGGCCAGACCGTCGATGCCGTCGGTGATGTTCACGGCGTTGACCGTGCCGACGATGACAAAAGCGGCAAAGATCATATAGACCGGCCAGCTCAGAATGAGGTGCGTGCCCCAGAAGGGCACATAGAGGTTCGGCGTGAGCATCCCCTCAAAGCGCATCAGTGTTAAAAATGCGATAGCCGCGACGAGCTGGAGCAGGAACTTCTGGATGGCGGTCAGGCCGAGGTTCTGCTTGTGCTTCACCTTTTCATAGTCGTCCAAAAAGCCGATCACGCCGAAGATGAGCGCGAAGGCGAAGATATAGAGGTGCTTGCAATCGCCCCGGAGCATCCCCGGGAAGCCGCAGATGAAAATGGCGACAAAGATGCCCAGAATGAACATCAGGCCGCCCATCGTGGGCGTGCCGGCCTTACCCGCGTGCCATGTTGGGCCATCCTCGCGGATGCTCTGCCCCGCCTTCAGCGCGCGCAGCTTAGGAACCAGAAATTTCCCCGTGATCGCGGATACCGCGAAGCTCAGAATACAGGCGATGATGATCTTCATGTTCGTTTTCCTTTGCCGCCTGAGCGGCTTCCTTCCTTTGTTCTCGCGCGAAACATTCGCGCACGACCTCCCTCTCGTCGAGGTGGTATTTTGTCGTTCCGATCTCCTGATACGTCTCGTGCCCCTTGCCGCACAGCACGATCACATCCCCCGCGCGCCCCTCTTCGAGCGCGAAGGCGATGGCCCTGCGCCGCTCTTCGATGACGGCAAAGGGCGTTCTTTCCTCAAGAAGGCCCGGCAGCGCGCCGCGCAGGATGGCATAGGGGTCCTCAGTGCGGGGATTGTCGCTCGTGAGGACGACAAAGTCCGCGTTTCTGGCGGCAACGCGCGCCATGAGGGGGCGCTTGCTTTTGTCCCGGTCGCCGCCGCAGCCAAAAAGCGCGATGACGCGCCTATCGGCAAAGGTTCCGACCGTGGAGAGGATATTTTGCAGTCCGTCCGGCGTGTGGGCATAGTCAATGATAACGGTGAACGGCGCTTGCATCGGCACGACCTCGCAGCGGCCCTTGACGCCGGTGCAGTCTTGCAGCGCTTCCGCGAGCGCGTGCAGCGGCACACCGAGCGCCTGCACGGCGCAGAGCGCCGCAAGCGCGTTATAGAGCGAAAAGCCGCCGGGAATGCCGATCCTTGTCTCCTCGCGCGCAAGGTCGGTGCAGGCGGAAAAGCGCACACAATCGTTTTCATAGCGTGCCCGCCAGCCGACAAGATCGTTCGTCATGCCCTGCCCGAAGGTGATTTTTTCGCCCGCAAAGCGAGCGAGCAGGCGCTGCGTCCACTCGTCGTCTCCGTTGACGCAGGCGATGTCGCAGCGGTCGAAGAGGCGCGATTTTGCGTCGCAGTAGGCCTCCATCGTACCGTGATAGTCGAGGTGGTCCTGCGTCAGGTTCGTGAAGACGCCGACGTGGAAATGAAGTCCCTCCACCCTTCCCTGCATCAGCGCGTGGGAGGAGACCTCCATCACCGCATAGGTGCAGCCCTCCTCGACCATCCGGGCGAGCAGGCGCTGCAAGGTCAGCGCGTCGGGCGTGGTGCGCTCCGCGGGAAGCGCTTCGGCGCCGATGAGGTTCTGGTTCGTGCCGATGAGCCCAACCTTCACGCAGAGCGTCTTTTCCAGCAGCTGCTTGATGAGATAGGTCGTGGTGGTTTTCCCGTTCGTGCCTGTCACGCCCACGAGCCTTATTTTTCCTGCCGGAGTACCATACCACACCGCCGCGCAAAGCGCAAGCGCTTTGTGCGCATCCGGCACAAGAATATACGGAAGGTCTTCCTCCGGCGTCCGCTCGCACACGGCACAGACCGCGCCGCGCGCTTTTGCCTCGGCGATGTAGTCGCCGCCGTCCTTCTTTTCCCCCGGCAGGGCGAAAAAGAGGGTTTTTTCCTTCACCTCGCGCGAGTCGAGCGCGAGCGCGCCGATCACAAGACGCGGCGGCGCGTGGACTTCCTTCTCTTCGAGTACGGAAATGATATCTTCGAGAAGCGTTTGAAAAATCCCTTTCGGAATTGGGTCTTGCTCTCTTTAGTCGCGCACCGAGCTGTCGCTGAACTGGACGCGCACGACCGTACCCGCCGCCACCTCCGTGCCGGGGTCAACGCTCTGCGAGATGGCGCGCACGGAGGACGAGCTTGCGTTCGTCGCGCCCGAAACGCCCATGATGAGCCCCGCGTTCACGATCTTCTGGTTCGCAGTCGCAGCGCTGTCGCCCACGACGTTCGGCACGATGCACTTGTCCGTCGACTTCTCCGCGCCGAGGTAGAGGATGATCTCCGCGCTGTTGGGCACGATGGCGCCGCCCGCGGGCGTCTGGTCGGTGACGGTATCGCCGCTGCCGACGCTGCGGCAGCCAAAGCCGCTGGCCGCGAGCTTCTGGATCGCTGCGTCCTTTGCAAGGCCGACGACGTTCGGCACGGTCTTATCCGCGCCGACAAGCTCCTCGGCGGTGTAGTTCGGCTCGATGCCGAGATAGGGCAGGATCTCGCTCATCACGGAGCTTGCCACAGGCGCGACCATGTTACCGCCGGAGACATAGGTCCCCGTCCACTTGTTCGGCTCATCGAGCGTGAGAAGCATCATCACCTGCGGGTCGTCCGCGGGCGCGAAGCACGCGAAGGAGACGATGACGTTGCCGCCGACCTTATCGGCCGTACCCGTCTTGCCGCCGATGCGGTAGCCCGCGACCTGACCGTTCTTGCCCGTGCCGTCCGTTACCTCGCGCTCCATGATCTCGCGCACGAGCGCGGAGGTCTCCTCGGAAATGACCTGCCGGATGGGCGTAGCGTCGTGCTTGGAGACGACGTTGCCGTCCTGATCGGTGATCTGCTCGACGAGATAGGGCGTATAGAGGTAGCCGCCGTTGACGCAGGCGCACTGCGCCGCGAGCAGCGCGATGGGCGTGACGTTGAAGTTCTGGCCGAAGGCGTAGCACGCCAGCGCCAGCGTGGAGTATTCGATCTCCTTGTTGGCAAAGCCGCTGGCCTCGCCCGTGGTGTCGATGCCGGTCTTCTCCATGAGGCCAAAGTCCTTCATATACTGGTAGAACTTCGCGTTGCCGATGCGAAGGCCGATGTTCATGAAGGCGGGGTTGCAGGAGTTTGCAAAGGCCGTGGAAAGGTCCTGCTGGCCGTGGCCCGTGCGCTTGGAGCACCAGATCTTCTGCCCTTCGACGGTCATGTTGCCGCCGCAGTAGAAGCTCGTGTTCATATCCACAACGTTTTCTTCAAGCGCCATGGCGAGCGTGAGCGTTTTGAAGGTAGAGCCCGGCTCATAGGTATCGTTGATGGCCTTGCTGCGCCACTGCTTGTTGCGAAGGTCCGTAGCGTTTTCGATGATCTCCTCCTCCGTCATGCCGGCGGTGAGAAAATCGTTGTAGATCACGCTGGGATCATTCAAGTCGTAGGTCGGAAGCGAGGCCATCGCCAGCACCGCGCCGGTGTTGACGTCCATGACGATGCCCGTCGCGCCCTTGCCGGTGCCGAAGCGTGCCTCAAGCTCCTGCACGCCCTTTTCAAGGTAGTACTGGATGGTGGTATCGAGCGTGGTTTGCAGGTCGCAGCCGTTTTCCGCGTCGAAATACTGGTCGTACTGGTAGAGCACGGCGCGGCCGTCGCGGTCGCGCGCGGTGACGACCATGCCGCTCTCGCCGGTCAGCACATCGTTGTAGGTTGCCTCAAGGCCCATCGCGCCGCCGTTATCGTTGGCAAAGCCGATGACCTGCGATGCGAGCGTCCCCTTAGGATAGCTGCGTTTGCTCGTCGGGCGCAGGAAAATTCCCTTCAGGTCATTCTCGTTGATGAATTCCCGCACCTTGTCTGCAAGCTCGTCGTCCGCCTTTTTCTTGAGCTCTTCGTACTGCGAGTTCGTTTTTTCCATCTTTTTGAGGATGTCCTCGGCGTCCATATCCAGGATCTCGGCAAGACCGTTTGCGATCAGGTCCTGATCCTGCTCGTTTTCCATGATCTCCTTGGGAGAGAGGAAGATCGTCTCCGCCGAGGCGGACATGGCGAGAATGGTGCCGTTGCGGTCGTAGATGGTGCCGCGGCTCGCGTCCACGGTGGTGCGCAGCGTCTGCTGGCGCACGGCGATGGACTGGAGCTCCTCGTGCTTGGTGATCTGCCAGTGGTAGAGCTTTGTAAAGAGCAGCACGAAGGTCAGCACGCCGAACACGCCGAGCAGCAGCAGCGTTCTCGACTGAATGATGCGGTTTGCGCGGCGCGCGGATTCGGGGCGTCTTCTCTTCTGGGGTTGTGCCACAGTCGTTCATCCTCCTTAAAGACAGAAAAGGAGTAAGGAAGCTCCTTACTCCTTATGTATAGCTTCGCTCATTTGAAATATTCCACCACTGCGCACACGCCGTTGCCCAGCGAGGCGAACACCTTGCTGAGCACGTTCGTGCTTTCCTGCTGGTAGACGACCACGCTGTCGGACTCGGAGAGGTCGATGTAGTAGACCTGCGAAGCGCTGGGCTTGCTCATGCCCGCGGCGGCCGCCGCTTCCTTGATGGTGGTCAGATCAAACGTCTTTTCATAGCGCGTGAGCAGCGCAACGTGCTCGTCCTCGAGCGCGGCGATCTCCTTCTGCACGGAAACGACGTCCGCGGAGATCGCGGTAAGCTGCGCATGGCACATGATCATCAGCGCGACCATGGCGGCGAGCGCCGCAAAGCCGCACAGTGCGCCGAGCGACACCCTTTCGCGCTGGCGGCGGACGGGAGCGGCCTTGTGCTGTTCCTTGTGCTGCGGCGGGCGGATGAATTCCTCGCGCTGGCGCTCATGCTCCTGCTCGCGGCGCAGCCGGCGCTGGCGCTCCTCGTATGCCGGATCATAGGCAAGGTTTCCCACGACACGACCGCCGTGATATCTCATATTCTGCTGTTTGCGGCTGGCCATGGCATTCATCCTTTCCGGTCATTTTCGATGGTTTTCAGCATTTTTCCGCCACGCGCAGCTTGGCGCTGCGGGCGCGGGGGTTTTCGTTCAGCTCTTCTTCGCCCGAGACGATGGGCTTTCTGGATACCAGCTTGATCTTCGGCGTTCTGCCGCATACGCACACGGGAAATTCCTTTGGGCAGATGCAGCCCTGCGCCAGCTCCTGAAATTTCCGCTTGACGATGCGGTCTTCCAGCGAGTGGAAGGTGATGACGGCGAGCCGTCCGCCGCGCTTGAGGTTTTCCTCCGCCGCGTCGAGCATCGGCGGGATCTCGCCCAGCTCGTCGTTTACAGCGATGCGGATGGCCTGAAAGCTGCGCTTGGCGGGATGCTGCTTTTCGCGTAGCGCGCTCGCGGGCATCGCCGAGCGAATGAGGTCGGCAAGCTCTATCGTCGTTTCAATGGGCTTCTGCTCACGGACGGCACAGATCTTTTTCGCAATGGCGGGCGCATAGCGCTCCTCGCCGTATTCAAAGAGGATGCGGCGCAGCTCTTCATAGGGCCATGCGTTCACAACCTCGCGCGCCGTCAGCGCGGCGGAGGCGTCCATGCGCATATCGAGCGGCGCGTCCTGCTTGTAGGAAAAGCCGCGCTGCGCCTCGTCAAGCTGCGGAGAGGAAACGCCCAGATCGAAGAGCATCCCGTCCACGCCGTGAATGCCGAGCTCGCGCAGTACGCTGCCAAGCGCGCTGAAGTTGCTGTGCACGAGCGTTACCTTGTCCATATAGTCGCCGAGGCGTCGGTTCGCCGCTTCGATGGCCGTTTCGTCGCGGTCGAGGGCGATGAGCCTGCCCGTTGTCAGGCGGCGCACGATCTCGAGCGAATGGCCGGCGCGGCCGAGCGTGCCGTCCACATAAATGCCGTCTGGCTTGATCGCGAGCGCGTCGAGGCACTCGTGCAGCAGCACCGGCTTATGACCGTAGTTCTCTTCCATATCAGAATCCCAGCTCTTCCATCACGGCGGCGAGATTCTCGGGGTTGAGCTCCTCGGCCTCGATCTCCGCCCACTTCTCCGCGTTCCAGATCTCGGCGCGGTTCGACACGCCGATCACGACCACGTCCTTTTCAAGATGCGCATAGGCGCGCAGCTTCTGCGGCAGCACGATGCGCCCCTGCGCGTCCGGCTCGCACTTGGCGGCGTTGGCAAAGAGCGGGCGCATCGCCTTGGTCTTGGTATAGGGCAGGCTTTCAAACTTTTCGGTGAAGCGCGCCCAGGATGCGTCGGAATAGACGCTCAGGCAGGAGTCCATGCCCATGGTGACATAAAACGTCTCGCCCAGTTCCTCGCGCAGCTTCGCGGGGATGAACAGCCGCCCCTTGGCGTCGATCGTGTGCTGATACTGACCCGTCACGGCGGCTCGCCCCCCTTTTCAAAGTGTTTTTGCACCGAAGGGTCGCGAAAACGCGGCCTTTTCCCCTTTTCCGAAAAAGCCGTGCCCCGTCCGATTCGATGCTCATGTGGGATAGTAAACCATTTTTATGGTCTAATGCACCACTTTCCCCCACCTGTGCTTTGAGTATACGAGATTCACATAAAAATTGCAAGCAGAAATTTTCCTGTGATTTCAAGCCTTTCTGCGCTTTTTCCGGTGAAAAAGCCCTTCATTTCCGGCATTTTTCAAACATCTGTTCTATTTGCTTGTTTCGTAAAAAGGGAGCGCCACAATATCTTGTGGTGCTCCCTTTTGTAAAGTCGAAATATAGATTATGTCTACCGATACTGTCGGTTTTTGTCTATTCTGACCAAAATTTATTCGCTGCTTCTTATTGTTTTTCAGCGGACTGCGCCAGTTCCTCGCGGCACTTCTGCATCTGCGCCACGGACGCGGCGCGGAAGTTCGAGCGGGACTGCTGTACCTCGTTCAGCGCCATCTGGATGGCCTCCTCGGTGCGGCGCAGCGCATCCTCGGTGTATTCGTTGGCAACGCGGTACATCTCGCGCGAGCGATCCTCGGCCTTCTTGATGATCTCACGGCTCTTCTCGCGGGCCGCGCCAAGCACTTCCGTCTCGGACACCTTGTTTTTCGCGTCCTGCTCGGCCTGCTGCATCATGCGCTCCACATCGCGCTTGGCAGCCTTGACATAGTCCTCCTTCGCGCGGATGAGCTCCTGCGCGCGTGAAAGCTCCACAGGGAGCTGGGCGCGGATCTCGTCGAGCAGATCGAGCGCCTCATCGCGCACGAGAATGCACTTGTCGCTCGACAGCGGCGCGTTCTTCGCGCCGTCGATCATCTCATAAAGCATATCCAGAAGATGCTGCACATCATTGTTCGCCATGGTCTTCTCTCCATCCTTTCACAAGCGCCGCCGCGCGCAGCGGCATATATTTTTCAAGCTCCTGGCCGTATTTGATCATCTCGCGCACCATCGTGGAGCTGATGTGCTGATACTTCGGCTCGGCGACAAGCAGCACGGTTTCAAGCTTTCCCTCCGACACGTCGCGGTAGATGAGTGAGAGCTGCTGCTCTGCGTCAAAGTCCACGCTGTTGCGCACGCCGCGCACCAAAAACTGCGCGCCCTTTCTGAGGGCGTAATCCGTCAGAAGTCCACCGCCCAGCTCCGCTTCCACGTTGGGAAGGTCCTCAACGCTCACGCGCATGAGTTCGAGCTTCTGCTCGTCTGAAAACATCGGGTGCGTTTTCGTCCCGTTCGGCACGATGGACACATACACGCGGTCGAAGAGCTTCGAGGCGCGCTCGATGATATCCCGATGCCCGATCGTCACAGGGTCGAACGAGCCGGGAAAGACCGCGATCCTCATGCCTCTTCCTCCCCCGCGCGGTGATAGATGCTCACCTTGATCTTGCCGTAGCGGTACTCGCGGTGCAGGCTGTAGGGCGCGGAAAGCGCGGGAAGCTCCTGCCCCAGTGGGCTTTCTGCGACCATTATACCATCGGGGGATAAAATGTCAAACGAAGCAATGCGTTCCATCGCCCGCGCAAGAAGGCCGCTTTCGTACGGCGGATCGAGGAAAATAATGTCGAACCGGCCGCTCTGCGTGCCGAGCGCGGCGAGGGAATCGCCGCAGATGACCTGCGCGTTTTCCTCAAGGCGGCACAGCGCGAGATTTTCGCGCACGAGCTTGACCGCGTCCGCGCGCTTGTCGACAAAAAGCGCGCTCTTTGCCCCGCGCGAGAGCGCCTCGATGCCGAGCTGGCCCGTGCCCGCAAAAAGGTCGAGCACGCGCGCATCCTCTACGTCGAACTGGATACAATTAAAAATACTTTCCTTGACCTTATCGGTCGTCGGGCGGGTCTCCATGCCCTTGAGTTCGCCCAGCCGCCGTCCGCGCGCCGAGCCTGTGATCACTCTCATAGTTTCTTCCTTCCCTGCGCCAGGCTGCGGGCGCAAGCTCTCTTTGGTTTCCATAATACGTGAAGTTCCGTTCATTTTCAATAGACTCTGTGACATTTTCCCATATTTTGTGCAAAATATTTTCTCTTGTTATTCCCGTGCGCTTCGTATATAATGGTATGGAGTAGTAATATGGTCACATTTTTATCGACCAGGGAGAAAGGAGTATCTTCCATGATCAGGCTACAGACCGAAAAGGGCGAGATCAGCATTTCTGACGCCGCTCTGTCCAATATTACCGGTGCCGCGGCCACGAGCTGCTTCGGCGTCAAGGGCATGGCCTACCGTTCGATGACGGACGGCCTTGTCCACCTGCTGCGCCGCGAAGCGATGAGCAAGGGCGTGCGCATCATCCCTCATGAAGAGGGGGACATTTCCATTGAGCTGCACATCATCGTCGAGCACGGCGTCAACATTGCCGCCGTTTGCCGCTCGATCATCAGCCAGGTGCGCTACATGGTCAGCGAAAACACAGGCGCGAACATCCGCAGCGTCGATGTCTGCGTCGACAGTATGAATCTCTAAAAACCGAGGAGGACATCATCCCATGCACGATACCATCAATGGTGCCATGTTCAAGGAGATGCTGCTCTTCGGCACCGTCTCCATCACACAGGCACAGCAGGCCATCAACGACCTCAATGTATTCCCCGTGCCCGACGGCGACACGGGCACCAACATGAGCCTCACCATCCAGACCGCGGCGCAGGAGCTTAAAAAGATCGACCCCAAGACGGTCGATCAGGCAGCCTCCGTCACCGCCTCGGCGCTGCTGCGCGGCGCGCGCGGCAACTCCGGCGTCATTCTCTCGCTTCTCTTCCGCGGCGTCTCCAAGGAGCTCAAGGGCTGCACGGAGGCCGACGGCGCGGCCTTTGCCGCCGCACTGCAGGAGGGCGTCGCCGCGGCGTACAACGCCGTGATGAAGCCCGCCGAGGGCACGATCCTGACCGTTTCGCGTCTCGCCGCCGAGCGGGCCGCGAGCGCCGCTAAGGAGCACAACAGCGTTGAATACGTCATCGAGCAGGCCATCGCGCAGGGCGAGATCACGCTCGCGCAGACGACCGACATGAACCCCGTTCTCAAAAAGGCGGGCGTGGTGGACGCGGGCGGCAAGGGCTTTCTGCTCATTCTCAGCGGCATGCTCAGCGCGCTGCGCGGCGAGGAGCGCCCCGAGCTCACGGCGGAGGATACGCAGGAAAAAGCGGATTTCGCCACGCTTTCCGAAGAGGACATCACCTTCACGTTCGATACCGTCTTCATCGTCCGCAAGAGCGGGCGCAGCATCGAGCCGTTCCGCAGATTTCTGGACGGCATCGGCGATTCGCTCGTCATCGGCGAGGACGACGAGGCCTTCAAGGTCCACGTCCACACCGACATTCCCGGCGAAGCGCTGAGCGAGGCGCAGAAGTACGGCACGCTCGAGCTTGCAAAGATCGAAAATATGCGCACGCAGGCCCAGCAGCTCGCCTCCGGCGGCAAGGCGCAGTCCACCGACGATCTCGATGCCATCGAGGAAGAGCTGGAAAACGCCGAAGCGGAGGACAGCACCGAAGAAGCCGCGCCCGAGAAGGACTATGGCTTCCTCGCCGTCTGTGCGGGCGACGGGCTTGCCGGCGTCTTCACCGACCTTGGCGCCGACGGCGTCATCAGCGGCGGGCAGACCATGAACCCCTCGACCGAGAGCATCCTCAAGGAGATCCGGAAGGTCCCGGCGCACACTGTTTTCGTCCTGCCGAACAACAAGAACATCATCATGGCCGCGCAGCAGTGCGCGGCTCTCACGGAGAAGAAGGTCATCGTCATCCCCACGGCCTCCGTCCCGCAGGGCATCAGCGCGATGATGGCCGTCGACCCCGACGCCGAGAGCGCCGAGGTCATCGAGAAGGCCATGACGGACGCGGCGCAGTGCGTTGCCACTGCACAGATCACCTACGCTGCGCGCAACTCGGACTTTGACGGCTTCGACATCCACGAGGGAGACTATCTCGCCCTGCTGGACGGCAAGCTTCTCGGCACTGACCGCGACGTTTCCGCCCTGCTTGAGAACCTCTCCGACGTGGCCGCCGAGCGCAACGCGGAATTCATCACCGTTTTCTACGGCGAGGACGTGAGCGAGGAGGATGCGCAGAAAGCAAGCGCCGTCTTCACCCGCAGGTGCCCGGACGCCGAGATCAGCCTGATCCGCGGCGGCCAGCCGGTCTACTACTATATCATTTCGATCGAATAAGGCAAAAAGCGCAGCACCGGAGCGGTCTTAGACCGCTCCGGTGTTTTCCCTTGCCCGCAGAGTCCCTTCTTCAAAGGCAGCGCATCCGCCTGCCGAGCAGGCGCATCAGGATATCCGCGTGGCGGTATTCGTCCGCGCTCATCGCCGCAAAGAGCTTGCCGAGGCACAGATCGAGCGTCTCCTCCCCCGCGCGGGCATAGTTGTAGCCGCCGCAGGCCTCGGCGTGGTAGCGCTCGCGCAGCAGCGCGCAGAGGCTGCCCGTGTCCGGCTGCTCCACGCACACGCGCGGGCAATAAGCCTTTCCCGTGATGAGATAGATCGCGGCGGCGAGATCGCGCGCGTGGCGCTTTTCATCATCGCTCATCGCGCGCATCGCCCCCCGCATCTCGCGCGGCAGAACAGAGGCAAGATGGGCGTAGAGCTGCGCGTCGCCCAGCTCCTCGCGCAAAAAGCCCTGCAATACCTCGATCGTTCCCACCGCGTCGCTGCCCATACAGCAGGGATCCTGCTGCGCGCCGGGCAATGCAAGCTCTCCTTCCTCCGCCGGCAGCGCCGCCGGCGCGGGATACACATCCTCCCCCGGGCAGACGCGCTTCCACACCTCGCGGCAGCGGATGGGATCATAAGCGCAGTTTTTCTCTGAATTTGTCATCCTCCCGTCTCCTTTCCAAGTTAGGCTTTCGCTCCCATCCTATGCGCCCGCCGCAAAAGCGCCACCGCCGCAAAAGAAAATATCAAATTGCTTACGCCGCTCGTTGATTTTTTCCTATTTTTCTGTTAAACTACAATTGTTTTGTATTTTTGTGCATTTTGTTGCAATTGCAACTTTTCATTTTCTGCCATCCGGTCTATGCTATGTTTAAACCGCAGGCAGTTTCTGTAAGGAGGTCTTCTTTTCATGCTGGAACTGGAGCACATCAGCTACACCGTCTCCACCCCTGAGGGCGAGCAGACGATCTTAAGGGACATTTCCATCACCATCCCCGACCGCAAGCTCATTGTCTTCACCGGCCCCAACGGCGGCGGCAAGACAACGCTCGCCAAGGTCATCATGGGCCTTGTCACGCCCACGGGCGGCCGCATCCTCTACAACGGTCAGGACATCACGCACCTCGGCATCACCGAGCGCGCGCGCCTCGGCATCAGCTACGGCTTTCAGCAGCCGCCGCGCTTCAAGGGCATCACCGTGCGCGACCTTCTGACCATCGCCTCGGGCGATGACAGCCTCAGCAAGGACAAGTGCTGCAAGTATCTCACACAGGTGGGGCTCTGCGCCAACGACTATCTCGATCGCGAGGTGGACGTTTCCCTCTCCGGCGGCGAGGTCAAGCGCATCGAGATCGCAACGCTCCTTGCCCGCGGCAGCGAGACAATGATCTTCGACGAGCCGGAGGCCGGCATTGACCTCTGGAGCTTCGCGCGCCTGACCGAGACCTTCGAGCAGCTGCGCCGTCAGGAAACGGCCACGATGATCATCATCTCCCACCAGGAGCGCATCATCCAGCTGGCCGACGAGATCATCGTCGTCAGCGGCGGCGAGCTGAAGCATCGCGGCAGCACCAAGGAAATTTTCCCGCTCATCATGGCGGACACGCTGGGCTCCTGCCCGGTGCTGAACAAGTAAGGAGGGTTTCACACTATGATTACCGAGATCGACGCTTCCCTGCTTGAAAAGATCGCCGACCTGACGGGCAAGCCCGTGGGCGCGTTCAACATCCGAAAGGACAGCGGCTGCGAAGCGCGCCAGTCCACCGAGCATATCGCCATCGACCCGCAGCCGGAGGGCAAGAGCGGCATCATCATCCGCATCAAGGACGGCACGAAGGGCGAGCAGTGCCACATCCCCGTCATCATCAGCAAGAGCGGCGTGACCGAAATGGTCTACAACGATTTCTACGTCGGCGAGAACTGCGACGTTGAGATCGTCGCGGGCTGCGGCATCCACAACTCCGGCTGCAACGAGAGCCGCCATGACGGCATCCACACCTTCTACGTCTCCAAGAACTCTCACGTGCGCTACGTGGAAAAGCACTACGGCGAGGGTGACGGCAGCGGCACACGCGTGATGAACCCCACCACCATCGTCTACCTTGACGAAGGCGCAACCATCCAGATGGATACCGTGCAGATCCGCGGCATCGACTCCACCGTGCGCAAGACGAAGATCGTCTGCGGCAAGGGCGCCGAGGCCGTCGTCACCGAGAGACTGCTGACGCACGGCAAGCAGCACGCCGAGAGCGACATGGAGATCGATCTCAACGGCGAGGACTCCCGCGGCCGCGTCATTTCGCGCTCCGTCGCGCAGGATGAGTCCAAGCAGGTCTTCCACCCCGTAGTCGTCGGCAACGATAAGTGCTTCGGCCACGTCCAGTGCGACTCGATCATCATGGGCAAGGCAACGATCGAATCCGTCCCCGCCATCACCGCCAACTCGACCGAAGCGCAGCTCATCCACGAGGCCGCCATCGGCAAGATCGCGGGCGACCAGCTCTTAAAGCTCCAGACGCTGGGGCTGACCGAGGAAGAGGCCGAGGATCGCATCCTCAAGGGCTTCCTCGCCTGAGCAAAAAGGCAGCAAAAAAACGAGATACCCGATCGGGTATCTCGTTTTTTCATTGCTATTGCTTTCTCAGTCGGCAAAATCAGGATAGCCTTCCTTGAGCGACTCATCATAGATCGCGCGCTCGCCGCCGATGAATTTGGGGCGCGTGCGCGCAGCCAGCAAAATGGCCTGACCGATATGCTTCTGCGCAAGGCGCACGGGAACGGCGACCTTTTTGAGGTGCATTCCGATCAGCGTGCCGCCGATGTCGAGTCCCGCGTCGGCGCGGATCTCCTCAAGCGCCACGGGATGGCGGAAGGCCTTGTACGCCGCCGTTGCAAAAGAGCTGCCCGCCTTGGGCTGGGGCAGGACGTTGACGATCTCGCCGCCGGGCACGGCCTCGTGCTCCACGATGAGCGCGCGGTTCAGATGCTCGCAGCACTGGGCGGCGATGTAAACGCCCATGGGCGTGAAGACGCTCGCTAAGCCGCGGAAGATGGCGTCCGCCACCTCCGGCGTCGACCAGCTGCCGACCTGATGTCCGACGACCTCGCTCGTGCTGCATCCGACCACGACGATCTGGCCGCGGCGCAGATGCGCGCTCTCCGCAAGTTCCCGTGCCGCGCACGCGGCCTCCTGCTCCACCTGCTCAACGAGCCGGTGGTTTTCCACTTCATGTACCACTCCTGCCATATGCTATCCCTTTCCTTTCGAAATGAGATCAGGCAGCCAGCTTCTGCGTCACCTTTGCGCGCTCGAGCACCGTCACAAGCACCACGCCGACCACAAGGCCGACCGCGCCCTGGAAGATGTTGCCCGGGATGCTCGCCGCGGCGGCAAGCCCCTTGCCCAGCAGCATCGAGGCATAGCCAAAGTAGCCGAGCACCATCACGATCTCGCCCACAACGCCGCTCGCGATGCGCGCAGCCGGGCTGCGGCCGAGCTTTTCATAGAGCAGCGCGGCAAGGAGCGCCACAAGTCCCTTGATGACGAGCGTGCCCGGGGCGTAGTGCGCGTAGCCGAGGAACAGGTCCGCGAGCATCGAGCCGATGCCGCCGGCCGCAAAGCCGTACCACGGGCCGAGCAGCCAGCCCGAGAGCAGCACGAAGCAGTCGCCGAGGTTCACATAGCCCTGCATCGGGGAGGGGATCTGCACGACCATCGTCGCTACGCAGACGAGCGCGGCAAGGAGGGCGGCAAGAACAAGCTTTCTGATCTTCTTATCATTCATGGTGGTTCGCTCCTTTGTTGATTTGATCGTATTATACCGCGTTCTGGTACTATTTCTATAGTCAGAACACGGTAAAATATGCAGACCAGTTCAGCAAAGGAACGGAGAAAGCGGCGCAGCTGCCGCCGCGCCGCTTTCCGTATCGTGCAAAAATTATTCCTTGGGTTCTTCCTCGCCGGCGGGCGCTTCCTCGCAGGGGCTGTCGCACTCCCTGCTCTCCTCCGCCGCGGGCACTTCCTCGTCGCACTTCTTCTCGATCGTCACCTCGATGACCGGCTCTTTCTCCTTCTTGGCGGCGGCAGCTTCGGCTTTGGCCGCTTCATAGGCAGCGAGATTCTCCTGAGAATCCTTGATGGCCGCAACGATATCGGCGACCGCCTCGGGCGCGTCGCCCTCGAGCGTGGAGACATACCATTCGCCAAGGGCGCGGTAGTTCTTATCCATGCTGCGGCGCTCAGCGGCCATCTCGTATTCGATCTTGGCCTTATCGGCAACGGCATTTGCCTTTTCGCCGGCAACAGCCGCTACCTGCTGCGCCTTCTCGGCGGCAACGAAAGCGACGTCCTGGACCTTCTTGCTGAAGTTATCGAAAAATGCCATAGTAATGATCTCCTTTCAAACCCTCACTTCGGTTTATTACTGTAAGTATAAGCTACCCAGTCTTTCTTTTCAATGGATAAATTCTTATGAAACTATAAATTTTTTGTAACCATTCGCTTATTTTTCGATCCAGCCCTGCGAGCAGCCCACGGCGCGCTTCCAGCCGCGGTACATCTCCTCGCACTCGAACTGCGCCCGTTCGGGCGTGAAGACGCGCTCACTTCGGCGCAGCGCGCAAAGCTCGTCTCTGTCCTTCCACAAGCCCACGGCCAGTCCCGCAAGCGACGCTGCGCCGAAGGCCGTCGTCTCGACCATCGCAGGACGGTCGACCGGGATGCGCAGAAGATCTGCCTGCAATTGCATCATGAGGTTGCTGACGCTCGCGCCGCCGTCCACGCGCAGACCCGAAATTTCGCAGCCCGCGTCCTGACGCATCGCGGTCATGAGATCCGTCACCTGATAGGCAATCGATTCAAGCACCGCGCGGGCAATGTGTGCCTTCGTCGTGCCGCGCGTGATGCCCACGATACAGCCGCGCGCGTACATATCCCAATACGGCGCGCCAAGGCCTGTGAACGCCGGCACAAGGTACACCCCGCCGGTATCGGGGACGCTCTCGGCAAGAATGTCGCACTCGTGCGAGGTCGAGATGATCTGCAGTTCGTCGCGCAGCCACTGGATGGCAGAGCCCGCGTTGAAGACGCTGCCCTCGAGGGCGTAGGTCGTCTCCCCGTTCAGGCTCCATCCCACGGTCGTCACAAGTCCCGCGCGCGAGCGCACCGGCCGAGGACCCACGTTCATCAGCGTGAAGCAGCCTGTGCCGTAGGTATTCTTGGCCTGACCGCGCGCAAAGCAGCCCTGACCGAAGAGCGCCGCCTGCTGGTCGCCCGCCGCGCCGCAGATCGGCACGCCCGCGAGCACCTCAAGACCCTCGATGCCCTCCGCCACCGTGCCGTAAACCTCCGCGTTCGACACCGGGCGCGGCAGGATGTTCATCGGGATATCCAGCAGCGCGCAAAGCTCTTTGTCCCACGAAAGTGTGTGGATGTTGAAGAGCATCGTGCGCCCGGCGTTGGAGTAGTCCGTCACATGGACCTTGCCGCCCGTGAGCTTCCAGATGAGCCACGTTTCCACCGTGCCGAAGAGAAGCTCGCCGCGCTCGGCCTTTTCCCGCGCGCCGGGAACATGGTCGAGCAGCCACTTGATCTTCGTGGCGGAGAAGTAGGCGTCGATCTGAAGACCCGTCCGCTCGGCCACAAGCTCGCTCACGCCGGTTTTCTCGCGCAGGCTGTCGGCAATGTCCGCCGTGCGGCGGCATTGCCAGACGATGGCGTTATAGATGGGCTTGCCGCTCGCGCGATCCCAGAGAATGGTCGTCTCGCGCTGGTTCGTGATGCCGATGCCCGCAACCTCGTGCGCGTGTCCCGACTCGCGCAGCGCCTGCGCGGCGACCTCGCGCTCGCTCTCCCAGATCTCCTCCGGGTCATGCTCGACCCAGCCCGGCTGCGGATAGTGCTGCCGGAAGCCCTTCTGCGCGTGACCTGCAACACTGCCGTCGCGCGAAAAGAGAATGGCGCGCGAGCTGGTCGTGCCCTGATCGAGCGCCAAAATATATCGCTGCATGAAGATACCCCCTTGTTGGATCAGACTCTCTTATGCTATACTGTGGTAGAAGATGATTCTGATTATATCATGCAGGAGGGTTTTGCGCCATGGCAAATTGCAAGGAATTTTACTTTCCCTCGTCCAACGGTGTTTCCCGCATCCACGCGGCGGAATGGACGCCCGACGGCCCGCCCGTCGCTGTCTTGCAGATCGCGCACGGCGTGGCGGAGTATGGGATGCGATACGCGCCCTTCGCCGAATTTCTGACAGAGCACGGCTTTGTCGTGGTCGCGAACGACCACCTCGGCCACGGTCTCTCCGCAGAGAAGGACGCCGAAACGCTCTACTTCGGCCCGCACGACGGCTGGAAGCACGTGGTGGACGATATGTACGCGCTGCGCTGCCGCACGAAGGAGAAATACCCCGATCTTCCCTACTTCCTGATGGGGCATTCGATGGGCTCCTTCCTCACGCGCACCTATCTCATCCGCTATCCCGGCACAGTCGACGCCGCCATCATCATGGGCACGGGCCAGCAGTCGCCCGCGATCGTCGCGGGTGGGCGCGCCATCGCCAAGGCCGCGGGCAAGCGCCACGGCTTCACGGCCCACTCTCCGCGCGTGGAAAACCTCGCCTTCGGCGCGTACAACAAGGCCTTCGCGCCCAACCGCACGGAGGTCGACTGGCTCAGCGTGAGCGAGAACAACGTCGATTCTTACATCGCCGACCCCCTCTGCGGGCAGAAGACGAGCATCGGCCTTTTCTATGAGATGCTCGGCGGCATCCGCTTCGTCAGTGCGCAGAAGAACATCAACTCGATGAACCTCAACACCCCCATTCTCTTCATCGCCGGCGACCGCGACCCCGTCGGCGAGATGGGCAAGGGCGTGAAGCGCGCCTACAGCGCCTTCCGCCGCGCCGGTGTGCGCGACGTGGAGCTCAAGCTCTACAAGGGGCTGCGGCACGAGATCCTCAACGAGGACTGCCGCGCGGTGGTCTACAACGACCTGCTCGCGTGGATGCAAAAGCACCTGCCCCAGGCATAAAAGGAAAACGGCGGACCGTCAGGCGGTCCGCCGTTTCATCGTTTCAAGGAGTATGCGCGGCGTCAGGGCGTCGATGTCGTGTGTGATGAGCAGCACGCGGCAGGTGAAGAGGCCGTCGAGCGTGAGGAGGAAGAGCGCGAGCGCCGCCGCGCCGCTCGGAAGGCGCGCGGCAAGGGAGGCAAGCAGCGGCTGCACATAGCGCAGCGCCAATGCCGAGAGCACGCCCCAGCAGAGGGAAAAGGGCAGGCAGATGCGCCCGTTCACGTCGCATTTTGTCGCGGAATAATCCCAGAAGCGCACGGCGAAGAGCCGTTCATATGCCGCGTGCACGGCGTACTCCACCACCGTTGCGGCAAAGGCGCCGAGGAGCACCCTTGCCCAAAGGCTCGGCACAAGTTCCGTCCCCAGCGCCAGCACCGCGAGCATTCCGAGACCGTAGACCGGGCAGAGCGGCAGGAAGACAAAGCACCTGCGCAGCCGGTGCTTTGACCGCGTCGCCGCGGCGAAGACCTTTTCCAGCCCCCAGCCCAAAAAACTGTAGAAAATGCCGTACCACAGGTAGACCATCGCTTTCCTCCGCGCCCGTTTTTTTCAGTATGGCCGCCGCGCGCAGAAAAATGCGTGCCGCGCGCGTTGCAATGCGCGGGGAATCATGGTAGAATGGCAAAAAATCGACAGGAGAACACCACTATGCCTGATACTTGGGAAGCGCTCGAACACGAGTGCAAAAACTGCCGCGAATGCTCGCTGTGCGAAACGCGCACGAACGTCGTCTTCGGCGTCGGCAGCCGGAATGCCGAGGTTTTGTTCATCGGCGAAGGCCCCGGCGCGAACGAGGATGCGCAGGGCGAGCCGTTTGTCGGCCGCGCGGGGCACCTGCTCGACGATATGCTCGAGAACATCGGTCTCACACGCGACGACGTATACATCGCAAACATCGTCAAATGCCGCCCGCCCGAAAACCGAGACCCGCTTGGCGTGGAGCAGGACGCCTGCATCGGCTATCTCCGCCGTCAGGCAGCGCTCCTGCGCCCGAAGATCATCGTCTGCCTCGGGCGCATCGCAGCAATGCGCATCATCAAGCCCGACTTCAAGATCACGCGCGAGCATGGGCAGTGGTTTGAAAAAGGCGGCATCCAGATGATGGCCGTCTACCACCCTGCGGCGCTGCTGCGCGACCCGCGCCGCCGTCCGGAAACCTTTGAGGACTTCAAGGCCTTACAGCGGAAGATCAATGAGCTTTGCGAACGCACCCATGCCAATTCCTAATGGAAAACTCATACTTTTGACATTCTCGTCCCCAATGCATGCCTGATCCTGTCACTTTTTGGATAAAAATGCTCTTGACGGCTATTTTTGTGTGTGCTATATTACCAATATCCTTTAGAAAGGACCTTGAACAGATGATGAAGACCGCTTTCAGCACCGTATATCGCTATTATTACTCTTACTTTTATTGCAAGGAAAAAGTAAGAGCGATTTGTGATGCCCGTAACTGAACGGTTTGCACCAACACTGAAAGGTCACTTCAATCAGAGTTGCGTTTAAAAAACCCGCCGTATGGACCACAAGTCCTTACAGCGGGTTTTCTTATTATCCGCAACAAAACAAAACATTTGGAGGAAAAAAGCATGAACACCAAACGCATCGTTTCTCTTGTCGCCTCTCTTGCCCTCGTTCTCAGTTTGAGTCTGGGGCTGAGCGGCTGCGGCGATAAGGCCGCGCAGGACGACTCTCAGGACAGCACGGACGGCAGCGCCAAGTACGTCGTCGGCATCTGCCAGCTCGTGCAGCACGAGGCGCTCGACGCCGCCACGCAGGGCTTCATCGACGCGCTGAACGAGGCGCTGCCCGGCGAGGTCGAATTCCAGAACAAGAACGCCTCCGGCGACAGCGCCAACTGCTCCACCATCGTCAACGGCTTCGTTTCCGACGGCGTGGATCTCATCATGGCGAACGCCACCGGCGCGCTGACCGCCGCCGCTGCCGCCACGAGCGATATTCCCATCCTCGGCACCTCCATCACTGCCTACGGTGTTGCCCTTGATATCGACAACTTCAGCGGCACGGTCGGCGGCAACATCTCCGGCACGAGCGACCTTGCCGACCTCGGCAAGCAGGCCGATATGATTAGCGAGTGGTTCCCCGAGGCCAAGAAGGTCGCGCTGCTGTTCTGCTCCGGCGAGCCCAACTCCCGCTACCAGATCGAAGAGGTCGCCAAGTGTCTCTCCGACAAGGGCATTGAAACGAAGGAATTTGCCTTCACCGACACCAACGACGTCGCTTCCGTCACGCAGTCCGCTGCCGACTACGCCGACGTTGTCTACATCCCCACCGACAACACCGCCGCTTCCAACACCGAGGCCATCTCCAACGTGCTCATTCCCGCCGGCGTTCCCGCCATCTGCGGCGAAGAGGGCATCTGCAAGGGCTGCGGCGTGGCGACGCTTTCCATCAGCTACTATGATCTCGGCGTGACCACCGGCAAGATGGCCGCGAAGATCCTCACCGGCGAGGCCGATATCTCCGAGATGCCCATCGAGTTCACCGAGGCGACCCCGAAGTATAACGCCGCCATGTGCGAGACGCTCGGCATCACCCCGCTGGACGGCTACACCGCCATCGAGGACTGATCTGATCGCTTCCCCCCGCAGGCAGGGACGGGCTTTCTCCCGTCCCTGCCTCAACAAGAGTTAGGAGGAGAGAACCCATGAGTTTTCTTTCGTCGCTGATGAACGCCCTGCCCGGTGCGGCCGCACAGGGCCTTGCCTGGGGCATCATGGCCATCGGCGTTTACATCACCTTCCGTATTCTGGACGTGGCGGACCTGACCGTTGACGGCTCGCTCGCGACCGGCGGCGCAGTGTGCGTCATGCTGATCCGCGCAGGCCTGAGCCCGTGGCTCGCGCTGCTGTGCGCGGTGCTCGCCGGTATGCTCGCAGGCTTTGTCACCGGCCTTTTCCATACGCGCTGCGGCATCCCCGCCATCCTTGCCGGTATCCTCACGCAGCTTGCGCTCTACTCTGTCAACCTGCGCATCATGGGCAGCAAGGCAAACCAGGCGTTAAGCGTTGACAAGTACCCCCTGCTGCTCTCGCAGCGCTATGTGCGCGATTTGTCGCTCAAAAATCCGCTGCCGCTGCTGCTGCTTTTCACCGTCGCGGTCATCGCGCTGCTCTACTGGTTCTTCGGCACAGAGAAGGGCAGCTCCCTGCGCGCCACCGGCGCAAACCCCAACATGGCGCGCGCACAGGGCATCAACACGAACTCCAACATCGTGCTCGGCCTGATGCTCTCCAACGGTCTTGTCGCCCTCTCGGGCGCGCTGCTCGCGCAGTATCAGGGCTCGAGCGACATCAACATGGGCCGCGGCGCGATCGTCATCGGCCTTGCCGCCGTCATCATCGGCGAGGTCATCTTCGGCAAGGTCTTTATGAACTTCGGTCTCAAGCTCCTCGCCGTTTCCATCGGCGCGATCATCTATTACATCGTGCTGCAGATCGTTCTCCAGCTCGGCCTGAACACCAACGACTTAAAGCTCATCACCGCCCTGATCGTGGCCGTCTTCCTCGCCATTCCCTACTGGAAGAGCAGAATGTTCCGCCACACGGCGCAGAGCAAGCAGAAAGGGGGCAGCCAGAATGCTTGAACTCAAGGATCTCTACAAGACCTTTAATCCCGGCACGATCAACGCAAAGACCGCCCTCAGCGGCCTGAGCGTCACGCTCAACGACGGCGACTTCGTCACCGTCATCGGCGGCAACGGCGCGGGCAAGTCCACGATGCTCAACGCCACCGCCGGCACGTTCTTCGTCGACTCCGGCAAGGTCATCATCGACGGCGCGGACGTGACGAACCTTCCCGAGCACAAGCGCGCCGCCCTCATCGGCCGCGTCTTTCAGGACCCCATGATGGGCACGGCCCCCTCGATGCAGATCGAAGAGAACCTTGCTCTCGCCGCCCGCCGCGGCCAGCGCCGCGGGCTTGCCTGGGGCGTGACGAAGGACGAGCGCGAGCAGTACAGAAAGCTCCTCGGTGACCTCGGTCTCGGCCTTGAGTCCCGCCTTGCCACCAAGGTCGCAACGCTCTCGGGCGGCCAGCGCCAGGCGCTCACGCTGCTGATGGCGACGCTCAAGCGTCCCAAGCTATTGCTGCTCGACGAGCACACCGCTGCGCTCGACCCGAAGACCGCCGCCAAGGTCATGGAGCTGACCGACCGCATCGTGCGCGAGGGTCAGCTCACCACGCTGATGATCACGCACAACATGCGTGACGCCATTCAGTACGGCAACCGCCTCATCATGCTGCACGAGGGCCGCATCATCCTCGACATCTCGGGCGAGGAAAAGAAGAACCTCACCGTGCCCGACCTTCTCGAGCAGTTCACCAAGGCAAGCGGCGACGAGTTCGCCAACGACCGCGCGATCCTCTCCTGATCCCCGCATTTTCCTCCGATTTTATAGGAAAAAGCGCCTGAACGAGTCCGTTCAGGCGCTTTTTTGTTGTCTTGTCAGCCCTCCCGCAGCACGACCTCCACGATGCCGACATCCTCAGTGTCGGGATAGAAGGTCACCTCCCAGGGTTGGTCGAAGGTAGGGTCGACCTCGTGCTGCACCGCGCGCACCATCGCGCGCAGGCCGTCGCGGTCGGTCGTAAAGTAGCCAAAGCGCACGGCGATGCGCTTCACCGTCCCCTCCTCCGCCGTCAGGCGCAGAAGATCGGGCAGCGCTTCGGTGCTGGTCGCGGTGATGATCCCCGCCTGCTCCTCCGCCGTGCGGCGGTAGCCGAGGCGCACCTGCATCTCATAATAACCGTGCGCCTGCGCGTCGGTATAGCTGATGTAATCGAGCAGGTATGCTCCCAGCGGCGTTTCCTCCTGCACTTCGCGGCAGGCCTGCTCCGCCATCGACGCGGCGTTTTCGTCGCTGCCGTAGATGCGGACCGTTCCCTCCTCGCTGTGCTCGCCGAGGAGCAGCAGCAGCGCGTTGACAAGGTCCTGATAGCTGTCGGCCCGCAGGGTGTCGGCGTTCTCATTCTCCCAGTAGACCGCGCTGTGCGGCGCGGACACGCTGTAGCTGCGCTCGAGCACGACGTTGCCGCAGCCCGAAAGTGAAAGGCAGAGCGCCAACAGAAGCGCTATGAACTTTTTGCGCATGGCGCTCCCTCCCTCCGGCGCGGTTTTTAGTAGCCGAGCGGCTCATCGATGAGCACGACCTCCGTCTCGCAGCCCCTGACAGCTTCCCACAGCACGGTAAGGGCGCGGCAGATGCGCTGCGGGCTCTTGCAGTCGTAGCAGCGGTCACCCTTCACGGCGCAGGGCGTCTTCACGCCGAGGCGCTGGGCGTTTTTCGGCGCGGCGATGTTGCGGGCGCGCCAGAGCGCCTCGTCATAGCTCGGAGCGAGCTTGTTGCTGCCGACGATGAACCAGACCTTCTTGTGGCCGAAGAGCATCGAAGACACGCGGTTGCCCGTGCCGTCGATGTTGATGATCTCACCCGTCTCGGCAAGGCCGTTGGCGGAGAGCAGGTAGTGCTCGCAGGTCGAGGCGTTTTTCAGCACCTCGCTCGCGTCCATCCCCTCCGGCACGTTCCAGTGGCTGTGCATCGTGTTGTGCGCGCTGAGGCTTTCAAAAAGCCCCATCTGTGAGAGCGTCATGCTGCCGCCGAAGGAAACGCTCGAATGGTCGATCTGCGCATTGAGATAGTCCGCGGCCTCCTTTGCCGATGCAAAGGTCGACACGGTAAAGCCGCGCGCTTCCAGATTCTTTTTGGCCGTTGTAAAATCCATGCTCTTACCTCCTCAAAAGCAAAGTATCTCTTTTCTCAAAGCCCCTTGGGGTTATACTGGCCGAAGCCCTCGCCCAGCACCTCGCTCGCGTCGCAGACGATGAAAAAGGCGTCGGGGTCCAGCTCCTTGATGAAGCGCTTGATCATCACCGCCTCTTTGTTGTGCACCGCGCACAGCAGCAGCGGGCGGTCCGCGCCCGTGTAGCCGCCTTTGCCATGGATGAGCGTCACGCCCTTGTCGAGCTTGATCATCTCGCGCATGATCTCTTCATACTTGTTGCTGATAATATAGGCGAGCTTCGCCGTATTCTGGCCGTAAACGACCAGATCAAGTACCTTCGTCGTGATGTAGAGCGCAAGTGCGCCGTAGAGGGCGTTGTTGAGGCTCTTGAATACCGAGGCGTAGATCAGAATGATCGTCAGGTCGATGCCAAGGCAGATGTTGCCGATGGAAAAGCCCTCGATGCGCGAACGCAGGATCCACGCGCCAAGCTCCGAGCCGCCCGTGGTCGCCTCCTCGCGAAACAAAAGGCCCGAGGCGATGCCGAGCGTCACGCCGCCGTAAAGGCAGGCGAGCAGCGGGTCCATCGGCGAGAACTCATAGAGTGCGGCAATGATATCGATGAGCAGCGAGCTGAGCGCCATCGTGTAAATGGACTTCACGAGAAAGGCGAAACCGAATTTTTTGAGACCCGCGCCGAACAGCGGCACATTGAGCACAATGATCATCACGCCGACCGGCAGCACCGGGACAAAAAAATTGATGATCTGCGAAATACCCGTAAAGCCGCCGACGGTAAAGTCGTTGGGCGCATAGAACCAGTCAAAGGAGAGCGCGTACAGCACGCATGCCAGCGTGATGACGATATAGCTGCGCACCTGCTCGCGCATGGCTGTTTTTTTCATAGGCAAGTTCCTCTTTTCTTTTATTCTCTTCACCGCTGCCGCTCAGATGAGCGAGAGCTGCTTGTCGTCGCTGTCCTCCGTTTTGAGCAGCGCGCCCGTTGCCGGGATGCTGCGCCCGCGATAGCGGGCAAGATCGGTGATGCCCGTCTCCTCGGGCAGGCGCACCGTGTCGAGCGTGAACTTCTTTTTGAGCGTCAAAAGCGCGACGCCCTGCGTCGTGCGCGTGCTCTTCACGCCCAGCAGCGCCGTATTGACGATGAGCACGCGCGGCTCGGTCGAATAGACGGCGATCTCGCGGTCTTCTTTGATATGCAGCATCGCGCGAAGCGGGCTTTTGTCGCTGTAGGCACCGGTGAGACGGCGGCGGTTCGAGGTCGTCTTGTAGGCGGAAAGCTCCACCTTGGCGGCCTTGCCGTTTTCAAAGAAAAAGATCATATATCCGCTGTAGTCGCCCGGCAGCACCATGCCCGCGACGCTCTCGCCCTCGTCCATGCCGAGCTTTGAGGGCAGATAGTCGCCGAGAAGGCTCGCCTTGCCGTCTGCAAAGTCGCTCGCGCGTATCTTGTAGACCTGCGCACGGTCGGTAAAGAACATCAGCTCGGCAGCGTTGCTGCTCTCCACGCTCACGCGCAGGCTGTCGTCCTCCTTGAACTTCTGCTCGCCGGACATGCGCAGCGACTGCGGCGTGATCTTTTTGAAGTAGCCCTGCTGCGACAAAAAGAGCGTGACGGGATAATCCTCGATCATATCCTCCGCCGCCTCTGCCTCTTCGACAAAGTCGTAGAGGATGCCGGTACGGCGGGGCTCGGCGTACTTCTTGCGCACTTCTTCAAGCTCGCTCACGATGATCTTGCGGATGCGCGAGGGGCGCGCAAGCGTATCCTCAAGGTCTTCGATCTCCGACTCCAGAGAAGCCGTTTCCTCCACGCGCTTTAAGATATACTCGCGGTTGATGTTGCGCAGCTTGATCTCGGCAACATATTCCGCCTGCACCTGGTCGATGCCAAAGCCGATCATCAGGTTCGGCACAACGTCCGCTTCCTTCTCCGTCTCGCGGATGATCTTGATGGCCTTGTCGATGTCGAGCAGGATGCGCTTGAGACCCTTTAAGAGATGCAGCTTATCCTGCCGCTTTTTGAGCACGAAGTACACGCGCCGCTTGACGCTCTCCGTGCGCCACGCGCACCACTCGTCCAAAAGCTCGCGCACACCCATCACGCGCGGCATTCCGCCGATGAGCACGTTGAAGTTGCACGAGGCCGTGTCTTGCAGCGTTGTGGATCGGAACAGCTTCTGCATGAGCTTGTCCGGGTCCGTGCCGCGCTTTAAGTCGATCGTCAGCTTGAGGCCGGAGAGGTCCGTCTCGTCGCGCATATCGGAGATCTCCTTGACCTTGCCCGCCTTGATGAGCTCGGCGACCTTGTCCATGATGGCCTCGCTCGTGGTGGTGTAGGGAATTTCATAAATTTCGATGAGATTTTCTTTTTTGTCGTAGCGCCAGCGGGCGCGCACCTTCACACCGCCGCGGCCGGTATTGTAGATATTCTCGATGACGCGCGCGTCGTATAAGATCTCGCCGCCGGTGGGAAAATCAGGCGCAAGCAGCGTCTCGCTGATGCGCACCTCGGGATTTTTGAGAAAGGCGATCGTCGTGTCGCACACCTCGCCCAGGTTAAAGCCGCACAGCTGGCTCGCCATGCCGACAGCGATGCCCTGATTGGCCGAAACGAGGATATTGGGGAAGGTCGTCGGCAAAAGCGCCGGCTCTTTCATGGAGTTATCGTAGTTGTCGACAAAATCGACGGTGTCGGAGTCGATGTCGCGGAAAAGCTCCGCGCAGATGGGTGCGAGCTTTGCCTCGGTGTATCGGCTGGCCGCCCACGCCATGTCGCGCGAGTAGACCTTACCGAAGTTGCCCTTTGAGTCGACGAAGGGGTGCAGCAGCGCGCCATAGCCCTTGGAAAGGCGCACCATCGTATCATAGATCGCGGCGTCGCCGTGGGGATTTAAGCGCATCGTCTGTCCGACGATGTTCGCGCTCTTCGTGCGCGCGCCCGAAAGCAGCCCCATCTTGTACATCGTGTAAAGGAGCTTTCGGTGCGAGGGCTTGAAGCCGTCGATCTCCGGGATGGCGCGCGAGACGATGACGGACATCGCATAGGGCATATAGTTCGTTTCCAGCGTTTCCGTGATATTCTGCTCCACCACGTCCGCGCGCAGGCCCATCACGTTCGGGTCGGCGCGGCGGTGGGTCTTGTTTGCTGTCTTGTCGCTTTTCTTCATTCGCATACCTCAAAATCGATCCGGCAGCAAGGCGGCTGCCGAACATACTGTTTCTATGATATCCTACCACACTTTTTTCAGCCGCGCAACACCGCGCGCAGAGGGAGACCCGATCTGTTCTGCCGAAAAAAAGCACTTCGGGCAGTCCGAAGCGCTTTTTTCGTCAATTTCTCATTTTCTGCGCCACACGGAGGGCATCATCAGCACGAGCAGCGGCATGATCTCGAGGCGGCCGAGCAGCATCGTCAGCGTGAGGACGAGCTTGCTGAAATCGGAGAGGAAACCAAAGTTGCACGTGGGGCCGAGCACGCCGAGACCGGGGCCAACGTTGCTGATGGCCGTGAGCGAGGCGGTGAAGGCCGCGGTGAACTCCACCCCGTCGAGCGACACGACCAGCGTGCCGAAGAGTAAAATCGCAATGTAGGCGAAGAAGAACACCGACACGGACGAGAGCGTTTCCTCGCCCACGCGCTGGCCGTCGAGCGTGATGGGGCGCACCTCGCGCGAGTGCATGATGCGGCGCATGTCGCGTCGCACGCCCTTGACGAGCAGCACCAGGCGCGAGACCTTGACGCCGCCCGCCGTGGAGCCGGCGCAGCCGCCGCAGAACATCACCAGCACCAGAATACAGCGGCAGAACGGCGGCCAGAGATCAAAGTCCTCCGTGCAGTAGCCGGTGGTGGAGATGAGCGTTGTGACCTGAAAGGCCGCCGCCTCGAGTGCCGAGCCGAAGCTGCGCCCCGTCTTGGCGACAAGGTCGAGGGCGATGAAGAGCGACGAGCCGACCACGATGCCGGTGTAAACGCGCAGCTCCTCGCTTTTGAGCGCCTCGCGGAAGCGGCGCGTGGCAAGGAGGAAGAGCAGCGTAAAGTTCACGGATGCCGCGAACATGAAGAACGTCAGGATCCAGTTGATGAGCGAGGACTGGTAGTAGGCGATGCTCGCGTCGCAGATGGAAAAGCCGCCGGTCGAGATGGTCGTGAGCGCGGTGGTAAACGCATCGAACCACGGAAGGCCGACCACGCGAAGCACCACGGCCTCCACCGCCGTGAGGGCGATGTAGATGCGGTAGAGGATGCGCGCTGTTTCCGCCGTACGCGGGCGAAGCTTGGTGCTGATGGGGCCGGGGGATTCCGCCTTCATCAGGTTCACACTGCCCTCGCTGATCTTGGGCAGCAGCGCCAGCACGAGCACGAGGATGCCCATGCCGCCCATCCACTGCGTCAGCGCGCGCCAGAGCTGAATGCCGCGCGGCAAACGCGAGGGGGCGGAAAAAATGGTCGCACCGGTCGTCGTCAGGCCGGAGACGGTTTCAAAAAAAGCATCCATAAAGTCGCAGCAACCGCTGAAAACATATGGCAGCGCGCCGAACAGGCCCAGCACGATCCAGCACAGCGCTACGCAGACAAAGCCGTCGCGCGTCTGAAGGCGGGAATCGTCGGGCTTGATGAGCGCGAGCAGACCGCCAATGCCGCCGCAGAGCACGGCCGAGACAAAGAATGCCTGCAGATCCTCTCCCCCGCTCGCCGCCGCCAGCAGCAGCGACGGCAGCATACAAAGCGCCTCGATGCACAGGATCAATCCCACGATCCTGAGGATTAGTTTTTGGTTCATAGTAAATTCCTTTACCGAATCATGCGGCGATCAGCCGAGAATATCGTTGAGATCCTGTAAGAAGAGCTCCTTCGCCATCACGATGACGCGGTCACCCGCGTGGATCTGGGAATGGCCGTTCGGAATCTCCGTTTTGCCGTCGTGCACGATGGCCGCAACGAGCAATCCCTTGCGGAAGTGCAGATCGCTGAGCGGACGGTCGAGGAAGTGCGTGGCGTTCGTGGCGGTGAATTCCACCGCCTCGATCGCGCCGCCGAGGATATAGTGCAGACTCTCCACGGCGCTCCCCTGCGAGTTGGCAAGGCCGCGCACATAGCTCGAAATCTGGCCTGCGACGATGGCCTTGGGCGAAACGACGCTGTCAAGCCCCGTGAGGCTCACGATATCGAGATAGCCAAGGCGCGACATCTTGGGCACGACCTTTTTCACGCCGTAGCGCTTGGCCGTGAGCGCCATGAGAAGGTTTTCCTCGTCGCGGTCGGTCAGGGCGATGAAGGCGGCGCAGTGGAAGATGCCCTCGGATTCGAGCAGGTCGTGGTCCGTGCCGTCGCCGTGGATGATGGTGGCCTTGGGAAGCTTTTCGGCGAGCGCCAGGCACTTGGCCTCGTTCTTCTCCACGATCGTCACGCGCGTGCCGACGTCGGCAAGCATCCAGGCAAGATACTGCGCGATGCGCCCGCCGCCGAGGATGCTCACGCGGCGGATCGGCTCCATGGGCCGGCCCATCGAGCGCAGCACGCGCTTCGTCTCCGCGGGCGTGCCGATAACGTACACACGGTCGCCCGGGAGCGGGACAAACGAGCCGTTCGGCACGATGACCTCTTCCCCGCGCTTGGCCGCGCACATGAGGATGCTGTTGGGGTTCTCGCGGTTGAAGTCGGTGAGGGACTTGCCCACAAGGCTGTCGCTCGCCTCGGTCTGAAAGCCGATAAGCTCGACAAGGCCGCGGGCAAAGGTCTCCACGCTGAATGCCGACGGCACGCGCAGGATGCGCGAGATCTCCTGCGCGGCGGCGTGCTCGGGATTGATGATCATATCAAGGCCGATCTCGCGGCGCAGGATGGATGCGTCGCGGAAATATTCAGGGTTTCGCACGCGGGCGACGGTGTGCTTCGCGCCGAGTTTTTTTGCCATCAGGCAGCAGATGAGGTTCACCTCGTCGTTTTCCGAAACGGCGATGAGCAGGTCCGCCTCGCGCACGCCTGCCTGCAGCAGCACGCTTGCGCTGGCGCCGTTGCCCTCCACGCACATCACATCGAGCATGGAATCGGCATGGTCAAGCACCGCGCTGCTCTGGTCCACGATGACGATATCATGGTTTTCCCCGGTCATCTGCTCGGCGATCGCATAACCGACCTTACCGACACCGACAATGATGATTTTCATATGATCACGAGTCTCCTATCGCTTTTTGCGCGTTCTGCGTATCTTGCGTTTCTTTTGTTATTTTTGTTTCTCTATCTTTTTCGTTCTTTTTTGTCTGCTGCACCGGCTTGTGCTCCGTGCGCCGCAGCACCATGAGCACGCTGTTGAACTCTGCGCCCATGATGAGCATCATCGAGGCAAGATACAGCCACAGCAGCAGCACGATCACCGCACCCAGCGTGCCGTAGATCACAGAATAGCGCGCAACGTGCTCCACATAGAAGGAGAAGAGGTACGACAGCGCCAGCCACATCACCAGCGAAAAGACCGCGCCGGGCCAGATGCGGTTCATCTTGCGCGATTCCTGCGCAAGGCCGTACATCAGCGCGATGGGCAGAAATACGATGCCCGCCAGCAGCAGGAAGCGCAGGCTCGCCCACATGCGGATGGTCGCATCGCTCAGGATAATATAGTTTGCAAGGTAATCTGAAACAAAGTTCAGCACACGCTCGCCCATCACGGACAGCGCGATGGAAATGATGATGATAATAATGAGGCTCAGCGTGTAGAGCAGGAGCTTGAGCTGATAGCGCAGAAAGTGCGTCGGCGTTTTTTCGCCGTAGGCCCTGCGGACCGACGCCATCAGCGCGTTCGCCGCGCGGTAGGGGAAGTAAATGGAAAACACCAGTGAGAACCACAGGAGCTGTCGGCTCGAATCGCGCCCCACATAGATGAGGTACTGCTCGATGATATCCAGTGCCTGCTGCGGCATGATGGTGTGCAGTCCCGCGAGGAACTGGCTGATGTCGAACGACATCATACCGACAAGGTTGCTCAAAAAGATGAGCAGCGGGAAGATGGCGAAAAGAAGATAATAGGTCAGCGCCGCGCTGTCGCGTCCGACATGATGGTCAAAATAGCGTCTTCCCATCAGGTAAGCACCCTTGAGAAAGCGGTGCCGCTCGAGATACTGCTGCAAGGGCAATGCTCACCTCCAAATAACGATTTCTCTTCAATCTATGCAGTATATCACAGCCCCGTAGGAAATGGAAGAGAAAAAACGCAAAGTTTTGCACCGTTTTGTCTCAAAAAGGGTTGACATGGCGCAAAAAAGTGCATAATATAGTATCGTTAATTGAATCATGTTGTCCGGTAGGTAAGGCTACCACAAGGATACGGACTGCTGCCGCGGAGTAGTGGAGACACTATGAGAGGGTTTGAACAGGTTGCATCGAAAGCAAGGTGCCATCTAACGCAGTTTCATCGCCTCGTGATGCTAAAGCTTGAACGGTAGGGAAACGCTGCGCAGGACGCAGGTTTTCAATCAGCTCGCTCTCATAGCCGCGTCGCCGGACGCAGGATATGGGAGATTTTTTTGTACCTTTCAGAAAGGAGGAAGACGGTATGGTCGGATTTGAAGAAATGCGCGATGAACTGCTGGACGGAATCAGGGAGCTTCTGGAGCGAAAACAGTATACCGCCCTGCGCGAGCTGCTCTCTGACCTTGCCCCGGCGGATATCGCATCGCTTTTTGAAGATCTGAGTGAGGACAGCATTCCCCTTTTGTTCCGTCTTCTTCCCAAGGAGCCGGCGGCGGAGGTGTTCGTCGAGTTGGACCCCGACGCGCAGGAAATGCTCATCCGCGGTTTTTCGAACACGGAGCTGAAGGAAGTTCTCGATGAGCTCTACCTCGACGATGCGGTCGATATCGTGGAGGAAATGCCCGCAAACGTCGTCAAGCGCATTTTAAAGCACGCAGACCCCGACACGCGCAAGAGCATCAATGAGATCCTCAAATACCCCGACGACAGCGCGGGCGCGCTGATGACGACGGAGTTTGTCGACCTAAAGCGCGACATGACCGTTGAGGACGCCTTGAAGCGCATCCGCCGCACCGGTACGGACAAAGAGACGATCAACGTCTGCTACGTTGTCGACCCCGCGCGAAAGCTGCTGGGCATCGTGTCGCTGCGTACCATCCTCCTTGCCGACGAGGACGACGTCATCGAGGACATCATGGAAACGCACGTCATCTCCGTTTCCACGCTCGAGGACAAGGAAGACGTCGCACAGACCTTCTCGAAGTACAACTTCATCGCCCTTCCGGTCGTGGACAAGGAAGACCGTCTCGTCGGCATCATCACCGTTGACGACGCCATCGACGTCATGGAGGAGGAGACGACCGAGGATATCGAGAAGATGGCGGCCATGCTGCCCTCGGACAAGCCCTACCTCAAAACGAGCGTCTTTGAAACCTTCAAGTCCCGCATCCCCTGGCTGCTGCTCCTGATGGTCTCGGCGACCTTCACCGGGCAGATCATCGCGCGCTTTGAAGATGCGCTCAGCGCTTTCGCCATCCTGACGGCTTACATTCCCATGCTGATGGACACGGGCGGCAACTGCGGCTCGCAGGCAAGCGTCACGGTCATCCGCGGTATCTCGCTCGACGAGATCGAGTTTTCCGACCTTTTCCGCGTCATCTGGAAGGAGATCCGCGTGGCGGTCGTCTGCGGCGCGACGCTCGCGGCGGCAAACTTTGCAAAGCTGATGCTCGTCGACAGGATGCTCTTCGGCAATCCCATCACCGTTTCCGTCGCGCTCGTCATCTGCCTGACGCTCGTGGTCACGGTGTTCGCTGCCAAGGTCGTCGGCTGCACGCTGCCGCTGCTTGCCAAGAAGATCGGCTTTGACCCCGCGGTCATGGCCTCGCCCTTCATCACGACGGTCGTGGACGCGATCTCGCTGATGATCTACTTCAACTTTGCCTCCCTGCTGCTGGGAATCTGAAAAAATCGGAAAAAGGCGTTCCCATCGCGCCACTTGTGTGTTATGATGCTTTATGTATGGCATTGTACGATATTCAAAGAGGCGGCTGTGCCATGCGCAGCCGCCCTTTCTTTTTTCAGGAGGACATTCCATGGAAAATAAGCTCAGAGAATACGCAAAGCTTCTTATTGAAGTAGGCCTGAACATTCAAAAGGGCCAGACCGTCGTAATCCGCTGCCCGGTCGAGTGCGCATTTTTTGCGCGCCTGTGCGCCTCCGCCGCCTACGACGTCGGCTGCCGCGAGGTCGTGATGCGCTGGACGGACGACTACATGAACCGTGAGCGCTTTCTGCGCGCGGACGACTCCGTGTTCGACGTTTTCCCCGTCTGGCAGGCAGAAATGCTCAACGGCTATGCTGACGAGGGCGCAGCATTCCTCAATATCTCCGCCTGTGATCCCGAGGCGCTGCGCGGTGTAGACCCCGACCGCCTGACGCGCGCGAGCCGCAGCGAAACGGCCATCCAGCCCTATGTAAACGCTGTGATGTCTAACGGATGCCCCTGGTGCGTTGCCTCCGTTCCCATCCCGAGCTGGGCGAAGAAGGTCTTCCCCGATCTTCCCGAGCAGGAGGCGATGGACAGGCTCTGGGACGCGATCTTCACCTCCGTCCGCATCAGCGGCAAGGGCGACGCGGTCGCGCGCTGGCGCGAGCACACGGCGCTGCTGAGAAGCCGCGTCGATAAGCTCAACGCGCTGCACTTCGAGTCTCTCTACTATGAAAACTCCCTCGGCACGCGCCTCAACATCCGCCTGCCCGAAAAGCACGTCTGGTCCGGCGGCAGCAATCTCTGCCGCGCGGGCTATCCCTTCGTCGCCAACATGCCGACCGAGGAGGTCTTCACCGCCCCGCTCAGAGAGGGCATCGACGGCGTGGTGTATTCCGCCATGCCGCTCGTGCACAACGGCAACATCATCGAAAATTTCTACTTTGTCATCAAAGACGGCAGGATCGTCGACGTGCACGCCGAGAAGGGCCAGGACATCCTGCGCGCCGCCATCGCCGAGGACGAGGGCGCGTCGTATTTCGGCGAGGTCGCGCTCGTGCCCTATGACAGCCCCATCTCCAACCAGAAAATCCTCTTCTACAACACGCTCTTTGACGAAAATGCCGCCTGCCATCTCGCCTTCGGCGAGGCGTATCCCGAGTGCGTGGAGGGCGGCGAAGCCATGAGCACGGAAGAGCGCAAGGCCGCAGGTCTGAACGATTCCAACACGCACGTTGACTTCATGATCGGAACGAGCGATCTTTCCATCATCGGCACAACGAAGGACGGGCGTGAGGTGCCGGTGTTCGTAAACGGTAACTTCGCCCTGTAAAAAAATATTTCGGGCTGCGCAAGCCGCGCCCGCTTGATAAGGAGAACATACCATGGCTATGAATTTTGACCGCATCGAAAGCAACGACAAGGTGCTTATCATGGAGGGCGCGCAGGTGCTCGGCGACGTTGTCGCGGGCGAAGGCACGGCGTTCTGGTACAACAGCGTCTGCCGCGGCGAATTGCAGAGCGTGCGCATCGGCAAGCGCTGCAACATTCAGGATCTCGCCCTCATCCACAACAAGGTCACGATCGGTGATGATGTGTCCGTCGGCCACAGCGCCATCGTCCACGGCGCGACGATCGGAGATCGCGTCATCGTCGGCATGGGCGCAACGATCCTCGACGGCGCTGTGATCGGCAGCGATTGCATCATCGGCGCGGGCGCGCTCGTCACCGGCAAGATGACCGCTCCCGACGGCTCGATGATCCTCGGCTCCCCCGCCAAAGTCGTGCGCGAGCTGACGGAGAAGGAGCGCGAGAGCATCCTTGCCAACGCAAAGCTCTACCTTGAAAAGAGCGAGGAATACCGCGCCCACGCCGCAAAGCAGGCGTAACCCATCACAGGAGGAATACCCACATGAAGATCTTAGTCATCAACGGTGCTAACATGAACATGCTCGGCCGCCGCGAGCCGGACATTTACGGGAAAGAGGACTACGCCGCCCTCTGCGCGCGCATCTATGAGCACGCCCAGAGCCGCGGCCTTGCCGTGGAGTGCTTCCAGTCCAACCACGAGGGCGCGATCATCGACGCCATTCAGGACGCCGACACGACCTTTGACGGCATCGTCATCAACCCCGGCGCTTACACGCATTACAGCTACGCCATCCACGACGCGCTCAAGGCCGTGCACATCCCCGCCGTCGAGGTGCACATGTCCGACATTCAGAAGCGCGAGGAGTTCCGCCATCTGTCTGTCACCGCGCCCGCCTGCATCGCGCAGATCCGCGGCCACGGCTTCGAGAGCTACACCATGGCCATCGATATGCTGGCAAAGCTCGAGCCTGCGGACAAGTAACGCTTCCCGCATGGAACCCAGAGCAAACAGAAAAGGAAGGTGACGGCGATGGACAGTTATGAAGCGCTGGCCGCATCCTACGACGAGCTGACGGAGGACGTTGCATACGAAAAGCGCGCCGATTTTGTCGAAAGGCTTTTTCTGCGCGCAAAGCGCCCCGTCAAGTCGCTGCTCGACCTTGCCTGCGGCACGGGCACAATGAGCGCGCTCTTCGCCCGCCGCGGCTATGCGGTCACGGGCGTCGACTATTCGCCCGAGATGCTCTCTCAGGCGCAGCAGAAGCTCGCCGCGTTCGATCCGCCGCCGCTGCTTTTGTGCCAGTCGATGCCGCAGCTGAGGCTGCTTGAACCGGTCGACGCCGCCATCTGCTGCCTCGACAGCATCAATTACCTGACGCGAGCGCGCGATGTGCAGCGCACCTTTGCCCGCCTCTACGACACCATCGCCCCCGGCGGCGCACTCGTATTCGACGTGCACGCCGTTTCCAAGATGGAAGCACTCGACGGCGAGGTGCTGCTCGACGAGCGCGAGGACGTCTTCTGCCTCTGGCGCACGCGCTACCGCAAACATGCCAGCATGCTCGACTATGAGGTCGATCTCTTCCGTCTCCGGCCAGACGGCGCGTGGGAGCGCGACTTTGAAGAGCACCACCAGCGCGCCTATTCCGTCGAGGAACTGCGCACATGGCTCGAGGAAACCGGTTTCACGGCCATCCGCACGCACGGCGATCTCAAGCTGAGAAGCGCGAACGAGCGCGACGGCCGCATTTATTTCAGTTGTATCAGAAAGTGAGGAACCCTATATGGAAGCCAATCAGGATCGTCTGGTCCGCGCTATTTCGAAAGATGGCATGGTCAATGCCGTCGCGGTCTACACGCGCGGTTTGACCGAGCGCGCCCGCCAGATCCACCACACCTCCCCCGTCGCGACCGCCGCGCTCGGCCGCGCGCTCGCCGCCTGCTCGATGATGGGCAACGCCCTCAAGGATAACGGCGCGAGCGTCACGATGCAGATCAAGGGCGACGGCCCGCTCGGCAGCATCCTGACTGTGTCGGACTCTGAGGGCAATGTGCGCGGCTATGTGCAGAATCCTGCCGTTGACCTCGCCCTGCGCGAGGACGGCAAGCTGGATGTCGGCACCGCCGTCGGCCACAACGGCACGCTCACGGTCATTAAGGATCTCAACATGCGCGAGCCCTATGTCGGCACGATCGACCTGCTCGGCGGTGAGATCGCCGAGGATGTGGCGGCCTACTATGTCGAGTCCGAGCAGATCCCGTCGGCCTGCGGCCTCGGCGTGCTCATCGACCGCGACCGCAGCGTGCTCACCGCGGGCGGCTATCTCATCCAGCTCCTTCCCGGCGCGAGCGAGGATGTGATCACCAAGGTCGAGGGCGGCATCTACGCAGCCCCGAGCGTGACGAACATCCTCAAGGAGAATCCCGATCCCGCTGCCATGCTCAAAACGGTGCTTTCCGACTTTGACATGGAGATTCTCTCCGTCGATCCGATCGAATACCGCTGCTACTGCTCGCGCGAGCGCACGGAGCGCGCGCTGCTCTCGCTCGGCTCGAAGGAGCTGGAGCAGATCGTGGAGGAACAGGGCGGCGCGGAGCTCTCCTGCCAGTTCTGCGACAAGGTTCAAACCTTTACAGTCGAAGAACTGCAAGCCATGATCGCCGATCTGAAGAAGAGCGGCAAGTAAGGAAATCGGCTTTTCCAAAAAAAACGAAAAAATTTCAAAAATACGGTTGACACAGAAGGGGTTCTTCTGTATAATAACCCTTGTCGTTCGCCGAAGCGATTTCGAGTGGGGAGCATAGCTCAGCTGGGAGAGCACCTGCCTTACAAGCAGGGGGTCACAGGTT
>ENA-UOJC01000641-UOJC01000641.1-human-gut-metagenome-genome-assembly--contig:-C104-NODE-641-length-59394-cov-13.881259_pt1 | contig 59394 bp, 54 predicted proteins | sample MGYA00242339_ERZ723886 | MGnify/ENA metagenome assembly ERZ723886 | reverse complement strand
GAATGGTCTTGTGTTCCTCATAGAAGCTCTGGGACTTGTAATCCTCCAAAGCTCCGAACATCTTGCCGCCCTTAATGTGATGACCGTAGATAACAAGGTTATCGCTGCTTGCAAGGTCGCAGTTTTCCTGAATATACGGCGTTCCCAAGTCGCTGTATTCTTTATCAAAGTTGCGTTTCAGATAGTAGTTCGGCTCATTCGGCGTCTGCATCACAGGGTAATTGACGGTTGTGCCTGCAATGGAAAGCCAGCCGACCATATCCGTGTTTTTCAAAAACAGTTCGCCGTACTCTGCAAGGACATTTTCTTCCTCAGTCAAGGGGACTTCTGGGGCGTTACTGTCCTCTGTCTGAGCCTGCTCTACGATTTCGGCAATATTCTCAAAGGCTTCGGTCTGTTCAGCTTCATCGGCATAATGGTCGTAAATGTGATAGCCGCAAAAAGCCGCCGTACCTAAAAGGCACACGGCGGCAATCAGACAAATTTGCTTTTTATATTTTTTCATAAACATATCCTTTCTTTTTTTGCAAAGAATAACGCTCGCTTTGTAAAAAGCGAGCGTTACGATTGCCGTATTTGTTTAGATTTAGATACAGAATGTGGCGTAAAGAGGGACAATCTTTTTGTTATCCTCAAAACCAAAGTTCTTTGCAGAGAGCTTAATCGCATAGGCGGGCTTGTAGGTTTCCATATAGACCTTTAAGCTCTTTGCCCGTGTGTTATCGGCAGACTTGACCTCGATAGGAATAAGCTGACCGTCACGCTGAATGACAAAATCAATCTCAGCCCCACGCTCAGACTCCCAATAGTAGGTCTTATACCCGTTTGCGGTAAGCTGCACATTGACATAGTTTTCTGCCATACCGCCCTTAAAATCATTGATTTCCTCAACCATATAGAGAACATCATTCGCTGCCAAATCTTTTTTAGCGCAAAGCAAACCCAAATCAGATACATAGATTTTGAAAGCGTCAATATTACGATAGTTCTCAAGGGGCTTTTTTACCTGTTCCACTTTGTAAACCTGTGAAACGATACCTGACAGACAAAGCCATTCGATTGCGTTTTCAAACTCGGAAGCTCTGCCGCCTTTTTTAATCAGTTTATATTGGAAACGGGTGTTTTTCTTGGAAAGCTGCACGGTGATGTTATCATAAGCAAGCCTTGTTTTTTTGATTTCATTCAGATTGTTATACTTGCTCATATCATTGAGATAGCTTGCCAAAATCGTATCCTGCGTGTGGCGCACAAGGATATAGTCCTTTGTTTCCACAAACTGCATCACACATTCAGGCATACCGCCCACAATAAGATATTGACGGTAAAGCTGCATTGCCGCATCGTGCAAAGCAGAGGGCAAAGGTTTATCCTCTGCAAAGCACTTCTTAATCTGTTCTACAAGGGCGCTTTCGCCGCAGGCTACCATAAATTCCTCCATATCCATAGGATAGAGTGTTTTCATATCCACCTTACCCACGGGAAAAGAAAACTTTGCTCTGTTCACCGCAACACCTAAAAGGCTTCCTGCTACGATGATATGATAATCAGGTGCGTCCTCGCAAAAATATTTCAGGCTTGTCAAGGCTCTTTCGCAAAGCTGCACTTCGTCAAATACAATCAGCGTTTTTTCCTTTACTATTGTTTGCCCTGCAATATGCGATAAAATGGGTATCAGATAATCGGGACTGATGTTTTCCTCAAAGGTTTCATTCAGCTTGGGATTGGTTTCAAAATTGAAATACGCCACATTCTCATAACAGGTACGACCAAACTCTAAAATGGAATAAGTTTTTCCGACCTGCCTTGCTCCCTGCAAAATCAGGGGCTTACGGTGTTCGCTATCTTTCCACGCTTCTAAAAAGCTCATTATTTTTCGATACATAGCCAGACCTCCTTTAAGGTGCTGAACATAGTATATCACATATTCGTGTAAATATCAATGACTTTTGCGCAAATTATTACACTAAATTACACGAACATTTTTGAGTTTGATTGGTTTTTCGACACGAACACCGTCAAGCCCTCTTTTTTTACACCTCCCCGAATTTGGTAGTCATCAGCTTGTAAAGCTCGGTATTGCGTGGGAACTTGTTGACGAACGGCACAAGGGAGCTGCCGACTTTGAGCAAGCCCTGACCTGCGCCGACATTCGTGATATAACTCATCTGAAGGTCGGAGATATTAAGCAATTTGGCAAGCTCAATCCTATCGGTGGACGCTTGATTTAACATAATGATAAATTCACTATTGGCAAGCATTGTCCTCGCCGTATGGCTCTGCAAAAGGTCGTCCACATTCTGCGTAATACCCGTACAGTACGCACCGTATTTACGCACACGCTTCCAGAGAGTAAAGAGGAAGTTTGCCGAGTATTCGTGTTGGAACAGCAAATAGATTTCATCAATGAAAATGAAGGTGTTTCTGCCTTTTGCTCTGTTCTGGGTGATACGGTTTAAGATACTGTCGAGAACGACAAGCATACCGATGGGCTGTAACTGCTTGCCTAAATCCAGAATGTCATAACAGATAAGGCGGCTGTGCGTATCCACATTGGTGTGCTTTGCAAAGGTATTCAGAGAGCCGTCCGTAAACAGCTCGATAGCAAGGGCGATTTCTTTCGCTTCTGGCTCGTCCTGCTTTAACAGTTCCTCACGGAAGTCCTGCAAAGTGGGCGGTACGCCCTGATAATTGCCCTGCTGATAGTGGCGGTATACGCTTGCCGTACAACGGTCAATAATTGATTTTTGTTTTGCGCCCAGACTTGCGCCGCCGATGAGCTGTTCGCACAAGGACAAAATAAACTCCGATTTCAAAATGACGGGGTTTGCGCCGTCACCGTAATCGGAGTTCATATCCATAGCGTTGATATGGTTTTCGCTCGTTGCCGAGATGTGAATGACCTCGCCCTGCATTGCCTTTACAAGCGGTGAATACTCTCGCTCAGGGTCAATGATAATAACATCGGCATTAGGGTCTGTGAGAATAATATTTGTCATTTCTTCTTTCGCCGTAAAGGATTTTCCTGCTCCAGACACACCGAGAATAAAAGAGTTGCCGTTGAGCAAATAGCGGCGGTTAGCGATAATCATATTTTTGCTGATAACATTTTGACCGTAGTAAACGCCGTTTTCGTGATGAATTTCCTGTACTCTGAAAGGAATAAATACCGCAAGACTTTCCGTTGTAAGAGTACGCATTGCATTGATTTTGCGAACACCAAACGGCAGGGCGGTATTCAGTCCGTCCATCTGCTGATATTTCAGCACCGCAAACTGACACAGGTGCTTTCTGGCAGTTGTGAGCAGGGCTTCGGTGTCATTGTCAAGCTGTTCCTTTGTTTCAGCCGTATGCACCATTGTCAAAACCGCAAACATCATTCTTTGGTCACGGGTTGTCAAATCGTCCAAGAACTCCTTGCTTTCTTTGCGCTGCTGTTCAAGGTCGTAAGGAATGACCGCCGAAAAATTGTTGTTCTGATTTTGTTTACGCTGCCAATTCGTGATATTGGTTTCCACGCCGAGCAGTCTGTTTTCGACCTCACGCACAGCTTCGTCTGTTGGTACGGGGATAATATCAACGGACATCATCATATTGCGGTTAAGCTCGCAAAGCTCCGCCACCATACTGTCCTTAATATATGCTGCATATTCACGCAGGAAAATCACACGCCCATATCTATCGCCAATGCGGAAATAGTCTTTTTCAAACTCAAAGGTATCGGGACAAATGAAATCCTTAAAATCGTGACCTTTGCGCATTGTCTGCTTCAGGTCAAAATGGAACGCCGTTTCCTCGCCTGTGCGGTAGAAGTCGTGGAAGATACGGAGTTTTTCTTCCGCTTCAAGCTCTACGCATTTTGAGCCGAGCCGTGCGAAATGGGAAATCAAATCAGCTCCCACACGGGCAAAATAGTTCCTTGCTTCCTCGATATTCTTTTTGCATACGGAAACCGTTACATACTTATCCTGTACGATAGAATTAGCCCCCGTTACTTTATCAAGCAGCATTTTATTGTATTCTTTACGGTAATTATCCAATCCGTCCTCTGCCATAGGAATTAAAATGGTCTGTTCAAAGTCCGTTTTATTAAGGCGGCGGTTGTTGACCGTAATTTTTGTAGTCGCTCCGCTGTCGAGAGCGTTTAGAAGCTCTGAGTATTCAAGAAACATCGCCTCTTTGTCCTCACGGCTTGCCACGGAATAGTTTATATCCTCAAACTTAAATGTCTTTGCGTATTTGTTGTTGCCGACAAGAAAAATGCCGTCCTCCCAGATAGTCTTAATCGGAATAATCGCCTGTACCGATTTGGGAATGACAAACTTTTCCTTATCCTGCTTAAACAGAGTTTTAAGAGTTTTCAGCATTCTTTACCTCCTTGCTGCGCTTTGCTTTTTTTGATTTTTTCGCCACAGGGCAAATGCCTTTTTCGTGGCTTTGAATTGTGGTTTTCAGCGTTTCATAGTAGAGATTGTCGGGGTTAAACATCAGCTTTTTCGGCATCAAAAACTCCGACTTAATCCACGCCCATACAAATTGCTCTGCGGTCATACCGTTGTACTTAACAAAGCCCATTACCGCAAAGGGAGCAGCACCGAGAATACACACCCAACTGAGGGTTTCTGTCCCGAAGTACGGGCGGAGAATAAAATACAGTCCTACCGCCACACCGCAGGCAAGTAAAGAAAAAATGAACTGTCTGAGCGACAGTCCAAAGAACATACTTTCCGTATAATTGCGGATTTCCTTATTTATCTTGACTTCCAAAAGTTACACCTCCTTATCGTTCCATACCGCTTTTTTGTCTGGACTGCTTTTTGCGGGACGGATATGGGATATATTCTTCTTCACCCGCAATAATACTGAACTCCGCTTTTAGAAACGGATGCGTTTCCTTTTCCTGATACTGACGGATAAGCTCAACAGCACTTTCCTTTGTAGAGGTGCTTCCCTGTTGTACTCCGTCCTTAAAAACATAAAACCGTTTCATCGTTTCCTCCTTATAAGCCCATCATTTCTCTTACAACACGGTCTGCCATTTTGACGGCGCCGACCAAGACGAGCATATTAAATACCAACTCACCGATATAGCTCCAAACCATAGATACAGGCGCAGCGTTCGGGTCAACAGCAGGGGGCGAAGCCGCAAAAAGTGAGAAAATGATACAGGCAAGCACAATGATTGCGCCCTCCAGACAGACGGCGGCATAAGACTTAATAAAGCTCTTGCCGACACTCTGGCTCGGCTCTCCCGCAAAAGTGGAAAGAGGGACGGGAGCGATTGCGGTATAGAGATACAGGCGAAAAAATCGTCCGTACACCGACATAATCATAATAAATGACAATATCGTGATGAAAAGCCCGCCGATGAGTGTGACCGCCCACAATGGAATGCTCTCAAAAAAGCCGCAGTCCTCAACAGCCGTGACAATTTCCTGCGGCAATACCGTCTGTGCAGCCGAGCCGAAACCTGCGGCGTTCATAATGGTTGATATTAAACCCTGCACAATGTTGAACAGAGCCATCATCAGTTCCAAGCCATAGGTCACAACACCTTTTGCAAGGGCAAAGCGAATAAACAGCTTCAGAGCGTGTTCGGGCTTTTTAACCTCGGCAAAGCTGCCGCAGGTTTTCATCACACCGATTACAAAGAAAAGGACAAGCAAGGCAAGTCCGATAGCCTGTACTGCACCGTGAATATCTACTATGACATTCCAAATCGACCCGCCCTTGAACTGTTCTGGAGATTGGGTAATGAGCTGCCATATTTCCGATAGCTTATCGTTCCAAGTCTTGAGTGCGTTCTCCAAGTTTTGCACAATCCAATTATCCGACATTTGACCACCTCCTTAGATAATTGGATAACGGGAGTAAATCCGCAAAGCGGATCTGCTCCCGTTATCTTGTCTTGTGTCAGTTCCTCATCAGCCTGTAATGAGGGTAAGGATTTCTTTGGCAAAAGTAATGACAACGCCGCCTGCAAGGGTCAAGAAGCCGTTAGCTCTCTGGGACGGGTCGTGCGATTTGAGGGACAGACCAATCTGCACAATACCAAAGCCAAGCAAAATCATACCGACAGCACGGATTAGACCGAAAATGAAGTCGGACAGATTATTGACTACGGTAAGAGGGTCGCTTGCTGCAAAGGCGGTCATAGAAGTGCCGACTACCAAAGCCGTTGTCATAACCGCTACACAATAAAAGCGGAAGCCCTTTTTTACCTTGCCAGACATCGGCAGCTTTACGGTTTCCTTGCTTTCGTTTTTCTTAAAAAGTTTCATAAATAAAAATCCTCCTTTAGATGTTAAAGATTTCTTCCAAGTCCTCATTGGAGAGAAGTTCATAGGAAGTGCTGACAGCTTTTACGCTTACGGCGTTCTTTGGAATATCGCTGTCAAACACAAGGGTTGCGACAGCCTGTGTCGGCTCACCGTGGATATACGGCGGTTTACCTCCATCGGTTGTCAGCCTTACATTGGGGTGCTTCATAATGTCGTACTTAAAGTCCATTACAGGGCGTTCCCCACGAACAAAAAGAAGTGCGTAGCGGTTATCAAGCATACGCACTTCATCGGGTGTCATCAGCTCACGCCCTGAAATTTGATAGTTGGTTGAGTAGCTGCCGCTTCGACCTTCGCTCTTTCCGTAAGTGTTCGTATCAATCGTTTCCTTGCCCAAAAGCTCCGACACATATTTGTGGGTCGATTGCTCATTACCTCCCAAATACAGAAAGGTATCGCAGTTGCCGACAATGCTTTCCCATTGTTTTTCAAAAAGAGCTTTGAGCTGCGCCAGATTTTGCAGAATAATACTGACCGACACACCTCTGGAACGCATAACGCTCAAAATCTTATCGAAGTCATCAGGCAGGCTCACATTTGCAAATTCGTCCATTATGAAATGGCAATGCACAGGCAGGCTTCCTCCGTATTTGTGGTCTGCCAGATAGAAAAGCTGCTGAAATAACTGCGTATAAAGGATACTCACGAGAAAATTAAAGCTCGTGTCGTTATCGGGAATGAGAGCGAACAGAGCAACTTTCTTTTCGCCCAAAGAGGGCAGGTCAAGCTCATCGGTAGCGGTAAGCCCCGCAAGGCTTTCGAGGTTAAACTTTTCAAGCCTTGCGGCAAGGGTAATTTGGATACTCTTTAAGGTCTTAGCCGAGCCTGAGTGATAGTCCCTGTAATACTTCAGGGCAATATGCTCAGGATTTACCATTTCCAGACGGTCAAACAGTTCGTCCAGAGGGCTTACATAGCTGTCATCGTCCTCACGGACTTCACCCGCACGAAGCAGCTCCATTACCATCGGAAAGTTTTGCTCATCGGGCGGTGCTTCATATTTCAGATAGAACACCAACGCCAATAGAAGCATACTTGCCGCCGTATCCCAGAATGGGTCTTGCGACTGTGAGCCTTTCGGAGTGGTCGCCTTAAACAGATTGGTTACAAGCCTTTGCACATCATTGTCATTCCGCAGATAAACAAAGGGATTGTAACAATGGCTGCGGTGCATATTGATAAGGTCAAGGACACGCACCTCATAGCCTTTCTTTTCAAGCAGTCCGCCCACATCTCGCACGATTTCACCTTTCGGGTCTAAAATTACCATTGAGGTGTTACATTGCATTGCGTTCGGCTTACAAAAAAACCTTGTTTTTCCCGCACCAGAGCCGCCGCAGACCAAAATATTCAGATTGCGGCGGTGCTTTTTCCCGTCTAAGCCTATGCGGACATTCTGGGTAAGCAGCTTATTTGCGGACGGGTCTTTATCACGGTATTTCTTGTTCAAAGTCCCCGCATCGCCCCATTTAGCCGAGCCGTGTTCCTCACGCCTGCGGTAGTTCCTGCGTGTAGAGAAATAAATGCCGATACCCATAGCGTAGGCAAGCAAAAAAATAAGGACAGTCTTTACGCTGTCCTCACACACCGTTATTTGAAACGGATTGCCCATTGCTACGGGCAGACCTCGGATTATTTCAACTAAACCTCCACCCACATAGGGTGCTGTCATCAGGGCAAGCCATATAACAGGAACAATACCGCAGACAGAAAGGATTAAGCCCGTTTTTTTGTCATCGTTCCTCATTGCACCTGCACGGAACAACCTTGACCTTTCTGGTCGGTGCGTTGGCTACCTTGTCAATCAGCTCATCAACAGGCTCGGTGGGGCGTTCCTCCTGTATCTGCCGATTTCTCAGGTTGTTGAGCGCATTGATAACGATATTTTTATCGTACTTATCAAGTGCGATATGGTATCGTTCTTCTTTCATAAGCTGCACCTCCGATTAGCGTTCCTGCTCTTTATTCCTTGCAGGCTTGTTTTTCTCCATACTCTTATACATATCGTTCTGGATTTCACCCAGAACATCACGCATTGTACCAAGCTCTCCCTTAAACACCTGCGTATCCATTCCGTCATACTCTCTGGGCAGTTTGGAAAAGTCAAATCCTTTGGTATCCACACCGTAACGGGAGCTTACCATATAGGCAACGCAAAAGGATTTGAAATCGGAAGTATCACGGCTCTCATTGTACTTAAAGTCATAAACCGCCGCAGATACTTCCTTTGCCATACTGATAAACAGCACTTCCTCGGAGAGTCCCTTTTTGACAAAGATAGTCTGCTGAGAGCTGTCATAGTAGGCAGGCAGTTCCAACTCATCAACGGGAACGCAAGGTACGGGGCTTGCGTCAATCAAAGCCGATACAAGCTCACGCATAGATTTCTGCTCCTGCGGCTGCATTCTCTCTTTTGCCGATGTTTCGGAAATGTCATATACCACTTTGGCGTTATAGGAAATACCTTTTGTACCGTCATCACGGGTATATTCCTTGCTCGGCTCAAGGATAACAACTTTCTGTGCGTCCTTGTTCACATAGACACGGCTCTGCTTCCAAGTGTTGTAGTCTTTAAGCTGTGTCGCTTCGGGCATCTGTGCCGATACCAAAATAGCGTTTGCAACCGAGTAACGGTCAAAACGCCCCTGCACATCAAGATACTGACGGAAGCTGTCGCCGCTTATCATCATTTCGGCGCAGGTGTTGTCAATCAGCTCATAGGCTTCCTTGCGCTGCGCCTGTTTCTGGGCTGCCCATTCCGCTTTATCAAACGGTTTGCTGCCGCCGTTAAACACATCATAAATGCTCATTCTGTTTTACCTCGTTTCTTTAGATTTGGGTTTCTTTTTCTTTCTCTGGGGCTGCTTATGCTCGGTCTTGCCTACGGGCTGCTTCTTCGCCCTGTCGGAAGCAGAGCTTTTGTCCAGGGCAGAAGAAGTATCCGCTTCCTGTTCTTTTCGGCTTTCCTTGATTTTCCGCAGTTCCTCTCTGACAGACGGTTTTTCGTCCTTAGTCATAGTAGCCCCCTCTGCGGACTTCTTTGGCTGCTCTGAGATAGGCTCGGACTGAGGGGATTTTTCGGTCTTTGCCAATGAGGGGTTTTGAGCATTTTCCTCCTTCTGGATAGGCTTGCCCATAAGCTCATCAAGCAGCTTGTCTTTCTCGGCTTTTTCCTGTACGCCGATGTCTGGCTCTGGCTGACCTGTTTTTTCATCTTTGGATTTCTCGGTTTCGGTCACAATAGAAGCGGTGGTTTCCGACGCCAATTTGAAGCGTTCCGCAATACGGCTGATTTTCGATGCGTCCTCCGCACGGGCAATCACATCGACCTCCGCATTTGGGTCTTTGTTTCCTCTGTCCGCAAGGACGCAGTAAAGTACGCCGTACTTTTTAGCTTCCTGCGTAAACTTCTTCAGGTCGCCGTTTTTTACGGTAAAGACTTTCAGCTCCTTGCCAGAACGGAGCATATTGGTAAGCCTTGCTTTGCCCTTTGTTTTCTTTTCCTCTTTCAGAATGGAATAGAGGAGAACGGCGATGTTCTTCGCACCTGCGCCTGTGATTTTGGCTGCGACCTCAAATCCTTCCAAGCTCATTCGGACGATTTGTTCTGCCGCTTCGCCGCTTGTATTCATTCGTCATCAGCTCCTTTCGTTGTTGTTCTTCATCTGCCCGTATGGTGGATAACTTTTCTTTGAGAGCAGCGTTACGGGCTTCGATACTCTCGCACAACTTGACCTCCTTTCGTATAACGCTCAGGCGTTTGGATAAATCGGAAAGCTGTGACCGTATTGCTTCCTTTTCTTCGCCGCCTGTTTTGCGGGAGATAGAATAAAGTTCCTTGCGCTTTTGAAGCAGGTCGGTTTTTTCCGTTTCCAAAGAGCCTTTATATGACAAGAGCTGCTCTACCGTATCAATGCGATTACGGCATAGCAGCCTTGTTTCCTGTGTGATAGCTTCCATTTTCATTAAGTCGTCTTTCAAAAGATAATGAAGCCTTGCGTAATTTGGCTTTTTATTTTTAGGCAGGATACCGAGCTTGTAACAGTAGTGCAGATACAGCCCCCGCAATCCGCCGATTTTTTTAGCCCCCGTTAGAGAGCCTTTGACACGGAACACCTTGACCGTCCTTTGCGGCTCGGTAAATCTGGAGAACTTCACAGCGTAGGAGTTTTCTGTGATACGCTCCATAATCCTCTCGTTGGTATATTCTTCTCCGAGCTTATACAGCCGCTTCGGGCGTTTCCACCCCTTACCGATGACCGTCCAATATTTGCGGTTTGGGTCAAAGCTCACACGGTATCCCATTTCAGCCATAATACGGTCAAAGTCTTTCAGCGTGAACGACTTGCTGATAGCTTCGTCCACCGCCTGCCGTGTAACATTATCCCTCGTGGGCATACCGTTTTTCTCAGCCTGATACAAAGCGTATGGCTTTTTCTTTCCGCTTGGGTGTTCAATGACGGACAGGGCATATTCACGGCAAAGCTCATCGGAACGCTGTCGCAAAAGCCGCAGGTTTGCTTTGTTGTCGTGGTAATGCTTGCCGTCCGTAAAGGATACGGAGTTTACGACAAAGTGGTTATGCAGACAGTCGGTATTTAGGTGAGTGGCAACGATAACCTGAAATCTGTCGCCCCACATCTTTTGGGCAAGTCTTACACCGACCTCGTGCGCCTGCTCTGGCGTAACCTCACCGTGCTTAAAGCTCTGGAAACCGTGATAGCAGACAATCTCGCTTTCATCGTTCCATTGCGCTTTTGCAATCATCATTTCATCTCTGGCGGTGGTCGGGTCGCAGTTTACGCCTGTGACAAAATAACGCTGCTCGGTCTTATCCTTGTTGGTGGCATATTCCATTACATCGACCATAGCCTGCAAATCCGCTTCGGTGTATTTGGGGTTAGCTGTCTTTTCGGGATTTTCCGCATAATCTATGGGGTGGTCGAGCCTGCCACGCACATCCCATATTTCACAGACTGCCATTACGGTGCTTTTCTTGGAAGCAGATATTTTTTTCGGACAGCGATTTGAAACTCGTGCCACCTTTGCGCTTCCTCTTTCAGCATCGGAGCGTCCACAAAGTTCAGGGCGTTGGCTTTTACCGCAAGCTGATTGATACGGTTGCCAATGGCAGACAGCTCACGCATCATTTTATAAAACTCTGGGTCAGGCTTTTCGCAGAGCCGATAACCTTTTACCATTCCTCTCAGGAACGCTTCTTTTGAGCAGCCTGATTTTTGAACGAGAGAGTAGAGCTGTTCGGCTTCTTCCTCAGTCAAGCGGAAAAGTATCTGCACATTTCGTTTTCGCATTTTTCACTTCCTCTCTCTCAGCAAGTCGGTTTATCTGCAAGCAGCACATAATCACTACACCTGTCAGACCGCCGAGCATTACGCCGATAATGAAAAATATAAACTCAATCATTCTTAAACTCCTTTCTGTCTAACGGGGTATTAGGGGTTGCCCCCTAACAAGCGAATTTGGATAACCAAATTCAGTGCTTGGTAAGACATTACTCGCCGCACTCGTCCTCACACATACATTCTCCGCACACGGGACAGAAGTACGGGCAGTCCGAACAACGCTCGTCCTCGTTCGCTTCTTCTTCGGCAGTATCTTCAACACCGTCCTTACAAGACTCGTTGATTTTGGCTTCACCGCAGACAAAATCTTCATTGGCAAAGCTGATAAGGTCGGTGTCGAACAGGATAATTTCGGTCTTTGCCTTTGCCTGTTCTGCGCTTTCAGCACAAACAGAAATGGTCTTTTCATAATGGGCAGTCAGGGTTACATCATACTTTTTCAATGGTTATTTCCTCGCTTTCAACATTTAATTTTTTGGTTTGTCGTGTTATTCTTCGGGTCAAAATCTGCGGACAATCAACGGGCATCACTCCTTTCACGGCTTGAAATCGGTCTTGCAATCCCCAGATAGGACAATAAAAAATCGTTGAAGTCCTTACCGACAGGCGGCGGCTCATCAACGATTTTGTAGTCTTTCTGCAAAAGTTCTTTGAGGGCGGCGGTACAAAGCCTGCCTGTTCTGTCATTGTCCAGATGCAGAAAAATAGTCTTGATATGGGGATTTGCTTCCAAAAAGGTGGTTAGGGCTATGGGGATTTTGCTTTCCTTAATCTCTTTCTTAGGCTGATACACACCCGAAAGAGAGAGCAGATTTTCCGATTTATAGTCTTTTCCCTCACACTTTAGATAGGTGGCGTAGGACAGCAAATCAATGGCGGCTTCAAATAAATGCACGGTATCAGTCGGTTTGTCTGCCAGAAGCCGAAACGAATACCGTTTGTCGCTGCCCGATGCGTCCCCCTTAAAAGAGCTGCCTATCGTACCACGGTAGGCAGCGTACTTGGGCGTTCCGCTTTCGTCCTTGCCGATAAATACGACATTGTGGTACTTAGAGCTTTCAAAAATCGTGCCGTCCGCAATACAATCCTGTATGATTGCAAGGTCAATCCCACGCCCGAAAAGGTACTTGGTCACACGGTTGCAGTCCTTGTTTTTCGGCGGCAGGAGCAGCTCCTTCGGCTCATCTTTGGGAGCAGGGGCGGGCGGCGGCTTCCAATCCGCCGTGATACCCGTAAGCAGTTCTACGGCTTCTACAAAGCTGTACTCCTTAACTTTGATTAGATAATCAAGGGCAGAAACGCCGCCGAAACCTCTCGACCACCAATACCATTTGCCGTTGGAAATCTTCAAGCTGTCGTGTTCTTTGGTACAATACACATTGCCTGCCACACGCTTCAGGTTGTTCGGCTCATACCGTTGCAGATAGGACAGCAAGTCCATTTGCCGTGCCTGCTCAATCACGGCAGGGTCAAGCTGCACATAGGGTCTGTTACTTCTCATTCAATAAAATCACCTCCAGAAATAGAAAAAGCCGAGGGATTTTCGCAAGGAAAACCTCTCGGCTATGTAAATTGATTATTTAATTATATATATATCAGCGGCAAGCTGAGATTTTACTACTCAATACCAAACTCTTTTGCGTATTTCATAGTCCCCCTTATCATTGATACGGAATCGTCTATCTTATAAGCCATAAAGTTTTCTCTTGGTACATCAAAAGGTGGTATTATACCTAATGTATCCGCAGGTACATAACCTGTTCTTGGATAATATGTTTCACTACCTAACACAACGGAATATCCATAGCCAAGTCCCTTTGCAATTTTATGCCCTGCTTTTATTAAAGCGGTTCCAACCCTCTTCCTTTGATATTCTGGTAAAACAGACAACGGTGCTAAGGCTAAAACATCAATCTCGCCAACTTTTGCCTTCGTAAACATAATATGACCTACAATTTTTCCATCTTCCTCAGCAACTAACGCTAACTCTGGAATATAATTTTCGCTTTTTCTTAACGCAATTACTAAATCCTGCTCATTACCATCTGCGTGTTCTGAACTATCAAAAGCATTTTTTATTACTGAATATATAATTTCATAGTCATTTGATTTTTCTTGTCTTATAATCATATAAACACCTCAATAAATACCGCTTAATGTTTTAATTATACTACGCATTTTTAGTAATTTCCACTTCTTTGAACGATTAGACAACTGCCATACGGCAATAAAATCTCTATATGACTATGTAAAAGCGGCATCAGCTTTACGCTAATGCCGCAGCGGATTAGAGCATATTCAGTTTTTTAAGATAGCCGACGCAATCCATACAGCCTTTGAAATAAACCTCTTTCAGCCCTAAACCTGCCATCTCGTTTTTGAATTTCAGCACCTCGACCAAAGCGGTGCAATCCTCCTCAGACAGCTCGCAAGGTCTGTCTATATCAAGGACGGCTTTCACATTGGGGTGCTGTTCGTAGAGCGTTTTTATCTGCTCCGTCAGCTCTTTATACCTTTTGTCGGAATGACAAGCAGCGCTTGTCTTGCTGAGATAATCGAAAAAATCAGCATCGTATTCATCGAGAAATGTGCTGAAGCTCAAGTCCTTTGCCATCTAACCACCTCCGATTTTCATTTCACAGCCCTATTATACCGCCCCAAATAAGGCAATACAAATCTGCAAATTCCTTTATCTCTCACGATTTGCACATTTTCTCTCAGGCTGTTCCTCGGCTTGTTCTGGCTCTGCGTCAAGTACGGCAGGGTCTTTCTTATCCAGATTAAGCTCGATATTGAGAGCGTTCAGCCGCTCCGATTTTTCTTTCAGTTCCTCCTCAAATGCAAAGGGCTTTTGTACCTCGACCTTTGCGTTTTCAAGTTGTGCGATGGTTTCTGCCTGTTTGGTCTGTGCGGCTTCCAACCGTGCGGGGAGCTTGGCAAGCTCGTTTTCAATTCGGGTCAGGTTTCCCAGAGGGTCAGAGCCTAATTCTACCTTGTACTTTGCTTTCCCGCAGAGGTTAAGGCAGTAATGCGTACCCACCGTATCATAGAAAACCTCCATTTTGAAGCCACGGTATGAGCCGATTTCAACAGGTGCAGACAAGGGATATTCCTTGCAAATCGCAAGGAGCATTTCGCCTGCGGCGGCTTTTTCGGTATAGCTGACACCTCGCAGGGTCATCGGACAAAACTTTTCCTCGCCCTGCGGCTTGTGCTGTTCGGCAAGAGCTGTGTCTGCTTCATAGCAGACAATACGCTGCTCGCACTCTGCAATGGTCTGAGGGAAGTGTTTGAGTATCCTGTCCTCAAGGTCGTAACGCTCGGATAGATAGCTTTGTTTCAGCACTTTGAGCTTAGAAACCTGAATATCTAAGTCCATTTTCTCCTTAAAACTCTCGTCGCCTGTGGCAAGCATTTTGACCTCCGCAAAGGACAAAGCAACCTCGTCCACATCTTCGGCAGAACGGGCAGGGCTTTTGCTCGTCATTATCTGGGATATGAATTTCTGTTTGCTTTCTACCAACTGATAGAGATAAGCGTCAAAGGTCTGCTCGGTTACATAGCGGTAAACCTCAACCTCTGGGAACATATTTCCCTGTCTTTCAATCCGCCCTTGCCGTTGTTCAAGGTCGCTTGGTCGCCACGGACAGTCCAAATTGTGAATGGCTATGAGCCTGTCCTGAACATTCGTGCCTGCGCCCATTTTTGGGGTGGAGCCTAACAATACACGAACTTCGCCGCTTCGTACCTTTGCGAACAGTTCTTTTTTCTGTGCGTCTGAGGTCGCTTCGTGGATAAACCGTATCTGCTCGGCAGGGATACCACGGGTAACCAATTTCTCACGCACATCATCGTAGATGTTGAATGTGCCGTCATTCTTCGGAGTGGAGAGGTCGCAAAAGACAAGCTGCGTAGCTTTTGTGTCGGCGTATTCCTCCCAGATACGGTACACATTGTCGATACAGGCGTTGACCTTGCTGTTCGGGTCATCTGGCAGCATCGGGTCAATCATTCTCTGGTCGAGAGCAAGGTTGCGCCCATCATTCGTGATTTTTAGCATATTATCAACATTCGGCTCTACAAGCCTTGCCCTGACTTTCTCAGCTCGGCTTGCAAGAGCAGCTACCATTTCGGTCTGTATCTCGCTCGGCTTGGTCTTGATATTGTGGTAATTTACTTTCGGCACGGGGAGTTTTAACATATCGGCGGTTTGTATATCCGCTACCTCACGGAACATCAACATCAGCTCTGGCAGATTAAAAAACTTGGCAAAGCGTGTCTTGGCTCGGTAGTTTGTTCCCTCTGGGGCAAGCTCCAGAGCAGTTACGGTTTCTCCAAAAGTAGAAGCCCAACTGTCAAAATGCTGCAAGCCGTTCCGCAGTAAGGTATCATACTGCAAATACCGTTGAACAGAATACAGCTCTACCATTGAATTGCTGATAGGCGTGCCTGTTGCGAATATCGTCCCTCGGTTGCCTGTGATTTCGTCCAGATAACGGCATTTCATAAACAGGTCGCTTGATTTTTGAGCTTCGGTCTGGGCAATGCCGCCGACATTCCGCATTTTCGTGTAGAGATACAAGTTCTTGTAAAAATGGCTCTCGTCAATGAAAAGCCTGTCAATGCCGAGCTGTTCAAAGTCGATTACCGTGTCCTTGCGCTTGGTATCGTTGAGCTTGTCGAGCTTTGCTTTTATCCCTTTTCGGGTTTTCATAAGCTGCTTGACCGTGAACTGTTCTCCTTTGCTTGCCTGCACATCATCAATACCACGCTCAATATCATCGAGCTGCTGTTCGAGCTGTTCCCGTTGCCGTTCAATGCTCATCGGGATTTTTTCAAACTGACTATGCCCGATAATGACTGCATCGTAATCGCCTGTGGCAATACGGGAACAGAACTTTTTGCGGTTTCCCGTTTCAAAATCCTGCTTTCGTGTCACAAGGATATTGGCGCTCGGATACAGACGCAGATACTCAGAAGCCCATTGACCGACAAGATGATTTGGGACAACGAACAGCGCTTTATTACAAAGTCCGAGCCGCTTGCTTTCCTGTGCGGCGGCTACCATTTCAAAGGTTTTTCCCGCACCTACCTTGTGGGCAAGGAGCGTATTGCCGCCATATAGGATATGAGCGATAGCGTTTACTTGGTGCGGTCTTAGTGTAATTTCTGGACTGATGCCACCGAAAGTAATATGACTTCCATCGTACTCACGGGGACGAACAGAGTTAAAAGTATCATTATAATACCTGACAAGGCGGTTTCTCCGTTCTGGGTCTTTCCATATCCAATCCTGAAACGCCTGTTTGATTGCTTCCTGTTTTGCCTGTGCCGCCGTGGTTTCCTTTGCGTTGAATACGGCTTTTTTGTTTCCGTTCTCGTCATAGACATAATCAAAAATACGGGTATCACGGAGATTTAGAGTATCCTCAATAATACGATAGGCGGAAGCCCTCTTTGTACCGTAGGTGCTGTCCGCCTTTACATTTCCGTAATCGGAACTCTTATTCTCAATAAACCAATCGCCGTTAATCGGGGTATATCTTACCCTGATACGGCTTTGTGCATAGCTTGACGGAGTTAAAAGCTCCATTACAAACCTTTGAATATCCTCCTGCGGTATCCAAGTCGTACCCAAACGGACAGAGATTTCAGCCGCCGACAGGTCTTGCGGTATGACCTGCTTTAAGGCTTGTGCGTTGACCGCAAACTCTGGATTTTCCTTTGCTGCGGCTTCGGCGGTTATGAGTTTGGCTCTTACATTGCCAGACAAATACTCATCGGCAGTTACATATTGAGCAGGCTCGGTTGCGGGGATACGGAAGATAACGCCCTGCAAGTCCTTAATGATTTCTTCTTTTGGTTTGCCTGTAAGCTGTTCCATATAGGGCAGGTCAACACGGGCTTTTTCACCGATAGACAAGGCAAGAGCTTCGCTTGCAGTTTCAACGGAAGTGATTTCACGGTGAGGCTTTATCGTCCTTTTCGTGAACATATCCGCTTTTCTTTTGAAATTGCCCTCATCGTCAAGCACCTCCAGAGAACACAAAAGGAAGTAACTCTCGTCCGATGCAAAAGCGAGATAGTTTCCTCGGTTGTTGATTAGTCCGTACTGTTTTGTAAAGCTGTCATACAAACGGTTTAGATTTTCCTGTTCGGTGTGTATCAAATCATCTGGGTAATCCTCGGTCTGATACTCTATGAGCTTTCTAACACAATCACGGATTTGGATAAGTCCCTTGATACGGTTTTCTGCGGTAACAGACGCCGCCGCAGGGGTCATACGGTCATCTTCTCTGAAATAAACCTTGCCGTCCACCAACGCATACGAGAAGTTTCGCACATTCGGGTCGGCGGGAATAGAAGCGTCCTGCCCGTCAGAAATTTCATCAAGCTCGTTTTCGTACTCTGGGATTTCTCCCTGAATGTTCTGAACAGCGTTATGAAGCAGCTCCGACAAAGGTATATCCTGATAGGCTTTGCAGGCGGAGTCAAAACCAAAGCGTGTGCTTTCCATTTTCATCTCGCCTAAAATCATCTCTGGGTGCTGCACAAAATAGCTGTTCATCGTAATACCGTTCTCATCGGTATCAAGGTGTACCCAATCTGGCTCTGTGTCAATCACTCGGTCACGCTTCTGCAAAAAGAGAATGTCGCTCGTAACCTCTGTGCCTGCGTTTGCTCGGAAAGTGTTATCAGGCAGTCGGATAGCTCCGAGCAGCTCGGCTCTCTGAGCAATATACTTGCGTATTTCGGGGCTTGCCTTATCCATTGTTCCCTTAGAGGTAACGAACGCAACAACACCGCCTGCACGAACTTTATCAAGAGCCTTTGCGAAAAAGTAATCGTGAATGAGGAACTTCTGGGCGTTGTATCGGCTGTCGTTGACCTTGAAATCTCCAAACGGCACATTGCCGATAACCACATCAAAGTGGTCGTCTGGGAGCTTTGTTTCTTCAAACCCCTGCACGGCAATATTGGCTTTTTGATAAAGCTGCTTTGCAATCTTTCCCGTAAGGGGGTCGATTTCTACACCGTGGAGCTTCGAGCCTGCCATATTATCAGGAAGCAGACCGAAAAAATTGCCCGTTCCGCAGGACGGCTCTAAAATACTGCCCTCGGAAAATCCCAAACGCTCAAGAGCTTCATACATACCTTTGATTACAACAGGTGGCGTATAAAATGCTGTCAGGGTGGACTCCATTGCCGCACGGTATTCTTCTGGGGAAAGGCTTGCATACAGCTCTTTGAACTCATCAGCCCACGCCGCATTGTTTTCATCAAACGCCATAGACAGACCGCCCCAACCGACATACTTTGAAAGGATTTCCTGTTCTTCGGGTGTGGCAAGTCGGTTTTCAAGCTCCAACTCGTGCAGGAGATTGATAGCCGCCATATTATTACGGAACTTTTCTTTTGCACCGCCGACACCCAAAGTATCCTCGGTAATGCGGTAATTGTGCCGTGGCTCTGAGGGAACAGGGACAGGAGCAGAAGACACAGCATTTTCGGGCTTCTTTTCTTCTTGTGTTTTACTGAGCAGACTGCGGACATAGCCGACTTTCTCAACACGGTTTATGGGGAAGCCCACAGCATTTGCAAAGGTTATATCCCGCATTGACACATCGCCGCTTATTTCGCTGATACTTTCCATGACATAGCGGCGGTTATCAATAAGGATTTCCTTACCGATGAGGTCAGAGTTATCCTGTATATCGGGCTGTTCCTGCTGACTTCGTTCCACATCTTTCTGGGCGAACAGCTTGACGATGTTTTCAGCACTATTCAGGGTATCGGCGTATTCCTGCGCTTCTTCCTCGGTTTCAAAGGTCTGATAAATGCCGTCCACATCATAATATTGTCCGTCTTGACCTTCTGGTACGCTGTTGTCCCTTATAATGAACGGGTCGGCAAAAGCATCAGAGGTTAGCTCTACGGTATAATGCGGAGTTTCCTTTTCCTCCTCGGCAAGAACAAACCAATCGCTTTCCGTTGCCATAATCTCTACATAGAGCTTTTCGTCCTCTGGAGTAAGGGCTTTATGCTGTTCCAGATAAGGGATAAACACATCTCGTCCCCATTGCAGGGTTTCTATTTTTTCACGGTAGTAATCCTCGCCCTGTTTCTTCCATTCAGGAATAAAAGGGCAATTCGGTGACAGGGAGTATTCGTAAAAGTTTTTGATGTGGGAGATAAGGTCGCCCTCGCCATCACCAATATCAAACCTTCCTTCATAATGGAAATCCTCGCCGCCGATAGTAGCGGTAATCTCAAAATCAGTCTTATGATACCAACCAACATTATCTTTGCTTTCACGCTCACGGTGCTGCTTTTCGTCCAGAACGCCGAGAAGATAGTTACCCAGAGCAAAGCTCAAATCGGTATATCGGTCATTAAACTGCCTGTCATAAAAGGCGGGGTGTTCCGAAAATCCGATAGAGAACTTTATGCCGTCTGGCTTTTCTTCGGACGGTGTCTGAACACTCTGCTTTTCGGTAACGACTACTTTCAAATGGTCGTTAGCAGGGTTTTCCTTTAACTTTTCCTCAAAATCAGCTCGGCTGAGTTCCTTGCCGAACAATGGAAAGTCAGGATTACGCAGGGAAACAGCGTTTTCATCAAACGCCGCAATCTCATATTTGTCTGCCCCGATATATACAACATCGTCCTCGTGATAGACATAGCGGAGAGGATACAGCTCCATAAGCTCCTGTGAAAACCGCCACGCATTGCTGCGGCTGTAAACATCGGCGGTCTTTCCCTGTACCAAAGCAAGAAAATCAATTAGCTGCTGAACAGTAGAAGGGTCGCCTAAATGATGTTCCATTTGTTCGGCGGTTACATCTGCAAGGTCGGTACGCTCCACATTTTCAAGCAGGTCTTTCTCATAATGGTCTAAATCACGGATAAAATCGGACAGCCGCAAAGCAAGGGTATCTCTCTTATCGGCAGGGGGAAGGTCACGGTTTGCGTCGATGAAACGCTGCCTTGCCATTTTCCTTTGCGTGTCGATTTCGTACTGCGGAGCTTCCTCACTTTCGAGATAATCGGCGTAGTGGTCTTTTTCCTTTTCATTCAGGTAGCGGTCATTCTTTATCAGCTCACGCAGCCGTTTTTCGACCTTTGCCCAAGAAAGAACAAGGTCGGGGTTTGCAGACGAGCCGTACTTTTCAATCGCAATGCCTTTCCCATCGTGCCAAGTGTGTCCCTGCGTACCGTCTGGAAAGTAGTGCGTACCGCTTCCTGTACCGTACTCTTTTTTGAGAAAATCAATATTGCTTTTGCCGTCCTCATTCTTTTGAAACTGACGGTAGATACGGTATTTACCATTCTGAAAGCCGCTTCCTCTTAGGAGAACAGAGTCAATATCTTCCTGAGAAATAACAAAAGCAGAGGATTTTTCGTCCTCTGCTTCTGCTAACATTTCAATCTGTTCTTCTACGGTGGGGAGATTGACCGTGACCTGCTGTTCGTCAGCGACATTTAGCTGTAAATCAGCTCGGTCAGTATCGTTTCCTCCGCCTGACTGCGGATATTGTTCATCAGTCCGACCCACTGCATCGGCGCTTTCTCTTTCAGCTCCTCCGTCACGCCCTGTTCCTTGCAAAGCTGTTTTGTCAGAAGCTCCAGCCTCGTGAGAGCCGTCTGTTCCACCTCGTAAAGATGTTTGTTCAGCTCGCCTGATGTCAGCAGATTGAGGTAGGTCACTCGCTTGTGCTGCTCCAGATAATCCCTGTGCATCAAAGCGTATCTGCCAAGCTGAATTTCTGGCTCTGTCGGTAATGTCAGGTCGGGAATAAGATAGTCCCCTTGTTTGGTGTATGTGATTTCGCTCATTATGATTACTCCTTTCGGCTTGTTCTCTGCCTACATCATAGCGTGTTTGAGATTGCGGCGCAAAGGTGCGATTTGGGCGTTTGTCCGCAATTTGCACATCTCGGATAGTCTGGGAGATTTCCCTGAGCGCCATTTCCGCAATGTCGCTTGTCGCAATGCCGAGTGCGTTGATAGTGGCGGGGGTATTAAAATTGATGATTTCCGCAAAATCCTCACGCTCAAATACCGCATCGGTATCCACACCGCAGCGGCTCATCAGCATATATGCTACGCTGTTGACCGCAAGCCGCCTGTAAATGACCTCGATATTATATTCGTCAAGCTCCTCTAAAAAACTGTCCTGCGTACAGCTTTTGAGCTGCGGCATATAATCCTGCAAATTATCCTCAACTGCGTTTTTTGCCGTTTCCATCAGCACCGAAGTAAGGTCGGAGCTTTCCACATCGCCAAATCTGTCGGAGAGCCGTTCGATAACTGCCTGCTCGTATCGCTCACTCATCTGCCATATCGGAACAGGGCGGCTGCCGTAATAACCCTCGTGCGTATCGGATATATCAAAATAGTATTTCAGCGTGTTCCTGCGACCTTTTGGGTCGAACACCGCAATGCCTTTGCTGTCTTTGTTTACCCAACGCTTAAACTGCTTGTTCCAAGTTTCAAGCTGTGCTACCGCAACAGCATCAGGGCGTTGAGCGTAAATCAAGAGCTGTTCATCAAATCGGCATTTATAGTTACGGCAAGCGGCAGACAAAAAGCTCTGCCACGCCTGCGGATTTTTAGCAACCGCCACGCCTGTGCGCCGATACAGCTCTGTAATTAGCTGATACTTCGCAGCCATTCTTTACACACCTCCTTATCGTTCTAAATCTCGGTTTTTGTGTTTACGGTCATACTCGCCGCATCGCTCGGCAATCTCAGCGTACATTTTGTTACGCATTTCACGCTCAAAGGCTCGATATTCCTTCGCCTTTTCTGTCGGCTTGTACCATACGCTGTCCTTATCCGCTTTGTCCATCTGTTCGTATTTGTCGTCAATTTGGTCGGTATATTTTTTATAGATGGCGTGAGCAGCAGGACTTTCAATCGCATAGCGATAACGGTCAAGGCTTTTATGACTGCCACGAAGCTGTGCGTATTCATACAGCATACAGACGATTTCTCGGTCAAGTCCTGCCTGTCCCTCGGCGGCATAGATTTCCGAAAGGCTTTTACACCGCCAAGCGTGAAAGGGGGCGGTATCATTTGAACTGTGTGAGGACAGATATACACCGTCTTTCTTTACTGTAATACGATTGATAAGTTCTGTACTCATTCAGCATTACCCCCGAAAAAGGAAATGACCTTGTTTGCCTTGATACTCTTTTGCAGCTCATTGATAATACCGATGTCGGCTATGGTGATACCCGGTATCGCAAGAATATCGTCCATTGTCATAGCGGCAATCGACTTTTCATCAGTAAAGCCTGCTTCAAAGACCTTACCAAGCACCTTGATTGCCTTTTGGTTGAGTGCCATTTTCAAAACCTCCTATCGTTCTAAATCCTTATGCTTTTGGGCTTTTGTTACCGTCTGCGGCTCTGTGGGCTTTGGCTCATAGGTCGCTTCGTTTTGTTCCATACGCTCGGCAAACTCGCAGATATGGAAAATGTTATTTCCAATCTCGGTATGATACTCGTCAATAAAACGGCAGGGGCGTTCGGTTTTTTCTCCCCACGATGATGTGATGATGATTTTGCCGCCGTCTGGGATACGAAACAGCTCTTTGTAATTTGGGTCGATAAATCGGATACCCTGTTCAGCTTTTTGGATATGCTTATCAAGCCATTCTTTCACAAAGCAATAGCAGTAAAAATTGTAATCGCCCTTAGTCGGATTGCACCGAAACAGAAAGGCGTGTTTTTCCGTATCCACACGGAAACCGTACTCGGTGCAATAGCTTCCTGCAAATGCGCTTTCGGGATAATGCTTTGCAAACGCACTCATATCATAGCGGTTGTGCAAAAGTCCCTTGTCCTCACGAAGCGAATTGATAACCTCGTCAAGCTCTTTCTTAAACTCGTCCGTTTTCCATTGCGGTCTTGTATCAAACCAAGTAGTGTAAAAGCCATATCCAGAAGATGCAAAATCTCCACGCAAGTGTCCGATATTACTTGTCTGTCCCTCAAGCTGCATACTTTGAGCGTAGGTGTATTTCTGTTCGGCAGGGGTTAAGGCTCGTATCTCCATATCAGCGTTCCTCCCGATTTTTCTGTTTTTTCTCTTTCTGCTGCTCCTTGATTTTTGCAAGAGCTTCCTTTGCCCAATCAGGTATACATTCGGGCTTGATTTCTCCTAACACATCGTACCGTTCCCATCTGGATTTTTCGCCTGTGGCAAGGCAAGTACCAAAGACAGCGTTACCTCTGCCGCCTGTTGCTCCATTGCCGCCGTCCGCCAAAACGAGCTGAAAAGCAGGGTGCTGATATTCATACCGTTTCGGCTCTGCATTGATAACGACAACCTTGCCGACAATACTGCTGCTGCGTTTGTCGGGAATACAATGGTCTTTCGTGAACACGGTATTGTCAAAAGCGAATTTGGATAATTCGGATTTGGTTTGCTCTATCTGGGACTGTACTCGCTGAATGAAAATCCCCATAGCTTCCAGATAATCGTCACAACCAACGCTTTCTGTCGCCCACGGCACACCAAACGGATTATGGTAGTCGCAGTAGCTTACAAGGAAAGGGTATTTATCGCTTTTATCTACACCGAAAACAACCTCTTTGTCGCCAATATAAATGCTGTTCACGACCTCATAATTGCCGAGCATTCGTTTTTCTTCACTCATTCGATTGCTCCTTTCGTTTCTTTTCCTCTTTCTGCTCGTCTAAAATCCTGCGGATACAGACATCACAGAAAATAACAGACCCGTCCTTATATCGGGGATAAGGACAGGTCATGCAGTCATATTTTCGTTTATCGCTCACGGTCATCACGGCTTTTCTGTTTTTTATCGGGCTGGTTATAGGGCATATGGCACTCTCTCTGGTAGCGTTCATTCAGCTTTTCTCTTGCTTCAGACAACTGATTGCAGTAATATCCCCAGAAATAGTCCGAGCCGTCCTTGCAGTACCAACACACATACGGGTTGGGAGCTTTGGAGTTATGACCGATGACAAGCTCGTTGTTCCCGATAGTACAGCTCTCAATAATCTCATAACCGCCGTTTATGCGCTTTTCGTCCATTTCACACCTCATTCCTTAGCGTATTTGCGGTATGCCTTTTCGCCCTCGGCACGAAGCCGCCTTACACGGGCGTTTCCCACAAGCTCTGGATATTTTGCTTGCAACTTGCGGCGTGTTCTTCCCACGCTTTCAAAGCTCGGCAGACCAAGATATTTATACTGTTCCATTACCTCCGCAAAGGGAATTGCGCCTACATCTTTCATATAGGTGTTGCACACAATCAGATAGAGGGTCATATCATCGTTTCTTGCGTCCTCGTTCTTTTGCAGAATAGCCTTTACCTTAGCTTCAATGGTTTTCAGATTTTTCATAGATTGCCTCCATATATAGAAAGAGGGCGGCTTACTTTGATAAGCCGCCCCCATCTGTAAAATCGGGTTATTTCTTCTTTCTGTTTCGGATGTTAAGCCATATTGCCGCACCGACGATAAACACTACAAGCACAATGGCGATAATGGTTTTAGCGTCCATAAATCAGTCCTCCTTTTTCTTTTTCTTGAAGCCGACAAAGCCGAGAACGCCTGCACCGATAACGGAAGCAGCCGCAAGGCTTACCCACAAGCCCAGATTAAAGTCATCGCCTGTTTTGGGCGTATCTCTGAACTCGTTGTGCATCTCAACAATGGTAGTAGCTCCCGTTTTGACCGTTGCCTGTTTGTCGGCAGGAAGGATATATCCTGCGGAAGCCGAGTCGCTGACTTCGGACACGGTGTATTCACCGATACGCAAGCCCTCGATGAAAATTTCTCCGTTTTTGTCGGTCTTAAAAGTTTGGTCGTAGCCGTCCGCACTTGTCACACGGAAAGAGAAGCCCTCAACTTTACCGTCAGAGGAAGTCTTGACGATTTTGAGAGAGCCTTTCTGCGCCTCATTGATAAAACCAACGCCTGCCTTGTTCTCTACGGTATAGGTCTTGCCGTTTTCCTCAATGGAAACACCGTACACGCCTTCATCAAGCACAAAGCCGTCTGGAGCTGTTTTTTCACGGACGAAATACTTGCCGTAGCGCAGCTCGGTCATTTGATAAACGCCGCCCTCAAGCTCAGTCATTTCGCCGCACAGCTTATCGTCTTTATCAAATTCGCCGTTGCCGTTTGTATCGGCATACACCTCAAAGACCGCACCTGTGAGCTTATTGTCGGGATAATCTGCGTCGACCTTAGTCAGTTCAATATTCCCCTTGATAAAGTAGTTCACAAGCTCGATTTCCACAACCTCATCAACCTTGCCGACAGTTACGGCGATTTCTTCCTCGGAGAGTACAAAACCTGTGGGACTTTCAATTTCACGGATTACCCAAGTGCCATACGGTACTTTTTCAAAAGAAAAACTACCATCATCGGCTGATGTGGTAGTTTGGATAGCATTTTCTTTTGTAAACTCCTCTGTACCTGTCTTAAAGATACCGATGACCGCACCGCCCAGAGCATTTCCGTCCTCATCGGATTTCAGGCCGCTTACCGAGCCGTAAATGATTTCATTCTCAATAGCTTCGCCGTCATTGGCGGAAAGATGAACAACCGCCGTGTCCTGACCTGCGTACTCAAAATGGACAGGGTATTTCTGCTCATTCAGGACATAAGCGGAATTGGTTGACAGCTCTTTTACATAGTAGCTGCCGAACGGAAGGTCGCTATTGACCGTGCCTTTGCCATTTTCGTCCAGAGAAATAATCTCAATCAGACCATCGGCGGGGATAACCGTACCGTCTGCGGCGGTAAGGTCTGTTTCTGCATACAATCCAAAGGTTACATCAAAGATTTCATCGTTATTGCCAACACCGTAGGCTTCATCTGTTTCAAGGCTCTTTACAAGGTCAATTTCCACACGCTGCCTTTCATTGTAAAAGCTCGTTTCGGTTTCGGTAACAGCAATATTCTGACCTGCATACACAAGCTCGACAGCGTGAATTTCGTCATTCAGCACCATTCCGTAAGGAGCTGTGATTTCCTTGACCTCGTATTTGCCCAGATACAGCTCTTTGGATTTTGCAGTTCCGTCCGTACCTGTGGTAACGGTGTCAACCACCTCGCCCTTAGAAGCTCTCAAAGTTCCGTCCAGAGTAAAAATATCTTCGGCGACGGTAATCTCATACACCGCACCTTCCAGCCCCTGTGCCGCAAAGACGGGCTTATACATTCCGTTATTCTCTGAAACGGAAGCGAACACCTCGCCAGATTTGGAAACGGTAATCGTGCCTTTCTGCGCCACATTGGAGCGAACTACCTCAATGACCGTAATGCCGCTTTCTTCGCCAGAGCCGTCCTGCGTTACATCAAAATAGACAGGCTCGGAGTTTAAGACATAGCCATACGGAGCCTGTACCTCCACGATGGAATATCCCTTTCCGTATTCCAAAGTCTGAGGCGTAATGAGTTCGCCGTCTGCTGTGGTATAAAAGGTGTCAATGGTCGTCACTTCGGGATAAGTGAAAGTCATCGTCACAAGCTCGCCGTTGGGGTCGTAAATCTGGAAGCCTGCACCTGCATACGGAATGGTATTGCCCGTTTCCGCATCTTTCTTTACGATTTTGATATAGCTTTCAAAATTAGCGTTATTGATAAGATAGCGGTAGGTCTGACCGTCCTTGCTGATAAATACCTCAAAAGGCTTCATCAGCTCTCGACCTTCCCACCCAGATGTCTGCTCCACGACATAAACACCGTAAGGCAAATCCTTTGTTTGAGCAAAGCCGTTTTCATCACAGGTGAGTATATCTCGCTCGGTTTCCTTTGCTGCGTCATAGCTGCCTGCGGCTTTCAAATAAACCTCAAAGGTTGCTCCCGTTTCGGGTGTTTCAATCTGGGTTTCTCCGTCATCGGTGTGCTTGATAATGGCGATATTGCCCTTGATAATCAGCTCGGTCACATCGTTTGCGGTACTGTTGCGCTCTACGGTATAAAGCTCTGGCTCTGCGCCGATATGATGAATTGTAGTATCGAGCAGATAGCCCTCGGACGGGCTGATTTCTCGGATAGTCCAATCATCATCACAGATATAATAGTCGGTGGTAAACTGCCCGTTCTCGTCCGTGGTGTAGGTGTCAATCAGTTCCTCGCCCTTATAGATGCCGTAAACCGCACCTGCAAGAGAAGCATCGCCCTGCGCCGTGCCTGTTTCCGCATCGGATTTCGTCACGGTCACATTGAATTTTTTGAGAATGTTCGTAAAGCTGCGGCTTGTGACCTTTTCCCATTCAATAGGGGCTGTCTGGCTTTCGGGAACGACATAGCGAACAGCCGTATCTACTTCCTCAACGGTGTAAGGCGTTTCGCCGCTGATTAGGACATTTTCAAATCTTGCCACACCGTTTTCATCGGTAACGGCATACTCATCAACAGGCAAGCCGCTAAGAGATGTGCCATAAAGGTGGAAAGTTACACCCTCCACAAGATTGTCCTCAGAGTTTTTGATAATCTCCAGACTGCCACGCTTCAAGGTGTTGTTAAAGGTTACGGTAGCAGTATGACCGCTTACAATCGTTACCCTTTGAACGCTCTGCGGCTCGTATCGGTCAATGGACTGCTCTGTAACGGTGTAAACCCCCGGCATTAGCTGAACATCTACCGTACCGTCTGCGCCTGTGGTAACGGTTTTATTTACACCGTTTCCAGAAATATTGAAGCTAATGCCAGACACAACACCGTCCTCAGAGGTCTTTTTAATCTGCCCTGTGCCGTAGGTTTCTGTGTCGATTTTAAGATAGAAATATACGGGGTCGGAAGCTCCAGAAACCATTGTCTGTTTACCAACACAGCCCCAGATAAGCATTTCTCCGCAATCGAGATTGACATTTTTCTGTGCTGATACTGTTACGGGAGAAGTAATCATCTTATCGCTCGTAAAAGTATATTTGTTGCCGCTTCTTGTTACGGAAATACCGCTTGCGGAAAACTTAATATCGGACAATGTGTTGTTGGTATCCTCAAGCGTCAGGCTGTATTTCTTTGTATCGGGATTGTATTTGAGAGTGTAGGTGTCCGCATTGCTCTGGCTTCTTGCCGCAAAGCTCGGAATGGTATAGTGTTTTGACATCTGCGACAAAATCCAATCGTAGCATTTCTCGGCGGGTCTGCCTTTCAGGGAATAGTAGTAAGTGTCCCCGTCAATCCCGTTTGCACTCTGGCGGTTTGAGGGGCTTGTGCGGAGCTGCTGCTGATATTCCCAGATAATTGTCTGGGTCGCAAAAGCATAATCATCTGCATTTGTGCCTGCAACGGGAGAGGATTTACCCTCGTGCCAGCCATACATCAAAGCCATCATAATACCGAACTGAGCGTCAGTCGGCAGATTTTGAAAATATGAGCTGTTCTTTCCGCTTTTGGACACATAGGAATTTCCCGTGTTGAAATCAACGCCAGACTCCACGCAGTAAACCTGATGTGTTCCGCTATTATCTGTCATCAGATATTTTCGCTTGGCGTTACCTGCGTTAATGCTTTGCACGGTAATGTTGCCTTTACTGTCATAAACGATAAAAGAATAGGTCGCTTTGCTTCGGTAATACTCGCCGTCAGAGCCGACATAGTAATCGCCAAAGGAAGATGTGCAGCTTTTACCTTCCTCGCTCGTCCACGCAAAGGCGGACATCGGCAGAGCTGTTATCATCATCAGCAAGCAGAGAGCCGCCGACAGGATACGCCTGCCTTTCTTTGTAAACTTAGTTTTCATAGGCTGTTAAACCGTCCTTTCTTGATTTTGGGCATAAAAAATCCCTCTGTCTTTGAACAGAGGGAAAAGCCTGATAGCTGCTCACGCAAAGAGGAAATAAATCGAGTAGCTGCCGTTTCCTCTTGCTTCGCAATAAATATTAAAAGCTGTGATTTCATCAATTCCGTATGCGCCGAGATTTTCGACAGTATGGAATGTGATATAGCGTTCAAGGCTCTGCTTTAATGCTTCGCCCTGATTGTTTTGTGATGCCGTTACGGGTTTCCACCAAGTAGAATTACTCGGAGTGAGTGAGCTGTCTAATGCAAGCCCCATATCCAGACCAATGCCAATACAATCTTCCTTGACCATTTCAATATCAAATTCATAATCATAGGCGGTTTTAGGCTTTGTATCTTCGGGGACTGTCTGCGGTGGTATTTCCGCAGGCGGCTCTGTTTTCTCTGGCTTTTCGACAGGAGCAGAGCTGCTTTCCGTTACCGCAGGTTTTGTTTCAGATACTTGATTTTTTCCTTGCGATACAGGATCGTTCTGGTTTGAAGTTTCGCTTTCAACAGGCTCATACTCTGTAACTTCGGCATTGCTTTCAAGCTCAGTATCCGTTTTGGCACTTTCACTTTCTTTACTTTCCGAGAAAGAACTGCTTTCTGTGCTTTCTGTGCTTTCTGTTTCGGCGGCGGCTTCAGTTTCCGCTACAAGCTCATAATTATCACTTTCTTCGGGGGCTGTTGAAACATCAGCACAGCCGCTTAATGTCAATATCAGCACAAATAGCATTGCAATCATCTTTTTTCGCATAGCATAGACCTCCTTTGCGGCTTCATTATACGAAAAACCTCAGAAGCTCTCAAAGGTAGAAAATCTTTCAAACAAAGAGTTTTGCATATATTCTTTTTTCGGATAGTCTTAGTAGTAAAAAAGGGGGTGAGGTGTGGAGAGGGGGAAGCCGAAAAAGCGGCTATCCACGAAAACGGGCAGACCTCGCCCTCGGTGTGCGGCTATCGTTCCTGAGCTTTGTTTCGCTGCAAGTGTCGGTTGTAAAACTCCAACGCTTTTACAACAAAATCCGCTTCCTGTCCTTTGGGAACAGATTTAGGAATGAGTTTGGTTATCCTTTCGTCACGGAAAGCAGGCTTTTCCCTTTGATTAGGTTTTTCTTCTTCCATAATGCTCTGGATAACCTCGCCTGTCAGCTTGCCCTCCTGCATAAACTTCTTCATTTTGATAGCCTGTGCAAGCGACGGGGTAGCGTCGTTGTAGCTCATAGCTTCAAGCAAGGTGTACTGCTGTTCTTCGTTCAGATAAGAGATTTCAACGGCAGGACGAAAAGCAATCTGCCTTTCATCTACCATTTGCAGGATTTCGGGAACAAGCTCAGTCAGACGGATAAAACGGCGGATTTGGTCTTTGCTTTCTCCGACAAGTTCTCCTAATTCAACATCAGAGCGACCTTTTGATAAATTAGTCGCCAATGGCGACACATTTTCTTTCGGGGGTCTGCCTGCTTGTCGCTTCATCGCTTCAAGCCGCATTTTATAAGCAAAGGCTTTCTCACTCGGTAAAATCGTTGACCTCTGTAAATTGCTTTCTACCATTACAATAATGGCTTCATCACGGGTCAGCTCTTTAACCTCACATTTCAGCGTTTCAAGCCCCGCAAGTTCGCAAGCCTTTTTTCTTCTGTGTCCGCTTACAAGCTCATACCGTCCGTCCTCTTTAAGCCGAACGGTAGCAGGGGTCATTACGCCGTTTCGCTTAATGCTCTCGACAAGCTGTTCCATATCCTCGTCCATTAAAACCTTGAACGGGTGGTCTGGAAACTCGTCAATCTCCGATATGGGAATATCCCGTATCTTGCTTAGCTTTGCTTCCTCACGGCTTTCGTCCGTCTGAAAAAGGTCATCGTATGCGGTCAGCTCGATTTTGGTTTCTCTGCTTCTCGCCAATCTCTGCCACCTCCTTTCCGAACTGCTCATAAGCTGCGGCAACCTTACCGCTTTTGTCGTAAGCAAAAATGCTCTTGCCCTCTGCGGTAGCTTCCACCGCACGGATAGAATGCGGTATCTCAGTATCAAACACCTTGATTTTTTGACCGTAGGCACTTTTTACCGTTGCCGTGATTTCCTTAGAAATGTTGGTACGGGGCATTACCATAGTCATTAAAATACCGTCTATCCGCAGCTTGGGATTGATTTGTCGTTTTACCATTGACACAGAGCGAAGCAACAGCTCCAAACCTTTCGCTGAGAGATAGTGCGGCTGTGTTGGGATAATCACGCTGTCAGCCGCCGCCAGAGCATTTATCGTTATCATACCGAGAGAGGGCATACAGTCGATAAGCACATAATCGTAATTCTTCTTAACCTCATTTACATAGGTTTTCAGAACACGCTCACGGCTCATAGCATTGATAAGCCTTACTTCAAAGCCTGATAACTCAATGTTGGACGGAAGCAGGTCAACGCCCTCGCTGTGGTGTATGATACCTTGCGAAACATCAAAAGATTTATCGTCTATGATGTTCTGCATTACGGTGGAGAGCGTTATGGGTATATCGTCAGGTCTGTTGTAGCCGAGTGCCATTGTGAGATTTGCCTGTGCATCGGCATCAATGAGCAGAACTTTCTTTCCTTGCTGTACCAGACCTACGCCCAGATTGACCGCCGTGGTCGTTTTACCGACACCGCCTTTCTGATTGGTCAGAGCAATCACTTTGCAATTTGACATTTGTGCGTCCTCCTTTCGCATAAATTTAGCCGCTTTGTCAAGGCGGCTATGTAAAAGAGTGAGAGAACGCAAAAAAGCCGCTTACTCTTAGGTGAATAAGAATAAGCGGCTATGTGTGATGTGCCTTAGATATGTTCAATTTTCATTTTCTTAACAGGAGCGTTGACAACCTTGAAAATCAGCTCGTCAACGCAGTCCGTGTATCTGCCTTCCTGTATCAGTCTGTTTTTCAGCTCTACAAGGCTATGTATTACCAACTGTCGCTCGTGGCTATCCAGATATGCGTGGTAGGTTTTATCTTTCATAACGAATACCTCCGTTTCATTTTTCATTATAGATATGTTTAAGAAATTACGCCATTGTGCCATCGCTGCCTGTACGCAATTTTCGTATTTGCTCATTAAACCTCTGGTGCTTGACAGACTTCACGGCAATTCCTATGAAATATCTGCTTACAAGGAAATCCAATAGATACTCTTTAGGGATTTGATAACGCTGTTTGATATAAAAGCATTTCAGCTCCTTTTTACCACACCAGCGACTAACCGAGTTTTTATTGTAGCCCGTAAACTGAGCTACCTGTTCAACCGACATAACATCTGGGTTGTTTTTTAGCAGTCGTTCATAATACTGCCGCATACGAATTAAATCCTCTTGTGTGAACACCTCATCAAAGGACGGAGCTTTTTTATCTCCGCCTTTTCCTTTGTAAAAGCCGTCTGGAGCTTTGAATAGCTCTGGGTAATCATCTCTGTCTTTCAAATACTGAATAACATCAACCGTCTTGATTTTGAAGCGGCGTGTTTTTTTGCCGCTATCTATGTTCGGCACAAGACCGCTTTCCAATAAAAACAAGCAGGTCTTTTTGCTGATATGACAGATACGGTACATCTGGTCTTTGGTTATGTATTCGGGGTATTGCTGCAAAATCTCGTTGCAATATTTTTCTGTAATCATCACTTACACCTCTTTGCGCTTTTTGGTCAACAGCAGAAGAAAGGTGTAAAAGTTCTCTCCAATAGTATTTTGAGAGTGTCTGAAAAGCAGGTGGGAAAAGGGGTTTTGTTCTCTCCTGAGTTCTCTCCGTTCTCTCCAAGTTCTCTCTTTTTGGCTTTTTTTGAGCCATTTTTGAAACCTATTCGAACTCACGGTTTTTTGCCACTTTTCGCCGCTTTTAGCTCGGATTTTACCTGTAAATAAAGTAGTTTTTCTTGCATTATTTTCTGCTCCTTTCTAACACTTTCCATATCACATAACACATTCGAAATCGAATGACCTTATTGATTGCCGTGTTCCTCAAAGCCATTGATTTTACGGGCTTTTTCGGTTATTATGTTTGATAGCAGTACGGTTAGTTCTCTCCGATAGTTCTCTCGCATTTCGAACTGTCGGAAACAGCCGAAGCGGAGAGAAAATTATCTTTTTGCGGACAAGAGCTTTTTCCCTTAAAATGGGGCATTTTTTCTCAAAATCCGCTAAAGTGTGTTGGGAGTAAAACACTCGAAATCAGTTTGTCTTAACGGACACGCGGGTTCGAATCCCGCCCTCTCCGCCAAAAAGAAAAGGTCGCACTTTTGTGCGACCTTTTCTTTTTCGAGATGGGTAGCCGATTTGAACACACCTCCATTGCCGACGCAATGGATATGGCGACGCATTGCGTCGCCGGCGGGTCTCGAATCCACGCCGCGCACTTGTGCGCGGCTTTTTTCATTTCGCGGATTTTTCAAATGATGTTACGAAATATTCTCTTTTGATTATTTTTCAGTTTCCCGGACGAAATGCACTGTACCATCGACACCAAACCGATAGTCAAAGTCGGTGTTTGCACCCGAAAAGCGTATATCGGTATCATAAACATGCGAGCCGAATATGCGTGCAATTTCATCCATAATCTTCAGAGATTCCGCTTTGGAAAACGCCGTATCGGAACGCAGAAAAATAGCATTGATATTGTCCCGGCATTCGGCATCCTGCCATGAAGCGGCTCTGCCGTTTTCCTTATAAAACCGAAGTCTGTCCGCATCACCTTTCGCATCACCCCCGGGCAGGTAAACATCGGCTCTGACTGTAAAGTCGGGAAAAGCGCCTTTCAGCATCCGCGTTGCATCCCACGCCAAATACGCTTCAAAATATGTATCGTTGTTTTCCCAAGCGTAAAACTCCACTTCCGGTTCATCCGCAAATCTGACCCGAACCGCTGCCGCATTTCGATAATTCCAAATATATCGGTCAATCTGCACCGTGCGCTGATACTTTTCCTCCAAGCGGATGCGCGCATCGTTGATGAAAGTTTCCAGATAGTTTTTTGTGCTGATTGCTATCCACACACCCGAAACGATGAACATGCATGCAGTCACCAGAATGCAATGGACGATTTGTTTTTTTGAATACTTTTTCATTTTTTCTCCTGTCACGGCGCATTACCACAGATATGCGAAGAATCCGCGGTCGCCTGCTGTGCGATCGGAGATTGCGGAAATCGGAATCGGCAGTTCGATGTCCAGTGACCGCTCTCCGGTGTCGGTACCATAAACAATCCGCAAATGGGTATCATCGACGACTGTCATGGCATTTATCGCACCGATTGAATCTACAAATGTTGTTTCTATCGGGCAGGAAACCCGTTCGCAAATCGGATAGAAGACATTTGCCACATAGAGCATCAGTCCGGGATTTTCGGTATCGTCGGCATAGCGGAAATACACAATTGTATCTCCCTGCAGGTAAAAAGCGCGGTCTATCCATTCGGCAGACAGCATCTGCGTATTTCTGTCGTAATACAGCATATCCCAAAAGCCGGTGCCCATCGGCATGTAAATCTGCACCAAATCATCTGAAAGCCGCGTAGTCCCCGGTTCTCTCACATCACTGCTTATATATACCGCAGTTGTACCGTCTGCACGCAGAAGCTCAAGCGTATTACGCCATTCATCCGCAGTCGTCCAGTACCGCCGACCGAGCTCGTCTTCGTGCGTCAATACACCGGGGGAAAAGGGGACGGACAGAGATGAAATCGGCGCCGAGGTCTCCGCATCGACGGTCTGCGTGGCACCGTCTCGCCGATAGCAAATCCGGATATGGGTATCGTCGACATAAGAAATCGACTCAACCACATCGACAGAGATAACGCTGCCGTCCGCGGGGACAACTTCAACTTTCATGCGTGCCGCATCGAAAACCTGAAACAGATTCACGCAAAGCGCACCGCTGAAATCGTCATTTAAGGGGTAAGCGGCGACTCTGTCCCGCAGCCAGTAGCACGGTGTTCTCTTGCCTTCGGATAGCTCCTGTGTCACGCCGTCGTAGAACGATATGCGTGCGTTTCCCTGCCCGTCCGTCTCGCGGATTTCCAGCAAGGACGCCGTCCGCATTGTGAATTGCGGCGCGCCGCCTTTCCAGACCGCGCGGCGGATTGCCGTATTGCCGTCCGCGTCAAGCAGCGTGTATACATATGTATCGTCTATGCACGCAAGGCTGTAGTACTTTTCCGGGTCCGGCAGCTGCGTAGAGAAGAATTCGCTTTTCCCCCACTGCACATCAAACGACATATAGCCCTTGACCCAACCATCATCCCAACCATTCGGTTTTTCCGGCGCTTCGCAATACACCGTGTGTGAATCGCCGACTCCGAAAAGAATAGCATGTTCTTCAACGGTTGTCACGGTTTCGGGAATATAAATCGTCTTAACATTGCCGGTTGAGCCACAGAACGCATCACTTTCGATTGTCGTGACGCCCGACGGAATCCACACTTTCTCCACTTCATCGGCTGTCTGCTCGCTGATGCATCCTTTTCCGAGAATACGCGCACTGTCCGGTATCGTCAATTGATTCCCGCAGAAGATAACGCGACCGGTTTCTTTTTCGATCAAGCAATTCTGCTCTGCATAATACTTCGGATTTTTTTCAGAAACCTCAACCAAAGCAAGCATGTGGTCCTTGGCGAAGCAGTAAGACAAAAGATTAGTCACACCTGCGCCGATTGTAACTTTCTCAAGCTGCCTCATATGCGAAAACGCCAAATTGCCCACTTCTTCAACGCCATCCGGTATGACAAGCTCTCGAATGGATGTGCCAACAAAAGCGTAGTCACCAATGGACTTTACGGTATCGGGTATGGCGATTTCCGTAAGGTTGGTGCCGTAGAATGCATGCGAGCCAATTTCCACCACGCTTTCCGGAATGTGTATGGATGTAATCGGCAAATCTTCAAACGCACCATCCGCAATCGCAATTACCCCATCAGGAATGCTTTCCGTCAGCGCAGCAACGTACAAGACATGATCCTCACGTCCGATTAGGCAATTATCTTCCACATACAGCACCGGATTTTCCGCGCTGACCGTTATCGTCTGCAATTTTGGGCACCCATAGATATATCCGCGGTTGAATTCCGTCATACCGGCGCCGATATGAATGCTCTCGATGTTTTCACACGCTTGTATCAAAAGATCATCCAGTTTCGTCAAGCTGTCCGGCAAAACGACTTCTTTGACAAGCGCACATTTTTCCAATGTGCCCCGCGCCGTTGAAGTAATCGGAACACCCTGATAGTGTGAGGGAATTGACAGTGTTTCGGAACGAACATTTTCGATCTTCACAATCCGATAGCACCCATCCGCCTGCAGTCTGAGCGAATAGTCCGCATCGCTGCCGTGCAGCACGGCAAAAACCGGTTTTTCGCTGCAGCCGAACAGCATTGCGCAAAGGCAACCCGCAAGGCAAATCAAAAGAAGATACTTACAAAGTGATTTTTTTGCTGTATGATGTGCTTGCATATGTTTTTCCATTCAATACTGCCTTTCTTCCGTCAATGAATCCATTCAAATCGATGCCTGTATGCAATCAGATGCGGCGAGGTATCGTCCAATTTGAAAAAGCGCCATGCTTCGTCGTTTTCCTCTTCTTCGTCCGTATCGATTTCAATCTGCACGCCGTTATCCAATACAATGCACAGCCAGTCCCGATCAACAACTGCTTTCGCGACGCGGCAGCCGTTCAGCTTTTGGTTGAGCGAAGCCAGCTTTTCGGCAAACGGTTGCCCTGCTCCGCTGTCGTTTTCACCCGATTGCATCGTATAAAAATCCCGGTTTTCAAACAAAACGGTTTGTTCGTCCCAAATTGCAAACGAGCTCTGCACATGCAGAATATACGGTGTATCGTTGACGGCATCCGCATCATCAAAGCACAGCTCCAGCATATCCGCACAATGCGACACCAAAGTCAGCATTTTGCGGTTCAACACGCTGAGCATACTGCGCGCCGCCTGCGTAGTCCGAAATCTGATGCTTTGGATCTCGCTTTCTTCCTGCTTTATGCGCATTCGTACACCTGCCCTACCATGTAGAATCCATTGTTCTCCTTTTGACAGATATTCGGTCACTCATAAATCTTGCCGATATACAACAGCTTGGCGAGTTGTGCAAAATCGGCGGTGGGTGCTGTGTCGCGCACATAGGCGGAGATGGACTCAAAGTAATCGCCGAGCGTCTGATTCTCCCAGGTCTCCGGATGTATGCGGAAATCCTGTTTCATGGCGTCCAGAAAATCCGCAAACGCCGCCGGGGTCTGTATGGTTTCAATCACATCCGGATTCAATTCAAACATGTTCTTTTTTCTCATATTTATCTAATTTATCTAACGTTGCACAGTGTCGATGCCGGAAACAACACGCGGGACGGCACGCCGAACAAAAGCGCCGCATACGAAATCGGCACATACACAAGCCCAAACAAGGCATAAATTCCTATCCACATGAGACAGCTTCCTTCTTCCGCCGTGCGGGTCGACCGTTATCTGCTTTTTCGCGTATATTTTACCATAACCATGCACAGCCTGTCAAGCCGCGCTTGCAGCAAACAAAAAGATCCGAAAGCGAACGCTTCGGATCTTTTTGTGCGTTTTTTCACATTTCGACTGCCTTGGCGGCAAGGGCGCGCATGGCGGGCAAACGCCGTTCAAACAGGGTCTTATACGCCATGCAATAGCGGCTGACCGCATAATCCGGTTCGCGGTCGCGGCGACAGCCGCCGCGGCAGAGAAACAGGTATTCACACGCGCGGCAATCGGCAGGCAGCTCATCGCCGCGCGCGCAGAAGCGCGCCGACGCGTCGCTATGCAGCATCCTGGCAAACGAGGTCTCCCGGATATTTCCGAGCCGCCACGCATCGAGTGCATAAAAATCGCACGGGTAGACACTGCCGTCCGCCTCGCAGAGAAAATACGTGCCGCACTTCCCCGCCATATCGCAGGACTCCGGCAGGTAACCGAGCAGGATCGAAAGATAGTTATCCATGCGCCGCTCGCTGACATGCGCAGCCGTGAAAAAGGCATCCCGGTACAGATCAAACAGCGTGACCAACGCCTCACCATAGCGGTCGGCGTCAAGCAGATGCGCACCGTGCGCATCCAGCGGATCAAGGCAGGGGATAAACTGGACGTGCCCGAAGGGCGCAAGCGCCTGCCACACTGCCGGGATCTGTTCGCAGGCGGCGTTTGTCAGCACGCACAGAATGTTAAATTCCACGCCGTGGCGGTGCAGAAGCCGAATGCCGCGCAAAACGGCGGCATGGGTCGGCTGCCCCGCAGCGTCACGGCGGTGCAGATCGTGCGTTGCCGCCGTCCCGTCAAGCGAAACACCGACGAGAAAATCGTGCTGCACAAAGAAGCGGCAAAGCGCATCGGTCAGCAGCGTGCCGTTGGTTTGCAGCGCGTAGGACACGGGGATGCCGCGTACATTGTACATCCCCACCGTCCGCACAAAACGTTCGTAGAACGCGAGCCCTGCCAACAGCGGTTCGCCGCCCTGAAACGAGAACGTGATGCCGTCTTCGGCAAAGATAAAAGCCTTGCGGATCAGCGTCTCGACCGTGGCGTCATCCATGCAGCCGCAGTCTGCCGTCTGCCGGTTTGCAGCCTCGTCCGCATAAAAGCAATAGTCGCAGCGCAGGTTGCACGCGCCGGAAACCGGCTTCAGCATGATATAAATCGACGACATGCACGCACCTCCTGCAAAGGAATCGGTTAAAGCCGAAAAAAGTTTGTCTGTCAACAGTATACCATAAGCATTGACGGCGTGCAAGTTTTCCGCTATACTGCAAATAGAAAACTCGGCAAAGGAGAATCGACATGAGCGACAACAGACCGAATATTCTGTGGCTGTGCACGGATCAGCAGCGCTTTGACACGCTCGGCTGCTACGGCAACCCGTATGTCCGCACGCCGCATCTGGACAAGCTGGCGGCGGAGGGCGTCCGCTTTGCCGGCGCCTACTGTCAGAACCCGGTATGCACCCCGAGCCGCGCGTCTTTTCTGACCGGGCGTTACCCGCGCACCTGCCGTACACGGCAAAACGGGCAGGACATCCCCGAAGATGAGGTGCTCGTCACGCGCCTGCTGCACGACGCAGGCTATATCGGCGGTCTCTCCGGCAAGCTGCATCTTTCGTCCTGCAACTATGCCGTCTGCCAGACGACCGAGCGCCGCATCAACGACGGATACGACTATTTTGCATGGAGCCACGGTCACGGTCCCGCGCATGAGTGGATGCTGCATGAATACGCGCTGTGGCTGCGCCGGCGGGGTGTCGAATATGCGCACCCGCTCCGCCCCGACTCGCGCTATGTCCGCATCGGGATGCCGCCCGAGCTGCACCAGTCCAAGTGGTGCGCCGACTGTGCAATGGAGTTTATGGACGCGGCAAAGCGGGAGGGGCGCCCGTGGTTCTTCTCACTGAACTGGTTTGACCCGCACCATGCGTTTGATCCGCCCCCGGAATACCTCGAACGCTATATGGACATCCTCGACACGCTCCCGCTGCCGAATTACGACGCGCGCGAGCTTGCGGACAAATCGCCGCTCGTCCGGCGGGATCATCGCGGCGCTTACGGCAAGCCGGGCAGCTTTGCCTATGATGACATGACCGCGCGCGACCACAGGCTCATCAAGGCTGCCTATTACGCCATGATCGACTTCATCGATGTGCAGGTGGGGCGGCTGCTCGATTACCTCGAGAAGAGCGGACAGCGCGACAATACGATCATTCTCTTTCATTCGGACCACGGCGAGAGCCTCGGCGACCACGGCATGTACCTCAAGGGCGGCTATTTCTATGAGGGCAATGTGCATGTGCCGCTGATCGTCAACTGGCAAAGCGGCTTCCGCCGCGGCGCGGTCGTCGATGCGCCGGTCGAGCTGGTTGACCTCGCGCCCACCCTGCTCGACGCCTGCGGTCTGCCGCCCTGCAAGGGGATGCAGGGCAAGTCGCTCTACCCTTACCTGTCCGGCAAAACCGAGGTCTGCCGCCCGCACGACAACGTCTGCTGCGAGTACTACAAGACCGATATGGACGGCGAAGCCGTCGCGTTCTGCACGATGCTGTTTGACGGTCGCTACAAGCTGACGAAGGTGCATAAGCTGACCAAAAAGCTGGCAGACGGCTTCCGGGGTGAGCTCTATGACCTTGTGACCGACCCTGCCGAGCGATATAATCTTTACGACGATCCCGCACATGCGGCGGTCAAGCTCCGCCTGCTGGAAGCGCTCTGCGACCGCGAAGCGCTGACTGCCGACCCGCTCCCCGTCATGCGCGCCCCCTGGTAAACGCAAAAAAATCCGAAAGCGATGCTTTCGGATTTTTTTTGCGTTCAGAAATGTTTGCGGAGCGTATACAGGTCGATACAGCCGACGGGGCAGACTGCGTGGCATTTGCCGCAGCCGATGCACTTGTCGTAATCGACCTTGGCACAGAAGTTTTCGACCGTGACGGCACCGACCTCGCATGCCTTTACGCACTTCATGCAGCCGATGCAGCCCGCTGTGCAGTCCTTGCGCGTCTGTGCGCCCTTATCGTGGTTCCGGCACAGCACCGCCGCCTTGGTGGTGTCAAGCGGGAACAGGTCGATAAGATTTCGCGGACAGGTCTTGATGCACAGCTTGCAGGCGCGGCACTTGTCCGGGTTGATGCGTGCAACGCCGTCGCAGAGGAAGATTGCCTCATAGGGACAGACCGCCGCGCAGTCGCCGAAGCCGAGGCAGCCGTAGGTGCAGGTTTTCGGTCCGCCGAACAGCTGCGCCGCCATTTTGCAGGACTGCACGCCCTCATAGTCGAGCTTGGTGCCGACATTTTCGCAGTTGCCGCGGCACATGACGGCGGCGACCTGCGGCTTGACCTTGCCCGCTTCCCTGCCGAGCACACCGGCAACGGCAGCGGCGACATCGTTGCCGCCGGGAACACAGAGGTTACATTCGATTTGATCATCGGCGGCAAGCGCGGCGGCGTAGCCGTCGCAGCCGCTGTAGCCGCAGGCGCCGCAGTTGGCACCGGGCAGGCAGTCGCGCACCTTTTTCTCGGTCTCATTGACCGGGACGGCGAAGACCGCCGAGGCGACCGCCAGTCCGAGACCGGCGACAAGCCCGATGGCGGCGACGATGAGTACGGGAATGAGAATAGCTGACATCATCGCACCCCCTCAACCGAAGATCGTCTCGACGATGCCCGTGAAGCCGAGGAAGGACACCGAGACGAGCGAAGCCGCGACCAGCGTGATGGGCAGCCCCTGCATGAACTTCGGAATGTCGCAGGATTCCATGCGTTCCCGCACGCCTGCGAACATGACCATCGCCAGCATGAAGCCGAGCCCCGCGCCGACCGAGTTGAACATCGACTGCGCAAAGCCGTAGCCCTTGTCGATGTTGAGCAGGACGACACCGAGCACCGCGCAGTTGGTGGTGATCAGCGGCAGATAGATGCCGAGCGCGCTGTAGAGCGCGGGCATGTACTTTTTGAGCACAATCTCGACAAACTGCACCAGCGCCGCAATTACGAGGATGAAGACGATGGTTTGCAGATATTCGAGGTCACATTTGACAAGCAGCCCATTGATGGGATAAGTAACCGCCGTGGACAGCGCCATGACGAAGATGACCGCCGCGCTCATGCCGACCGCGGTGTTCAGCTTTTTCGAGACGCCGAGAAACGGACAGATGCCGAGAAACTGCGACAGGACGAAGTTCTGCGTGAGGATCGCGGTGAGCAGGATAGCGAGAAGCCCTTTTGTCATTTCCATCAGTTCTGCGCCTCCTTTGCATCGGTTTTGCCGCAGGATTCATGCGCGGTGAGCGTGCAGGATGCCGCCATGGGACATGCCTCGCAGCCGCGCAGCTCGGCGCGCGGCTTGCCGCGCTTCTCGGCAAGATGATTGACCACCGCCATCAGAATGCCGAAGACGAAGAAGCCACCGGGCGGCAGGATGAAGATGAGCATCGGATTCTCGGACAGCACGGGAATGCTCAGACCGAGGAAGGAGCCTGCGCCGAGGATCTCGCGCACGGAGCTCATCAGAAAGAGCGCCGCCGTGAAGCCGACACCCATGCCGAGCCCGTCTGCCGCAGACGCGAGGACGGGATTCTTGCCCGCAAACGCCTCGGCTCTGCCGAGGATGATGCAGTTGACGACGATCAGAGGCAGATACACGCCGAGGCTCTCATTGAGCGACGGCAGGAACGCTTTGACAAGCATCTGCACGATTGTGACGAAGGACGCAATGATGACGACATACGCCGGGATGCGCACCTTCTCGGGAATGACCTTGCGCAGCGCCGAAATGACGACATTGGAGCAGACCAGGACGACCGCCGCAGCGATGCCCATGCCGACCGCGCTTGAGACCGAGGTCGTGGTCGCCAGCGTCGGGCAGGTGCCGAGCACCAGGCGGAGCACCGGGTTTTCGGCAAGGATGCCCTTGGAAAATTCTTTGATGAGCGACTTTTTTTCTGCCATCAGGATGCACCTCCTTCGATGGCGCGATCAGCGGCAAGCGCCGCATTCACCGCGCTTGTGACCGCTTTGGATGTAATGGTTGCGGCGGTGATCGCCTGCACGTTTTCCCCGTCGTTTGAGGTCTTGCTGACGGTGAGCGTGCCGGATTTGCCGACGAAACGGTTCTTGAACGCAGGCTTTGTCGAGTTGGCGCCCAGCCCCGGCGTCTCGCTGTGCGAGAGGATCTCGATGCCGGTGATTTTGCCATCTGCGTCAATGCCGATCATGACGCTGACCGTACCGCCGTAGCCCTTGGCGGCAGCGGTGAAGACGCGTCCGACGGTGTTTCCGTCCGCGTCAAGCGCGTTGCAATATGTAAGCGTGTCATAGGTCTGCTCTTCGCCGAAGTCGGCGGCGTCGGGCATGACCGTGCGGCGCGCGGCGATCGCGTTTTCCCGCTCAGTCTCGGCGATGCGGGCAGCGGTGACGCTGTTGGTCAGCGCGAGCAGCGCGGTTGCCGCCACACAGATGAGGAGCAGGGCGAGCGCCGGCTTCAGAATTTCTTTCGGAGACAGCTTCATTTCGTCGCCTCCTTCTTTTCCTTTTCCGCACCGAAGGCGCGCGGCAGGGTCAGCCGCTCGATGTGCGGGACGAGGATGTTCATCAGGATGATCGAGAAGGACACGCCCTCGGGCAGCGAGCCGTACAAGCGGATGACCGAGGTGATAATACCGCAGCCGATGCCGAAGATCCACTTGCCCTTCGCGGTAATCGGCGAGGTGGCATAGTCGGTCGCCATGAAGAAGGCGCCGAGCAGGAGACCGCCGCCGAGCAGCTCATAGGCGACAAAGCGGAGGTCGCCGTGTCCTGCGAGCAGCATCCAGACGGCAACCGTGCCGATGTAGGCTGCCGGAATGATCGGGGAGATCACGCGGCGGATGATGAGATACACCCCGCCGACGAGCAGCGCCAGCGCGCAGACCTCACCCATCGAGCCGCCGTGATAACCGACGAGCATCTGCCAGAGCGAGGGCAGATCGGCGGACAGATTGCCGCCCGACGAGGCGGCGAGGGACGCCATCGGCGTCGCCGTGGTGACGGCATCCGCGCTCCATGCGCTCGCAAGCGGCGCTGTCCAGCGCGCCATCGCCGTGGGGAACGAAACCATTAAAATGATACGCGCCGTCATGGCGGGATTGACGAAATTCTGTCCGATGCCGCCGAACATCTGCTTGACGACGACGATGGCGACGATGCTGCCGATCGCCGCCATCCACAGCGGGAGCGTGGCGGGCAGGTTGAGCGCGAGGATGAGACCGGTGACGACCGCGCTGAGGTCGCCGAGGGTGTTCGGGCGCTTCATCACGCGGCGGGAGACCCACTCGGCAAGCACTGCCGTGCCGATGCAGACCGCCGTGAGCACGAGCGCGCGGCTGCCGAACCAGACCACCGCCATCACAAGGGCGGGCAGCAGCGAAATGATCACGTCGCCCATCACGCCGGTTGTGGTCTCCGGGCTGTGAATATGCGGCGACGCACTGACAAGCAGTTTTTTCATCCCCTGTTCCCTCCTTCTTTCAGAATCTGTTTGCCGAGGCGCATATACTGCACCAGCGGACGCCCCGACGGACAGGCGAATGCGCAGGAGCCGCATTCCATGCAGGTCATGACGTTCATTTTCGCGAGTGCGTCGGTGTCCTTGACGCGCGAGTAGCGTTCGATCAGCGTGGGCATCAGGCTCATGGGGCAGACCTCGACGCAGCGACCGCAGCGGATGCAGTCGCGCACGGTCTTCTCCATGTCATGCTCGTCCGCAAAGGCAAGCAGCGCGTTATTCTGCTTGCAGAACGGCGCATCGGTGCCGCAGACGGCAATGCCCATCATCGGACCGCCCGAGATGATCTTGCGCGGCTCTGTCTTAAAGCCGCCGCAGAAATCCACGATATCCGAGAGCGACGTGCCGATCGGCACGCGCAGATTCTTCGGCTCGGCAATCGCCGTGCCGTCCACCGTGACCGAGCGGCTGACCAGCGGCTTGCCGGTCTTGAGATAGCGCGAAATGAACGCGACCGAGGCGACGTTCATCACGATGCAGCCGACATCCGCCGGCAGCTTGCCGGGCGGAACGCGCCTGCCCGTGGCGGACAGCACCATCATTTTCTCCGCGCCCTGCGGATAGCGGGAACGCAGCGTCATCACGCGCACGATATTGCCCGCGTCCAGATCCTCGTCGGCGATGGCGCTGAGTTTTTTGATCGCCTCCGGCTTGTTATCCTCCACCGCGATGATGACGCGGGAGAAGCCGAAATACTTTTTCAAAACGTTGACGCCGCCGAGAATGTCATAGGCATGCTCGATGCACTCGCGGTAGTCCACGGTGATATACGGCTCACATTCCGCAGCGTTGACGATCAGCGTATCGACCTGCTTATCCGGCGGCACGGTCAGCTTGACGTGACAGGGGAAACCCGCGCCGCCGAGACCGACCAGACCCGATGCGCGCACTGCGGCGATCAGCTCCTCCTTGGAGTTGACCGCAGGCGGCGTCAGCCCGTCAAAGAGCCGCATCTCGCCGTCGGATTTGATAGTCACGCCTTTTGTCACAAGCCCGTTTGCCAGCCGGACATCGCCGACTGCCGTGACCGTACCGGAGATACTGGCATGAATCGGCGCGCTGACGAATTTGTCACTGTCGCCGATGACCTGTCCGACCGCCACGCTGTCACCGACCTTGACGGTCGGGGTGCAGGGCGCGCCGATATGCTGCTGCATCGGGAGCACTACCGTTTCCGGTGCGGGCATCCGCACGACCGACATCTCCGCCGTGTTCTTGCGGTGGGGTACGCGGACGCCGCCGCGCCCGCGCGCAACAGCATGAAGAATGCCTGTTTCTTTGTTCATGGATGTGCATCCTTTCCTCGAAAATACAAATCAAACACCGCGGCAATGCGCGGCATCACGATATTCAGAATCACGCCGGTCACAAAACCGGTAAGCGCGGCAAGCAGCAGAAGATACTTGCCGTAGTGAAACAATGCGGGTGTGCCGGAGAGCGCGGCTGCCGCGGCAAGCTGCCCCACATTGTGGCAGGCAGCGGCGATCAGGCTCACGCCGATGTAGCTCATCCGCCGCGGCGCGCGCAGCAGCAGCCACAGTGCAAGCGTGGAAAGCAGCCCGCCCGCAAGGCTCATAAGCGCCGCCGTGCCGCCGCGCGTAAGCCATGCAAACGCCGCCTTGCACAGCGTGACATACACGCCGCCGCCGAGCGAGAACGCCGAGACGGCAAAGGTCGTGACAATGTTGGAAAGCCCCGGCTTTGCCCCCGGCGGCAAAAACGGCAGCGCAGGCAGGAGCGCGGATTCAAACGCGGCAATCACCACCGCCAGCGCGCCGAGCAGCCCGAAGACGGCAATGCTGCGCGCGCCGCGCGAAAGTTTTCTCTGTTTCATAGGCACCTCACCCGGTCACAGCATCCGCACCGCCGCTGCCGCTCAGATAGACAGCCACACGCATCGGCACGCACGCCATGCAGTCACCTGCGCGCGTCATTTCGCCGCGGCGAACGCAGAGCTTATCCGGGCAGTCCGCCTCGGCAAAAGCGATTGCCCCGCGGCGCACGGCAAGCGTGCAGCCGCCGACCGTGCAGGTATACGGCGCATCCACAGCGGAAAGGTCGATCCGCTGCACAACCGCGCCGTCCGCGCAGATCACGGCATACACCGTATCCCCACGCGGCAGGTCGAGCAGAAAAAGCGCCGCCGACAGTACAAGGATCAGGCACAGGACAAGCACGTCGCCGCGGCAAAGCCCGATCCGTCTCTTCCCCGCCGTCATTGTGAAAACACCACATCGCCGACGGTCGTGACCGTGCCATCCGTCCGAACGAAGACCGCCCCCGCGCCGAACGCAAGGGCAAGCGCCCTGCCCCGTGCCTCGCCGAGCACAAAGCAAGCGGTGGACAGCGCGTCGCTGAGCAGTCCGCTCTTGCAGACCACCGTCACCGAAACAAGATCACTCTTCGCCGGATAGCCCGTGGCGGGATCGAGCAGATGATGGTAGCGCACGCCGTCTTTTTCAAAATACTTTTCGTAGTCGCCCGAGGTGGAGACGCAGCCCTCCGCAAGCGTGATCACGCCGAGATAGCTGTCCGCATCTCGGGGATGGCGCACGGCAATGCGCCACTTGTCCCCTGCGGCATTGCGCCTGCCAAAGGCAAGCACGCTGCCGCCGACCGAGACGACTGCGCCGCTGACACCGCGTGCCGCCAGCACAACGCGCACCGCGTCGCACGCCGCGCCCTTGCCGACCGCGCCGAGGTCGATCTGCGTCCCTGCGTCGGCGGTGATGGTATCGCCGTCCACCGTGAGCCGGTTGTAATCTATGTAAGGGAGGGCGCTTTCAATATCGCCCGCATCCGGCAGCACGCCGCCGCCGTCAAAATCCCACAGTTTTGTGAGCGCACCGACCGTGATGTCAAACGCGCCGTCCGACGCCGCGGAAACCGCGCGGCACGCAGTAACGGCATCGGCAAGTACTTCGCTTTCGGCGCGCCCCGTGCGGTTCAGCACCGAGACGGCGGTAGTGTCGATGTTCCGCGAGATCTCGTTTTCCAGCGCCGTGACCGATGCCAGGACGGCAGCGGCATCGTCCTCACTCCCGCCGTACAACTTTGCAGTGACGACCGTGCCCATGGCAAAGCCGCTTTTCGCAACTGCTTTGAAATCGGTGTGCAGCCAGCCGACAAACAAAACGGCGGCAAGCACCGTCGCAAACAGAGCGACGAGCATGTTCCGCTTTTTCCGCATCGCCGCACCGCCTCTCCGTTTTGTTTATTTCCAAACCATTATACCGTATTCCTTTGTAAAATTCAAGGTGACAAGCGCCGGAAATTCCGATTTTCAAGCCATTTTTTAAAATATCAGCGGTTTGCACAGAATTGTTAAAAAAAACACCGTTCTGCTTAAAAAAACGCCGTGCATAACGCGCGGCGTTTAACTTTATTCTTCTGTACTCGTTCCCAGCGAGGGATCAAACACCATGTCGCTGAACACCCGCATCATACGGTCATCGTCGAAGTACTGATCCAGCAGGCGCTCGGTGCGGCTCTGCGGTGCGATGCCGTGGATCCGTTCCGACCAGCGATAGACCGACGCGCCCGTGACCAGCAGATTGATCGCCATATAAGTGGAAAGCGCCACGCAGGCAAGCCGCCCGAACTTTTTCTCGGGGCGCTGCCGCGCCTTCTCGATGAGCGGGAATGCGAGCTTGGCAAACGCCACGCCGAGCAAACCCCAGATCGCCGTCATATGCAGCGTGATGCGCCCGTTCAGGTTGAACGGGTCGCCGCTGTAATCCCAGGACCGCGAGCCGAAGATCAGCTCCTGCAGGTAGCTTGCGACATACTCCACGGCGCTGCCTGCCGCCGCAAACACCAAAAACTGCACGAAAAAGCTCTTTTCCGCGATCGCATAGGTCACAACATAAATGACCACCGCGCCGACACCGTACACAAGGCAGAACGGACCCCACACGGTTGCCGCATGGTTCTCCCAATGCCCGAGGAGAATGATGCGCCAGATCCCCTCCAGCACAAAACCGGTCACGCTGCCGAAGAAGAACAGCCAAAACAGGGTCGAGTATTCGATTTTCGGTTTTCCGTTTCTTTTCATAAAGCCCCCTACTCTGCACGCTCAAGTTTGCGCAAGGCTCGACAGGATTATACCATAAAGGCGGCGAGCCGTCAAGCCGCAACAGAAAAAGCGGCACACCGCGCGGTGTACCGCTTTTTTGTTTATTATTCGTTATGCCTCGGGCGTTTCTTCGTGTGCGGGTGCATCCGGGCTCTGCACAACAACGGTGGTGTCGCTGTTCTTGGTCACCAACTTTGCGCCGAGCGCACCGGCAATCAGCGATTTGATGTCGATGCCCATACCGGCAGTCAGCCCCTCGGTGACCTGCGTGGTGCCGTTGATGATGTCGCCGAGCAGCTTTGCGCTGTTGCCCTCGCCGTACATCGTGATCTTGTCGACCTTGGAGAGCGGCTCGGCAACGTTCTTGGCGATCTCGGGCAGCGCGCCCATGACCATCTCGACGATGGCTGCTTCGCCGTACTTCTTCATTGCCTCTGCCTTCTTGTCGATACCCTGTGCCTCTGCGATGGCTTTTGCCTCGATGGCTTCCGCCTCCGCCTTACCGACAGCGGCGATACCGGCTGCCTCCTGCTCCTTCATGTAACGGATGGCTTCCGCCTCGGCGCGCTTTGCCTCGGCTGCCTTCTGCTGCTCAAAGAGGCGCGCTTCCGCGTCCTTCTGACGCTTGTAGAGGTCTGCCTCTGCCTCCTGTTCGGCGCGATAGCGCTCGGCGTCCGCCTGTGCGCGGATCTCCGCATCGAGGACGGACTTCTTGACCTCGACCTCGCGTCCCTTCAGTTCGGTCTCGCGCTCCGCCTTAGCGATCTGCGCATTGACGGTTGCGGTCTCGATGGCGCGCTGCTGTTCCTGCGCCTGAATCTTATAGGCGGCGTCCGCCTCCGCCTTCTTGGTGTCTTCCTGCACCTTCAGCTCGGACTGCTTGATCGCAAGATCGTTCTGCTTCTGCGCGATCTGCATATCTGCCTCGACCTGTGCGTCATTGGAGGCTTTCGCTGCCTGCGCCTGTGCGATGGCAACATCCCTCTCCGCCTCTGCCTTGGCAATGGCGGCGTCCTTCTGGATCTTGCTCATGTTGTCCTGACCGAGCGAATTGATCAGGCTGTTCTCGTCTGTGACGCGCTGAATGTTGCAGGAGATGATCTGAATGCCCAGTGCGTTCATGTCGGTCTGCGCCTTCGCCTGCACTTCATCGCCGAATTTCTTGCGGTCGTTGCAGATTTCCTTCAGCGTGATCGTACCGATGATCTCACGCATGTTACCCTGCAATGAATCCACGATCGCACGGTTGAAATCCTCCTCGGTCATGTTGAGGAAGTTCTTCATCGCGAGCTGAATGCCCTCCGGGTCGGTCATGACGCGCACCTTGGCAACCGCGTCCACATCCACGCCGATAAAGTCCTGCGTGGGGATGTAGCCCTCGGACTTGATGTCGATCGAGATCTGACGCACGATCAGCTTATCCACGCGTTCAAAGAACGGGATCTTCACGCCTGCACGACCGATCAGCACCTTCGGGTGGCGGCGCAGACCCGAGATAATGTAGGCTACGTCCGGCGGCGCCTTGACATAGCCGAGCAGAAAGAACACAACGATGACGATTGCCGCCGTGATCAGAGCGGGGGCTGCCTGTACCAAAAAGTTCATATTTTTCTCCTTTTCCGTCGTTCTGCCGCCCGTACAGCGGCATTTTTTGCGGGTTTCTGCCTGTGTAACGCGATGGTGCACAAGTTTTCGCAGAGATCTGCAAAATATCTTCGCATCCTGCATTCAGTATAGCATATCCGGGTGAGAGCGTCAAGATTCCGCCGGACGGTTATTTCTTTTCTTTTCGGGTTGCGCCGCGCGCCCGGATGTAGTATACTGAAAGCAACAAAACAAGGCGGGAAAACGATGGAATATATTCTGATCACAGGTGCGTACGGCGGCATGGGGCGCGCGGCGGTACAGGCGCTCCGCGCGCGCGGATACGGGATTTTTGCGCTTGACCGCAAGGTCGAACCGAGCGATGATGCGGGCGTGATCCCCATCCGGGCGGATCTGACCGATGCCGCAAGCATCGCATCGGCGGTTGCCGCCGTGCGCGCCGTCACGGACAAACTGTTTGCCATTGTCCATTTCGCAGGCATTTACATGCTGGATTCGCTCATCGAGATCGAGCCTGCGCGGTTTGAAGAGAGTTTCCGCATCAATCTCGGCGGCGCGTTTACGGTCAACCGGCTCTTCTTTCCCCTGCTCGGGCGCGGCAGCCGGATTCTCATTACAACAAGCGAGCTCGCGCCGCTCGATCCGCTGCCCTTCACCGGGCTGTACGGCGTGACCAAATGCGCACTCGACCGTTACGCCTTTGCGCTCGGCATGGAGCTGCAGCTGCTCGGCATTTCGGTGTCGGTCCTGCGCGCAGGTGCAGTCAGCACAGGCATGCTCGGCGCGTCCACCGACGCGCTGACGGCATTCTGCGAGAAAACCGCGCTCTATCGCTGCAATGCCGCCCGCTTTCGCCGGATCGTCGACAGCGTGGAGGCAAAGAGCGTTCCGCCCGAGCGGATCGCAAAAAAGGTTCTGCGCATTCTCGGCGCAAAGCGCCCCGCATTTGCCTATGCGATCAACCGCAATCCGCTGCTCCGGCTGCTCAATCTGCTGCCGAAGCGGATGCAGCTGTGGGCGATCCGCCTTGTGCTGCGGGAGAAGGAGGACAAGCATGGTTAAAGAACTTTGGCACGCCCCGCTGTTTCTCGCTGCAAAATCGGCGGATGCCACCGCGGAGGACCGCGATACCGCAAAGGATCTGCTGGACACGCTGATGGCACATGCCGACGCCTGCGTCGGCATGGCGGCAAACATGATCGGCGTCCGCAAGCGGATCATCGCCTTTCTGGACGAAAGCGGCAAACGCCCGGTTTACACCGTCATGTTCAACCCGGAGATCCTGCGTGCGGACGGCGCTTATCAAACCGAGGAGGGCTGCCTGTCGCTGCTCGGTGCGCCGCGAAAATGCCGTCGCTATCAGACCGTTAAGGTACGCTACACCACGCCGGACATGCAGACGCGCATCAAGACCTACACCGGCTTTACCGCGCAGATCATCCAGCATGAGATCGACCATTGCAGCGGTGTGCTGATCTGAACGCTGCGTATAAGCTGAAAGCGCCGTTTATGACCCAAGTAGTCGCAGCCCTCCCATGGCAAGGCAACAGATTTATGATCTGTCAACGCCTAGCGCGCAAGGCGCGCGGGCTTTTGTGGGAGCGAAAAAGGGTGGATGCGAAGCTGTCGCATCCACCCTTTTTACATTGCCGGACGCGCCGCAAGGCGCGTTTTTTCTGTTTATCCGTGCAGGAACGCGCGGATGGTCCGAACGTAGTCCCCCGCCTTGAGCACCGTGGACAAATGCCCGCCCGAAACATAGGAAATCTGCGGGTCATGCATCAGTCTGATGAGATCCGCCTGCATTTCGCCCGAGAAAAAGTCCTTGTCCGGCAGGATAAGCAGGATTTTTCCCGCAAGCGACGCAAAATCCGCCTCGGTCACGGGCTTCTGATTCATAAGATCGGCGAGCAGACCCGAGATATGCACATCCTTTTCCTGCTCGTAATCCTTAAAGATCGTCTCGAACATATCCTGCGCGTATGCGACCTCATCGGCACTCTCGTCCCGGACATGGCGCATCCCCGCCTTTATGAGCGTCGGCTTCAGTTTTTCATAGTTGCAGTGCTTCATATACCACAGCATCAGCGGAGCAAGGAAGTATTTCCTTTTCAGGCTTTTCAGCGTTTTCGCATCCATGCCGCCGGTCGAAATGAGGATCAGTCCGCCGACCTCACCCGGGTACTTCTGCACATAGATCTGCGCGACCATGCCGCCGTCGCTCGCGCCGATCAGAATCGGCGCTTCGATACCGAGCTTCCGAAAAAATGCATGCATTCCCGTCACAAGCGCCTGATTGGTACGCAGCTCTCGCGGATAATCAAACAGAAGGACGCGGCAGTCGCCCGAGAGCGCGCCCGCATAGTCCATCCACATTTCCAGCGTGTTCATCCCGCCGTTCAGGAAGACAAGTGTTTTGCCGCCTGCACTGCCGCACAGGATATAGCGGAATCGTGCGCCGTTGACGGTGACCTCCTCACACGGATGTGCCGCCGAAAAAGTTTTCAGTTTTTCCGAATATAACACCTTGTTTTCATTCTCCTTTATTCTCACGGTTTTCGGAATCCGGGCAGCGGATCAGATCGTACAGCACGCCGCATGCGCCGAAACGGCGCGTGCCTGCAAGCTCCATGCCGAGGTGTATGTATTTATCGCATTTGGATTTTGCGTCGGTATCAAGGATTACCGGCACGCCGAGCCGATTGCCCTCAGCGAATGCCATCTCCATCACCTTCCGCATATAGCCCTGTCCCTGATACGGTTCTCTGACACAAACCATACCGACATAGATGTATGGTTTCTTTGCCTTGTCAAGCTGTTTGCCGAGCCCCGAGCCGCCCTTTGCCATGATCCGCATAAAGCGGATCAGATCGCCGATGCGCATGGAGCCGAGCAGTGCCCTTGCCAGCGGAATTTCGTCCTTTATGCTGACTTTCTGCCCGGGGAGCTTATAGGCAATATAGCCCTCGCCCCTCTCCCCGGTGGCATACAGCATCCCGCTTTGCAATGCCATGCGGACATAGCCACAGATAAACGCCGCCGCGGCGTCCCGGCTCGGAAATGCGTCGATCAGCCCGTGCTCCGTACTGTAATCATAATAACCAAAGGCGTGTCCGATATCCCGGATGACCGTTTCGTCCAATGCTGTGACCTTCATTGCGATTGCAATCCTTTCCTCTGCCTGTTTTCTCGGCTTTACCCCAGCGCCACATCCAAAACCATCATAACGCTGAACCCAACAGCAAAGAAAACCGTCCCGATGTTGGAGTGTGGTTCCCGGGACATTTCCGGAATCAACTCCTCGACGACCACATAGAGCATAGCCCCGGCGGCAAAGCTCAACAGATACGGCAGCGCCGGTATGATAAGCTGTGCGGCAAGAATCGTCAGGATCGCGCCGATCGGCTCCACAATCCCGGAAAGTACGCCGCCGAGAAACGCTTTTTTCTTGCTTTCGCCTTCCGCACGGAGCGGCATTGAGATAATTGCCCCTTCGGGGAAATTCTGAATTGCAATGCCGAGCGACAGGGTGAGCGCGCTCGCCGCCGTGATCCGGGAACTTCCGGAAAGGAATCCGGCGTACATCACGCCGACCGCCATGCCCTCCGGAATATTATGCAGTGTAACCGCCAGAACCATCATTGCCGTGCGGCTCAGGTTGCTGCGCGGACCTTCCGTCTGCTCGCTCCCCACATGAAGATGCGGAATCAGATGGTCAAGCGTGAGCAGAAACAGCACGCCAAGCCAGAATCCCGCAAACGCCGGGAAGAAAGCGAAGCGCCCAAGGTGTTCCGACTGCTCAATGGCAGGGATCAGCAGGCTCCAGACCGAAGCAGCCGTCATCACCCCCGCGGCAAATCCGGCAAGGGAACGCTGGACCGAATCGCCCAATGACTTTTTCATGAAGAATACGCAAGCCGCGCCCGCGGCTGTGCCGAGAAAAGGAATCAGGACGCCGAGAAAAGTTTGCATTGCAGAATCCTCCCTTCACGGTTTCAGAGCAACAATGCGCCTCGGCTGTGTAAGCGGTTCCGCCTGCGCATTGTTGTGCGCGGCATTGCCGCGCGCCGATGTGCCGGGAAGCCGATACACACCGCGCAGCAATGCCGCAAAAATGCTCATGTTCAAAGCCCCTTTTCAAGCACAACGATCTTGTTGGATATGTTCCGCACAACCGGAATTTTTCCGAGTAGCTTATAGACCGGCACAAACTCCGCCATGCCCTCTGTCAGCGCATGCTCCTCCGCAAACCGGAAATCCGGCAGAAGCGAAGCGAGCGCCTTGCCGTCCCGGATGCCCCATGTGAACTTCGCGCGGCTGCCCTCGATGGATTTTTCCTTAAAATGCTTGACGACGGTCGGATTCATGATCTCGGCCAGCACGGTTGCCGTTTCAAACCGCTTGTCAATCACCGCAAAGATCCGCCGGACATCCGCCTCGGACAGGTACATGGTGAGTCCCTCGATGATGATCAGCGCGGGGACATCCCGCTCTGCGATCTCCCCGCCGAAATCCGCCATGGCGGACATGGCGATCTGCGAGACGCTGCCGCTCTCCGGCAACAGCTTTTCCCGCACGGCGATCGTCTCGGGCAGATCAAGATTGTACCAGTGCGCATAGCCGTGCATCCGATAGCACCGCGTATCCAGTCCGCAGGCAATGTTGACAACAACCGCGCCGGGGTGCCCGCCAAGCCATGCCGCCGTCAGCCGGTCCAGCACGATCGTGCGGGCAATGACACCGCTGCGCATGGCGGTATCCCGCTCCGCAAGAGAAAAATCATAGTCCAGACGGCGAATGATCTCCTCCGCCTTTTCGTCCCGGATTGCGCCGCGCGCGGCGCTTTCCCTTGCACGTGCATATACGGTCTGCAGCATGGTTTCCGGCACACCGGAAAGTCTGATTTTTTCAGGCATATTTCTCGTATTCCTTCCCTTTTCTTTTCCGTTTCGGTTTGCCGGGCAGCCCAGACGGTGTTTGCCGCCATCCGGATGCACAGCGCCGCATTGCCCGAGCCCTGACTCAAGACAAAGTCCCATCCGAAGATCTCCGCGCCGCATGCCTGCCGGATATCTCCGTTTTTGCAAGTTAGTCATAGCTAACCAATAGGCATTTGAAAAGCTGCCGTGCGGCAGCTTCCGCTTTATTCTGCAGGCAACCCGTTGGTTTTATCATAGCACGCAGTGCAGCACTTCGCAAGAGGAAATTCGGATTTTACGGAAAAACGGAGAAAAAATGTAAAAATGACGGTCAAACCGTAAAATTGTGTCCGTTCGGCGTAGACACAGGCGTTTTGCGGTGCTATACTGTTGATCGGTTAGCAGTACCTAACTCGAAAAGCGAAAGAGGAATCGGATATGAAACCAAAAACGGAAAAGAAGAGCTTTCTGCACGCGCTCTTTGCCTATGCGGCGGGTGAGAAGAAAAAGCTGCTTTTGTCGGTCGTCCTGTCGGTCCTGTCGGTCACCCTCGGGCTTGTGCCGTTCCACTGCATGTACCGGCTGATCTGCCTGTTCACGGCAGACGCGGTGACGGCGGGCGGCATTACCCTGTGGTGTCTGTCGGCGCTTGCGGCATACGCGGCGAAAATTCTGACCTTCACCCTCTCCACGGGCATATCGCACAGCATGGCATACACCATTCTGGAGAGGCTGCGCCTGCGCCTTGCCGACCGGTTTCTGCATGCGCCGCTCGGCGACGTGGAAAGCCACACCATCGGCGAGATCAAGAGCATGATGGTGGACAAGATCGAAAACCTGGAGCCGCCGCTGGCGCACATGATCCCCGAGGGCGCGGGGCATATCGTCCTGCCGATCGTCAGCATCATCGCCCTCGCGGCGCTTGACTGGCGTCTGGCGCTCGCCTCGCTTGTGACGCTGCCGCTGTCGGTCGTCTGCATGGGTCTGACCTTCAAGATCAGCGACAAAAACTTTGCAAAGTACGACGAATCCGCAAACTACATGAACAGCACGATCGTTGAATACATCGAGGGCATCGAGGTCATTAAGGCGTTTGGCAGAGCCGGCGTTTCCTATGAAAAATACGCGGGCGCCATCACCGACTTCCGCACCTTTGTGGTCAAGTGGCTGACCTCTACCTTTGCCACCATGAAACTCAGCTTTGCGTTGTTCCCGTCCACGCTGATCGGCACGCTGCCGGCGGCGCTGGCGCTGGCAAACGGCGGCAGCATTACCGCGCCGCAGGCGGCGCTCGCCGTGATGCTCTCGATGTCCATGGTCGGCTCGCTGGCAAAGCTCGAGGTCTTCTCCGAAAACATGCGGCAGGTGCAGTTCACCGTCGGGAACCTTGAAGAATTTCTCGAAATGCCCGCACTCCCCGAGGCGGCAAAGCGCGCCGACATCGGGAACACCGATGTGGAGCTGAAAAACGTGCACTTTTCCTACACGGGGAACGAAAAGGACGAAGTGCTGCACGGCATCCATCTGAAGCTCCCCGCAGGCAGCTTTACGGCGCTCGTCGGTCCGTCCGGCGGCGGCAAATCAACGGTTGCCAAGCTGATCGCAAGGTTCTGGGACGTGACGGCAGGCGAAATCACCATCGGCGGCGTAAACATCAAGGATATACCGCTCGCGCAGCTGTCCGAGACGGTCAGCTTTGTCACGCAGGACAACTTCCTGTTCCGCTGCTCCCTGCTTGAAAACATCCGCCTCGGCAAACCGGATGCCACCGATGAAGAGGTGCGCGCGGCAGCGCGTGCCGCGCAATGCGAGACGTTCATCGAAAAGCTGCCGCAGGGCTACGACACGCCCGCAGGCGAGGCGGGCAAACGCCTCTCGGGCGGTGAAAAGCAGCGCATCGCCATTGCCCGCATGATTCTGAAGGATACGCCGATCGTCATTCTCGACGAAGCCACCGCCTTTACGGACCCCGAAAACGAGGACAAGATTCAGCGGAGCCTTGCGGAGCTGACCAGAGGCAAAACGCTGCTTGTCATCGCGCACAGGCTGTCCACCATTCAGCATGCCGACAACATTGTCGTGTTGAAGGGCGGCAGGATCGAAGCCGAAGGCAGCCAGGAAGCGCTGCTTGCCGGTTGCCCGCTCTACCGCGACATGTGGCAGGCGCACATCGGCGCAAAGAACTGGGCGGTTTCAGCCGCAAAGCAGGAGGGATAAGCGATGTTCAGAACCGTAAAACGCATCATTGACTGGTGCGGCGCATGCAAGGGGAAGCTGTATCTCGGCTTTGTCATGACCTTCTTCTCGCACATCTTTGCCGCGCTGCCCGTGGGGCTTGCCGCCTACACCGTCGGCAGACTGATCGAGGCGCAGCGGAGCCACACGGCGTTTGATACTGCGTGGATCGGAAGATCCGTCCTGATCCAGCTTGTGCTCGTGTTCTTCCGCTTTCTGTTCGACTATTTCCGTGCAAGGCTGCAGGAGCCGATCGGCTATCAGCTCACCGCGCGCGACCGTCTTGCGGTCGGCGATGCCCTGAAGCGCGTTTCGCTCGGCTATTTCGGGCAGATCAGCACCGGCAGCATTCTGAACTCCATCACCACCGGGCTCTCCACGCTGGAGGGCATGGGCATCCGCATGATCGACAACTTTGTCGGCGGGTACCTGAACTTTCTCGTGATCTTCATCGGGCTCGCGGTATGCAGCCCGCTCACGGCGCTGATCGCACTGGCAGCCGCGCTGCTCTCCTTCGGCTTCATGCTGATCAACTCGCACTACAGCCGCGTCCATGCAGCCGCGGAGGCGCAAGCCAACCGCGATCTGACCGGCGCCGTTTTGGAATATGCGCGCGGGCTTGCCGTGGTCAAATCCTTCGGCAAGGCGGGCGCAGCCATGGAATCGGTCACCAGAGCCGCCCGCGACAGCAGGAGGATCCATCTCAAGATCGAATGGGGGTATCTGCCCGCCAACGCCGGGCATCTGCTCGCCCTCAAATGCGGATCGGTGGGGCTTGCCGCAGCGGCGGCGCTGCAATGCCTGCGCGGCAGCATGAACTTCTCCGTGATGCTGATGTTCGTGTTCTTCTCGTTCAGCATTTTTGCAAGCCTTGAGCCCATCAGCGACAGCGCGCACACCCTCGGCGTGATCGACGACGCCATGGATCAACTGGACGCCCTGCGGGCGCACCATTGCATCGATGCGGACGGCAAAGCAATTCAGCCCGACCGCTGCGACATCGAATTCAAGGACGTCAGCTTCGGCTACGATACGCGGACGGTCCTCAAGCATGTCAGCTTCCGCATCCCCGAGAAGACCTCCACCGCAATCGTGGGACCGTCCGGCTCTGGCAAAACCACTGTTTGCAGCCTGATTGCCCGATTCTATGATCCGCAGTCCGGCAGCATCACCCTCGGCGGGCACAATCTGCGCGAATTCACCTGCGACAGCCTGCTTGCAAACATCTCCATGGTGTTTCAGAACGTATATCTCTTCCACGACACCATTCGCGCAAACATCCTGTTCGGCAAACCGGATGCCACCGAGGCGGAGATGATCGCAGCGGCGAAGGAAGCCCGCTGCCATGACTTTATCATGGCGCTGCCGGACGGCTACGACACGGTTGTCGGCGAGGGCGGCGGCACGCTCTCCGGCGGTGAGCGGCAGCGCATCTCCATTACCCGTGCCATCCTCAAGGACGCGCCGATCATCATCCTGGACGAAGCCACCGCCAGCATCGACCCCGAAAACGAACATCTGATCCAGCAGGCGCTCTCTGCGCTGACGCGCGGCAAAACCGTCATCACCATCGCACACCGGCTGGCAACGATCGAGCAGGCGGATCAGATTCTCGTCATTGACGACGGGCAGGTCGTGCAGCAGGGCACGCACGAGACGCTTGCCGCCGTCCCCGGCAAATACAAGGAATTCATCGACATCTGCCGGAAATCGGAGGGCTGGAGCCTTGCAGACTGAAGAAAAAGAGATGAGCCGTCGCTCATCTCTTTTTCTATGCTTTCCGGCAGGAAACCAAGCCGTCATATTGTGCCCTTTCGCCTTGAAAGCCAACAGATTTCTATGATATTATGATATAATGATACCCTCGATTGACAAGGGCAGACACGGTTTTTCGGGGCTGAAACCGCACCTGACTTCGTTTTTCTCATTGGCGGGCTGATGCCCGCCTGCTTCGTCAGCCTCGTCCGGCACATTTTCCGCTCCCGAAAAACTCCCAAGGACTTTCCGGCGCGTAAAAATTGG
>ENA-UOJC01000628-UOJC01000628.1-human-gut-metagenome-genome-assembly--contig:-C104-NODE-628-length-60240-cov-38.265465_pt1 | contig 60240 bp, 43 predicted proteins | sample MGYA00242339_ERZ723886 | MGnify/ENA metagenome assembly ERZ723886 | reverse complement strand
ATATATAAATATATAATATATATATAAGAATAAAAGAAAAAGAGGGGGTACTTGAAAAATAACTGAGACAACTGAGACTGAGATTTTTGATGCCTTTAACTGAAATCAAAAACAATCCTAACTCCCTATCAAGCAGATGTTTATGTGGATGGTATTCGTGCGTCTAAGTTTGTCACCATCTTCTCGTAATCAGAAAAAAGAAAATATTTCTTCCAAAAAAGGGGCGTTTTTCGGGATTTTATTCGTATTTTTGCCCTGTCGTTTGATACGATTTCAACAACAAACAATTCAAAACCTAAAAAAATAGTTGGATTATGAACATATTTAAAAAGCTATTTGGTGGCCAAAAGACTACTGAGGAAGTGAAACAGGAGAAGGAAAAGGGCTTCGACAAGGTGAAATATGAGGGTGTTCGTGCTCTCCGCATGCATCAATTTGACCTTGCAGCCAAGTCTTTGGAACACGCTCTGCAGTTGAATGCCGAAGATTTGGAATGCCGCGACTATCTCTCGCAAGCTTACATCTCTATGGGTGATCTGCAGAAAGCCTATGAGCAGTTGCAGATTCTCTCGGAAGCCCAGACCGACAACGTGGCGGTGTTGCTGCGTATGGCGGATGTGGCGTATATGATGGAGAACTATACTGCCATGTCGGAGGTATGCGATAAGGCTCTTCACCTGGACACATCGAATCTGCAGACCTATCTCTATTATGCCAAGGCTTGCCGGGGATTGGGCGAACCCATCCGTGCCGTGTCGATGCTGACTGAGGCGATAGGCAAGCGTGAGGATTTCTATGCCGCCCGATTGCTTCGTGGTAGCATCCTGTTGGATCAGGCTCAGCTTTCCGAGGCAGAACTCGATGCAACTTTCCTCTATGAGCATATTCCGGGCAACGAGGATGTGCTGTTACTGAAGGCTCGTGTAGAGAAGGCGCAGGGAAAGATGGAGGAGGCTGAACAGACCTACGGTAAGGTGATGGATGTAAATCCTTTCTCTATTGATGCGTATCGCGAGCGCAGCGAGGTTCGCAGAAGTCTGGGTGATAGTGCCGGTGCTGCCGAGGATGAGGCTGCAGCCAAGGAAATGAGTGCCGAAATTCCGGAACCATCAGAGGGAATAGAGCAGAAAATCAAGGAGAAAATGCAGCAGATGGACCCCTACAAGATCTTTCATAACGAATAAAAACTGAATAATAGAATTTCATCTTTCTAACTGGAAAAAAATATTTTCCCAGTTGGAAAGATTATTTTTTATAACTACAAGTCGTCGTTTTCATCGTCTATAAACGATAAAAAGTTGTTGTTTTTGTCGTCTATAAACGATAAAATGTGTATTTGGATTACTGATGACATGCAAAAAGGCTGAACTTTGGGTTAGGAAGTTCAGCCTTTTGCTTATTTGTGATTTCAGGAAAATATAAAACTATTCTATCTGATACCATTATCTCTATCGCTATTGTTCAGCTTACGGCTGCCTGTATGGTATCTGCGGCCATGGCTGAAGTTGAAGCTGGCAGTAAAGACAAGCATGTTGCCCTGGTCAGCAAGGCGTACCTTGTTCTTCTGCTGCACATACTTGTTGAAAAGTTCATCCTTATACACGCAGCCATGAGGATAGAATACGAATAATCCGAGAACGCCAAACTGCCAGTTCTTATAACTGTAGGTTACGGCAAGATTGGAGGTCGGCTCTCCGCCGTTTGTCTTTTCTCCCCAAAAACTCTTTTCCACCTTATAGGCACCATAGCCAATGTTCCAATTGCCCGTCATGTACCGAATTTCTGCTCCATAACTGAAGTAATTGAACTCGTGGGAATAATCCAAACCCTTTGTCTTGACATTCTGATACTCGCACATGAGGTTCAAATCCAGATGATCCTTGATGAGGTGAACTTCAGGAGTCAACAGCAGGTGCTTGTAATTATGACTCTTCTGATTCTTAGGTTTGCTCACAAAGAGATAAGAGCCATCCTCCCGCTTTTCGGGCAAGATAGAAGTAGCTATAGGCTTGTCGTAATACGTCCAGTTTCCCTCCAGGTACACAGACATCAGCGGAATGTTCCAGGAAGCCGACAAGGTATTGTTGTAGCCGGTAAATGGTTTCAGACCGCTATTGCCGTCACGCGCCTCAAAGCTGTTGGAATATTGGCGCAACTCGCTCAAGTCGGAAAGGCTTGGGATGTCTGACGTGATTTTGCTGCTCCATTTAAAACTCAGACGGTCGCTAGCCTTTGCCTGTAAAGTTACCTGTGGTCGAAACAGCCATTTGCTGTATCCGTTCTCCCCCTGATGGATGGAGGATCTGGTTGCGCCAACTCCCACCTGATAACTGAACCACTTCTGCTGTCCCTGTAGCTGGGTGAAAAGATAGAGATTGCTGTACTTCAATTCCGTATCAGCATTACTGCTTCCCACATAGATGTTATCTGTGTGGCTGATATTATATTGTCCACCTACCGATAAAGCCATCTGTTTCCAGTTCTTGCTGTATGTTCCTTCACCAATAAGAGAGCGCTTTCTACCAGTTGCATCATAACTGTAATCGGTCAGCGGAGCGTTCTTTACAGATTCATCCGGCGATTTGTTGAACGTATATTCCCTCATACGATACTGGTAATCTGTGCCGATGTAAGTACCCACCAGGTTCAGAGCCAGGTTCTGGTCATGGGGCATGTTGAGCGAATAATAAATGTCCAGAGATGGAATCTGCTCCAGCATTTTTCTGTTGTTTTGCAGATATTGATTTGCCTTGCCACTTTCCTGATAAAGCTGGTTCATGCCTCTCACAGGACTGTTGTGATTGTAGAAATTCAACCGTACATTCAATGTATATTTGTCTGGCTCACTAAGATTATAACCCAACTGTACATTATTGGTGGTGTATAGGAACGGAGAATCATAACCTAAATAATTGCGATGTAGAGTTTCTCCTGTGGGCAGATGATAAGTACCGAGACTCTCATAGCTTCGTTCCTCTACCGAGCGATAGGAGAAACTGTAGTTGAGGCTGAATTCCGATTTCTTCACATTGTATTTGAAATAACCGTCGCTATTATTGAAACCTGCCTTGGTGCCTTGCATCGTAGAAACTCCACTCACATAACCGGCATAGCGTCGGCGGACCTGGTAGTTGATGACTGCATCCAGATTGCTGTCTCCATATTTGAGTCCTGGAACATTGATGAATTCCACCTTTGTAACTTCATCCGGCTGCAAAGCCAATACATCTTGCATGCTAGCCTTGACATCGTTGATGCGTATTTGCACATCTCCGCCCTTTAATGACAGAACTTTGCGTTCTGCTCGATTTACGATAATGGTAGGCAAAGACAAGTTGTCCAACAGATCATAACCATTGGAAGCCGTTTTCACCTGCTCTTTTGTAGGGAAGATGATTTGTCTATCTACTTTTTCTACAACCCTTGCGGCTTCAACGGTCACCCCTTTCAACAGGTATGAATTTGCCTGCATCCTCACATTTCCGATGCGGGCAATAGGTACCAGCTTGCAAATCGTCTTGTAGCCCACGAACGAAACCTTCATAAGGGCCTGCTTCTGTTGGCAGGGGATGACGAAATCGCCATTGGCGTTGCTCACGCCTCCACAGAGGAAGGAGGAATCCTTCGGGTTGAGCAGCTGGATGTTGGCGAATTCTACAGGAAGATTGTGATTGTCTATCAGTCTGCCTCTCAGCTTGCGCTCGCTCTTGCGCATGCATTCTACCGTGATGAGGCTGTCACCCACGGTCATCTGCATCGGATAGAAACCGATTACCTTGCGGATGGCATCGGGAATATTGGCTGTCTTCACGTTCTGGGTAACTGTGAAGTCCTCCAGTTCGTTGTAGATGAAACTGATTTTGTAGCGCTTGGAAGCCTTGTCGAGGTCGATGAGGACATCCGACATGCTGCGGTTGTGATAGTTGCGCTGGATGTGCTGTGCGCTCATCGCCAGGGCGAACGTACACAGCAGGAATATGATGGCTGAAAATCTTCTCATAATGATACTTTTTAACTTTGAGCTTTGAACATTGAACTTTATGATTACTTTGAGAGTCGATAATATTATGCTTACTTTTGATAAGCTTGTTATTTTACAATCAGCTCGTTTTGTTGCAATTCGATGTTTACATTCTCGAATTGGTTCAGTTCTTTTACGATGTTCTCGATGCTCGAATGACTGTTCCATTCGTAATAGAGGCGGAGGGTCTTGTCCTCGTTATTCTCAAACTTCACTTGTAAATCATAATAAGAAGCAATCTCTGAAATCATCTGCTCGAAAGCCACATTCTCGAAAGTCTTGTGAATGGCTGGCTTTTCTGGTTTCGGATGAGTTAGGGAATCCGTTGCTGTTACCTGCTTTGCGGAATCTGATTTTATGACTTCCGGATGAGTGTCTGCGGTTACCTGGGTTGGTTCCTGGCTGCGCTTGATGTAAGTATGGATTGCGGCAAAGGCAATACCCGAAATTAAGACAAAGCCGGCGATGGATGCTGCCAGTTTACGCCAGGAAGTTATAGGATGAGTTGCCTCTTCCGGAAGTTGATGCTCCTGGCTGAATTTCTCCCATTCCTCATCTACATTAATAATAGGAGAGGGGCTTTCAAGTGCAGAATCCACTTCCATCATCGTCTGATAGAGTTTTCGGCATTCCTCATCCTGCAATATTTCATGAATCTTCTCATCAGAATACTTCTCCTGATGGTCGATGATATCCAGTATTTTTTCAAACTTGTCCATAATAAATCTGCTAAGGGTTAAACTTTTGCTTTAATTTTCTGATGCCTTGCGCCAGATGCTTATAAACTGCCACTTCGCTGATGCCCAATTCCGTAGCAATCTCCCGATATTTCAGCTTCTGCCGAAAACGGAGATCGAGTACCTTGCGGGTTTGTGGCGTGAGCTCAGCATTCATATAAGCTAGAATTGCCTCGTACTTTTCGGTCTCCCTGTTTATTTCGGTAATCGTCGCTTCCAGGGGAGTTATCGAAGGCGAAGTATCGGCTTTCAGAAGATGATGAACCCGGTCTTTCATCTTCTGTCGGCTCAACAGGTTGAGGCATTTATGGCGCACACACACCAGAAGATAGCTCCCGGCGTTAGTGGAAGGCAGGGGCGAATCGCTGGTTATAGTCTCGTTATCAAGACCCAGTTGGGTCTTTCCGTCGAGCACATCGGCAAAGACTTCGCTCACCACATCCTTGCTGGCTGCATCATCCTTCAGAAGTACCCTGGCCAATTGGTACATCCTCAGATAATGCTGCCGGAAGAGCTGTTCTATCGTTTCTTTGTTTATTTGCATTACTTTATTTCTTTTCTTTTGCCTATATTACAATCGAATTTTCATTTTCCTAACCCTTAGCAGAATATTTTTTATAACTACAAGTTGTCGTTTTCATCGTCTATAGACGATAAAATGTAATACAAGAATTACTTGAATGCGCCAGCATCTGAATCGTAGTTGTTGATGTTCTTCCGGATGTTCTTCTTCTTTCCGGAGAAGAAGTTGTAGCTGACACCCAGCATCAGCATGCGGCGATTATCCTTGATAATGTGCTGTTCCGTCTGGTTCATAATCGGATTGTCGAACGACTGGCTCTCGTACTTGGCAGGAGCAAACATCCATATGCCATAGAGCGAGAAACGCCAGGCTCCCTTCTGATAAAAAGCAGAGAATTCACTCTTAGGCTCATCCGCCTTGCGATAGTCCAAGACAGCCATCTTCGAAGGAATATTTCCCTGGTAAGATGCTCCCCAGTTTCCCTTCCGGAAGTTGATGCCATATTTGAAAGGACTCCACCAGTAGCAATGGCGACCATAGGAATTGCTGATTACCTCTCGTTCAAAACCTCCACCCACCATCAGTTTCAAAACCTCGTTCTTGAACGGCTTGAACTGAAGATAATAGCCTGTGCCATAACGCCAATAGAAACTGCCGTTTTCATAGGTAGAAACTATGCTGCGCTTGTCGTTCACCGTAGTCCAATAATAATAAGGTGTAATTACCTTGTCATTATAGATTCCATAAAGTGCTACTTGCAGGTAGAGCATCGCATCATTATAGGTGTATCTGAATATCGGTCCCCATTCCATCGTAGCCTTTACATTTGGGTTGCCTTGCTTCATCAGTCCGGGGATGACAATCGTCATGTTCTCGCTCAATGTTGAGATGGCGGGATAATTGGTGCCGCTGGATGATTGCAGCTGCAACGAACCGTTCTTCAGCTTATAAGATAAATACAGCAACGGATGAATATAGTTGTTGTTATAGGTGAGATCCTGATAGCTCTGGGTTCTCCACGTGCTCTTTACGCCTATACGATAGGTAAACTTGCCGATATGGTTCTGGTATTGGGCATAAACCGTATTGATCTTGATGCATGAAGAATACTTGGATGGCTCATAGCCGGAAAGGATATTGCGCACATTATAGTCGCTCCACTTATTCCAGGTATAAACTCCTGCCGACAGCTCTCCCTGCTCCCATTCTTTGGTATAATCTGCTTCTCCTATCAGGGAATAGATGTGGCTCCTGGAGTGCATGTCGTCATCGGTCAAGATGCTATCCTTGTCGGAAGTCCATTGCCGGTTGAGCATTTGCTGCCTGGTGTTGAAGTAAGAGCCGAGCACGTCCACATCGAGTGTCTGCTTATGGGCAAACTGCTTGCTGAGATAGAGATCTACTGCTGGTTTCACGTAATCTACAATATCCTTCGTGTTTCCGAAACCATCCTTCCAAGCCTCGTTTCCTTGCGTTGCAACCTCGCTATTTCCCCGGTTGAACTTATGTGACAATTCTGGTGAAAAGGTGACCTGGAAAGTTACGTCATCTGGCTTGCTGTAAGCATACTTCAGGTTGAACTTGTTGTCGGTATAGCCAAAACGTTTGTGCAGATGGTAATCATAGACAGCCTGCTGGTTGTCAAGCGTAAAGGAATACTGGTTGTCTTCTATCCAGTCACGATAGTTTCTCACGTTGATGCTGTAATCGAAGGAAAACTGATGATTGCCCTTATTGTACTTGAAATACACATTGTCATCACTAAACCCTGTAGTCAAGGCACTAGACACGTCAAAACCGGTAGTATAACCCGTATCAAGCGGCTTGGTAATGATGTTCATCAAGATGCCCACATCGCCGTATCTGATAGGAGGATCTTCGTAGTATTCCACCTTCTTTATTTTGTTGGCGGCAATAGCCTTCAAGTCGTTCTCGCTCGTCATCGGCACGTTGTTGATGAGAATCTTGATGGATTTGCCGGTCATACTGGATGTCTTGCCGGTCATCGGATCGGTATAGATTCCCGGGAGTGTTCCCAGGAGATCCTGTGAATGGCGTGAGTTCCTGATCTGTTCGTCAGAGAATGTATAAGAGGCATGGTCGCCGTGGTCGATACGCAGCTTGCCCTTTACTTCCACCTTGCCCAGTTGATAGGCATTCGCCTGCATCTTTACATTTCCGATGCGGGCAATAGGTACCAGCTTGCAAATCGTCTTGTAGCCCACGAACGAAACCTTCATAAGGGCCTGCTTCTGTTGGCAGGGGATGACGAAATCGCCATTGGCGTTGCTCACGCCTCCACAGAGGAAGGAGGAATCCTTCGGGTTGAGCAGCTGGATGTTGGCGAATTCTACAGGAAGATTGTGATTGTCTATCAGTCTGCCTCTCAGCTTGCGCTCGCTCTTGCGCATGCATTCTACCGTGATGAGGCTGTCACCCACGGTCATCTGCATCGGATAGAAACCGATTACCTTGCGGATGGCATCGGGAATATTGGCTGTCTTCACGTTCTGGGTAACTGTGAAGTCCTCCAGTTCGTTGTAGATGAAACTGATTTTGTAGCGCTTGGAAGCCTTGTCGAGGTCGATGAGGACATCCGACATGCTGCGGTTGTGATAGTTGCGCTGGATGTGCTGTGCGCTCATCGCCAGGGCGAACGTACACAGCAGGAATATGATGGCTGAAAATCTTCTCATAATGATACTTTTTAACTTTGAGCTTTGAACATTGAACTTTATGATTACTTTGAGAGTCGATAATATTATGCTTACTTTTGATAAGCTTGTTATTTTACAATCAGCTCGTTTTGTTGCAATTCGATGTTTACATTCTCGAATTGGTTCAGTTCTTTTACGATGTTCTCGATGCTCGAATGACTGTTCCATTCGTAATAGAGGCGGAGGGTCTTGTCCTCGTTATTCTCAAACTTCACTTGTAAATCATAATAAGAAGCAATCTCTGAAATCATCTGCTCGAAAGCCACATTCTCGAAAGTCTTGTGAATGGCTGGCTTTTCTGGTTTCGGATGAGTTAGGGAATCCGTTGCTGTTACCTGCTTTGCGGAATCTGATTTTATGACTTCCGGATGAGTGTCTGCGGTTACCTGGGTTGGTTCCTGGCTGCGCTTGATGTAAGTATGGATTGCGGCAAAGGCAATACCCGAAATTAAGACAAAGCCGGCGATGGATGCTGCCAGTTTACGCCAGGAAGTTATAGGATGAGTTGCCTCTTCCGGAAGTTGATGCTCCTGGCTGAATTTCTCCCATTCCTCATCTACATTAATAATAGGAGAGGGGCTTTCAAGTGCAGAATCCACTTCCATCATCGTCTGATAGAGTTTTCGGCATTCCTCATCCTGCAATATTTCATGAATCTTCTCATCAGAATACTTCTCCTGATGGTCGATGATATCCAGTATTTTTTCAAACTTGTCCATAATAAATCTGCTAAGGGTTAAACTTTTGCTTTAATTTTCTGATGCCTTGCGCCAGATGCTTATAAACTGCCACTTCGCTGATGCCCAATTCCGTAGCAATCTCCCGATATTTCAGCTTCTGCCGAAAACGGAGATCGAGTACCTTGCGGGTTTGTGGCGTGAGCTCAGCATTCATATAAGCTAGAATTGCCTCGTACTTTTCGGTCTCCCTGTTTATTTCGGTAATCGTCGCTTCCAGGGGAGTTATCGAAGGCGAAGTATCGGCTTTCAGAAGATGATGAACCCGGTCTTTCATCTTCTGTCGGCTCAACAGGTTGAGGCATTTATGGCGCACACACACCAGAAGATAGCTCCCGGCGTTAGTGGAAGGCAGGGGCGAATCGCTGGTTATAGTCTCGTTATCAAGACCCAGTTGGGTCTTTCCGTCGAGCACATCGGCAAAGACTTCGCTCACCACATCCTTGCTGGCTGCATCATCCTTCAGAAGTACCCTGGCCAATTGGTACATCCTCAGATAATGCTGCCGGAAGAGCTGTTCTATCGTTTCTTTGTTTATTTGCATTACTTTATTTCTTTTCTTTTGCCTATATTACAATCGAATTTTCATTTTCCTAACCCTTAGCAGAATATTTTTTAATGCAAATTTTAAAGCTTTTGCCCTTACAGGGCGACAGTTTTGCGACCCTAACAACCCAGGGTGTTGCCCTGGGCTAGGAGCTTCTGCCCTTTCAGGGCGTGCTGCTGCAATGAATAGATTTTCAAGGTGTATGGACTTGCTCCTTCTTCAGATGCTTGTAAAGCCACAGGAAGGCGGGAATGAGGAAGAGATCTGCCATGACCCACGCCACAGGGTCGCCGAAGCAGACACCCGTCCATGCCAGGGCAGGCACCAGCCAGAGACTCACACCGCATCTCGCTATCATTTCCATTACGCCACTCAGCATCGAGAGATTGCTGTAACCCAAGCCCTGGATGCTGTAGCGCAGGATGGTAAGCAAGCCCAGACAAGGATAGAAATAGTTGGCTATGCGCATAAACTGGGCTGCATAGGTCACCACTTCCGCCTCGCCCTTATCCACGAAGAGCATCATCATCTCGTCGGCAAACGGATAGATGAGCAGGAAGGTGAAGACGAAATAAACCACCATCATCCTGATGGCAGCCCTTACGCCCTGACCGATTCTATCCAACTTCCTGGCTCCCAGGTTCTGACCGCAATAGGTAGCCATCGCTACTCCGATGTTCTCGAAAACGCAGGTAAAGAGATATTTGATGCGCATAGAGGCTGTAAATGCAGCCACATAAACCGTTCCCAGAGCGTTGTTGGCACTCTGCAGCATGATGAGACCGATAGCGGTAATAGAGAACTGCAGACCCATCGGAACGCCGTTGTTCAGCAGAATGCTTATCTTCTTATTATCGAATTTTCTTTCTTCTCCCTTCGGAATCAGAATCTGCATTTTCTTCTTGATAAACCAGATACAGAGCAGCACGGAAATGCCCTGAGAAAGCCAGGTGGCGATCCCCGCACCTTCTACGCCCAGTCCCATGCCGAGAATCAGAATGCCATCGAGAATGATGTTGATGACAGAGGCGGTAATGAGGAAATAGAAAGGCTGTTTCGAGTTGCCCAGAGCACGAATCTGACCGGAGAGCAGATTGTAGGCGATAGTGAAAGGAATCGCCGCAAACTGCAGCATCAGGAAGATGTAGGCATCATCGAACACCTCCTTCGGCGTATTCACCAGATGCAGAATCTTTCCGCAGAAGATGCAGGAAAGGAAGGTGATGACCACGGCAAACACCACGGCGATGCGGATGCTGTTGCTTACGTAAGCCCGCATCTTGGCATAATCCCTGGCGCCGAAAGCCTGGGCGATAGGGATGGCAAAACCGGCACAGGAGCCGTTGCAGAAGCCCATGATGAGAAACATGATGGAACTGGATGCGCCAACAGCCGCAAGTGCTCCCACGCCAATCCATCTTCCCACGATGGCGGCATCGATAATGAGATACATCTGTTGAAGGATGTAACCCAGGATTAGTGGAATCGCAAATTTGATGATGGCTCGCAAAGGCGAGCCTTCTGTCATGTCGTTTGTTGACTTTGAACTTTGAGTTTTGACCATTGAACTTTATGATTAGTTTTTGTTATCCTAAAAATATAAAAAGGAGGATGCACTCTTTATTTGAGCGCATCTCCAATCTTCTGTTTGATTTGTGCCATTTTATTGCGGCGCTCAATGGAAAACGTATCTCCGTGGGCTTCCACATAATCGAAGAGCATGAAAGCCTTGTTCAGGAGTTCATCTCTTGTAGGTTGTCCCACGGTATCCGCCTCGTGATAGTAGAGTTCGGCAAGCATGTCCATCTTGGAGAGTCGCTTCTCCTCGTCCTCTATTCCTGCCATTGCCTTCATCACGTCCTCAATGGTGGCGATGCTGTAGAAGGCGTAGGGACCTACGTATTGATTGTAGAGCTCCCTGATTTTCTCACGTCTCACCTCCACCTCTTTCTTTTCGAGCATTCTTTCGAGTGCCGCCATAAACTCGCGAATCAGTCGCTGTATGTAGTCTCGTTGTAGCATAAAATAGTCTTTATTTTATTCGTTGTTGTTGATAGCTTCCACATACTCCCACAGTTTCTTGTAGAAAGGATGTTTCGTCATCGTGTTCTTGTTGCCCAGGATGATGAGTTTCATTCGGGCTCTCGTCATCGCCACGTTCATGCGGCGGAGGTCTTTCAGGAATCCAATCTGGCCTTCATCGTTGGAACGTACCAGGGAGATGAGAATCACGTCGCGCTCCTGCCCCTGGAAACCATCTACCGTATTCACGCTTATCAGGCGGCGGTAAGGCTTGAAGAACTCATACTTCTTGATGAGCTTCTTCAGATACTGCACCTGGGCACGATAAGGCGAAATGATGCCTACATCGATTCTTTCCTCCAAAACGCGCTGTTTGCCTATCTTGGTGAAGTATTCCGCCAGGGTGAGCAGGGTTAGCTCGGCTTCTGCCTTGTTGATACGCCCGAAACTCTCGCCCACAAACTGCTCCTTGAAGTTCAAATCAGAATTCTGATTGGCTGCAGATGAGGCAGATGCAGGATCCTCGGGAGCATCTTCCCCCTCTATGGTTATCTGATTCTCCTCGTTCGAAGTATCAATCCACGTTATCGGATGGTCATAATCCAATACGCTCCGGTATTTGATTTGAGGCGCACTCTCCACCTTGCCCCCGTAGAACCAGTCGCTCGAGAATCGCATGATTTCGTCGTTCATGCGGTATTGGATTTTCAGCAGGGTTACCACCTCAGGCTTGTTTTCGGCGATGCGCTCCATCAGAGTCTTGCCCAGTCCGGCTCTTAATGCCGCAATACTCTTTACGGTAGGCGGCAGCTGACAATGGTCGCCTGCCAGAATCACCCGGCTGGCTCTCTTCATCGGAATCCAGCAGGCAGCTTCCAAAGCCTGCGCAGCCTCGTCGATAAAGAGGGTACCGAACTTCATGCCTTCCAGCAGATGATGGGCTGAGCCTACGAGGGTACAGGCGATGACACGCGCCTCGCCAAAGAGTTCTGCGTTGATGCGGAGTTCTATTTCAGCAGCACGGCTCTTCAGCCTGTCCATCTTCTGATGATAGTTTTCGCTACCCTTCTTTCTGTTCTTTCTTAATTCCCTGATTGCCTTGCGGATTGCCCAAAGCTGAGGGTAATCAGCATGGCTCTCAAAGCGGCGCTCGTAGGTGAAGCCCAGCATCTTGTCGTTCACGCGGGTCGGGTTTCCGATACGTAGCACGTTGATGCCTCTATCCACCAGTTTTTCTGAAATCCAGTCTACCGCCATATTGCTCTGTGCACACACCAGAACCTGGCTCTCACGCATCAGGGTTTCGTTGATGGCTTCTACCAGGGTCGTGGTCTTTCCGGTTCCCGGAGGTCCGTGAACGATGGCCACATCCTTCGCCCATAGCACCTCGTTCACAGCCCTTTCCTGGGTAGGATTGAGCCAAGGGAACTTCATCGGTTCGAAGGAGAATCTTCCTGCCTTCTGATGAGAATAGAATAAATCGAGGAGATAAGCCAGACGGTTGTTCTTCGCCTTCATCACGCGGTCTAGGGCCTCGAACATCAGTTTGTAGGTGGTTTCGTCAAAGGATAGCTGTACGCCGATAGGATCGGTTGACTGCTGAAGTTCGAGCAGAGGGGCAGAATCGGGTACGGTAACCACCATTCTGTCGCCATCTACATAACTCACGGTTCCGGTGAAGGAGAAATATTTAATACTTTGACCTTTGAGATTTGAATTTTGAACTTTATGATTAGCGTCTGAAGCGTTTTCTGGCTGCTGAAGGGCTGTGTTGCCCTGGTTCTCATTCTTGCCCATCTTCTTGACCATAAAGAACATGACGGGGCGACCGAACTCAAAATTGTGCTCGATATCCTGGTCAGAGGTTCGGAAAACCTCTATGGCTGTCTGGTTCAGCGAATTATAAAAGCTCTTTCCCACCTGTAGCGGGAACCAGGCATCACCTCGTTTCACCTTCCGCTGCATTCCCATCTGTTCGGTAAGCTTGCGGAAGGCTTCTTTCTCGGTATAATACTCCAGCTGGAGCAGGGTGCGTTGCTGCAATAATGCCTGAATTGGTGAAATCTGTTCCATAATTGGATGCAAAGTTACACCAATTCAGGCAAAAATAAGAAGATAATAGGATAAATTATCTAAAATTTATTTCATGACGCGTTCTACATCTTCGATGGTGCGGTTGAATGGTCCGTTGTGCTCCAGTTTGATGGTGCACATGGCTGCCGCAAACTTGCCGGCTTCTACCGGATTGGCTCCCTGCAGGCGCTTGTAGAGATAGCCTGCCGAATAGGTATCGCCGCATCCGGTAGCATCTACTACTTCATGAGGAGGATAGGCTGGAATGTCGTAGAACGTATCATCTACATAAACCAGAGAGCCCTCGCTACCCAGGGTGATGATAACCTCGGCTACGCCCCAGGCATGAATCAGCTTGGCGGCTTCCTTCGGGTCCTTCAGTCCGGTAATGGTCTCCATTTCGGTCTCATTCACCTTCAGATAATAGGTGTTCTTGAGCACATCGAGCTTGTCCTTCCAGTCGATGGCGTAAACTTTCTCGTCTCTCACCTCGCGCAGATATCCCTGCACATCGATGGAAACTTTTCCCTTCTTGGCAAGAAAGGCAACCACTTCTGGCGAGAAATCATCGCTCAGCAGACTGCCCAGGTGGAAGACCTTGGCCTCTACATGCTCCAGCTGCTGGATGGTGAAAGGATCTGCCTTGGCAAGCACACGCTGCTTACGGTCGTTAGGATTATCGCCATAAATATTCTCGAAGAAAACCGTATTGCGCGATGGGTTCAAGGTGACGTCTATTCCAGCCTTGAGCATCTTTTCAACCGGTTCCTTCTCTGTAGGATCCATCGCCGTAATGAGCGAGAAACTTACATCCTTTGGCAATTGGTTGATGGCGTAGGCAAAATAAAAAGAGGTGCCGCCAGCCATGTAAACTGTACTGCTCGGGGTCACGATTTTATCCTTTGTTACGTGCCCAATACAACAAATATCTTTCATTTTTATTACATTTTGCGGATGCAAAGATACTGCAAATCGAGAATAATACAAAAAAAAATGGGAATTATTTTGTTTTGTTCGCATTTTAATGTACCTTTGCATCGAGAAAAAGCAATTTTTTTAATATTATCTAGAATAGATATAAAGAAACATTATGTGGTTTGATAATTTAATCAACGTGCATTCGGCGGTGCAAGGCATCGTCATCCTGTCTTTGATTTGTACTTTGGGTCTTGCCCTCGGCAAGATTCATGTCAAAGGAATCTCCCTTGGCATAGCCTTCGTATTCTTCGTGGGTATTATAGCGGGGCATCTAGGGTTCTCTATTGACCAGAACATGCTGGAGTTTGCAGAAAGTTTCGGCCTTACCATGTTTGTGTATGTGCTGGGTCTTTATGTGGGTCCTAACTTCTTCGGTTCGATGCGTCACGAAGGCATTTCGCTCAATCTCTGGAGTCTGGCTGTCATCCTGGTGGGAACCTTGTTCTCGCTCGGCTTGTGCTGGATTTTGCCAATCAGTCTGCCTGATATGATGGGCATCCTGTGTGGCGCCACAACCAATACGCCTGCCCTTGGTGCTGCCCAGCAGGCGTTGCAGCAGTTGGGCTTGCCTAGCGAAGGTGCGGCTCTGGGCTGTGCCGTTACTTATCCGTTGGGTGTTGTGGGCGTTATCCTGGCGATGATGCTCTTGCGCAAACTCTTTGTGAAACCGGAAGATCTGGAGATTCGCAAAAATGATGATGACGACCATACGTCTATCGGACAATATGTAATCGTGAATCCTGCCCTGAACGGCAATACCATAGCAGAGATTACGATGATGACGCATCGCAAGTTCATCATCTCCCGTGTGTGGAGAGGCGAACAGGTGATAGTTCCTCAGGCTGATACGGTTCTTCATACGAATGATAATGTGCTCGTGGTTACCAATAAGGACGAGGTCTCGGCGATGCAGATTCTCTTCGGAAAGAAGGTGGATAAGGAGTGGAATAATGATAAGGTAGACTGGAATGCGATTGATGCGAAGGTAGAAAGCCGCATTATCGTTGTTACCCGTCCGGGACTGAACGGCAAGCGCCTGGGCAGTCTGCAGATGCGAAATTCCTATGGCGTGAATGTGAGCCGAGTGCTTCGTGGTGATATCCGTCTGCTTGCTACAGATGACCTCCGTCTGCAGTACGGCGACCGACTGACGGTAGTTGGCGACCCTACGAGTATCGACCATGTAGAGCAGTTTCTGGGTAATGCCGTAAAGACCCTGAACGAGCCGAACCTCGGCGCTATCTTCCTCGGAATCATTCTCGGTCTTGCCGTAGGAACCATTCCTCTGGATATTCCTGGAATGACGGCTCCTGTGCGTCTGGGTATTGCCGGCGGTCCTATCGTGATGGGTATTCTGATTGGTGCGCTGGGGCCTCGTGTGCATTTCATCTCTTACATGACGCGAAGTGCGGGGCTGATGCTGCGAGAACTGGGTCTTGCCCTCTATCTCGGTTGCCTGGGATTGGCGGCTGGTGGACAGTTCTTCGAGACGGTAGTCCGTCCGGAAGGTTTGATGTGGGTAGGCATCGGTTTCCTTATCACGGTTGTGCCTGTGGTTATCGTAGGTCTCATCATCCTGAAGACCAAGAAGTATGACTTCGGCAGTATCTGCGGAATCCTCTGTGGAAGTATGGCGAATCCGATGGCTTTGACTTACGCCAACGAGACGCTCGACGGCGATACGCCAAGTATCAGTTATGCTACGGTTTATCCGCTCGGCATGTTTATCAGAGTGGTGATAGCCCAGGTTATCGTGATGTTCTTTGTCTGATATTCCGATGTTTTCATCTGTTTCTGCGGATTTTGTCATCCGCAGATATGAAGAAAGGCTGGTTTCGGTTAGAAATCAGCCTTTCTTGTTATAGTCATCTTCTTTCCCGTCATCGGGTGTTCAAATGTGATTTCCTCTGCATGAAGATGCAGTCTTGTTGCCGGCTCGTTGCCGTAGAGCGGATCGCCGATGATAGGGGCATTCAGACCTTCCTGATGAGCACAATGCACTCTCAGCTGGTGCGTTCTGCCCGTTTTAGGATAGAGCGCCAGGCGAAGATGGGTATCGTCAATACGCTCTAGAACCTCGTATTCTGTAATGGCTTCCTTGCCCTGTTCGCGGTTTACCATCTGTCGTGGACGGTCTAGGAAATCTGCTATCAGGGGGAGCGAGATGTAACCTCTTCCGCCTTCAGCTTCTTTCAGAATCCGGTTGCACGATTCCTTGTCTTTTCCGCAAACGATGGCTACGTACTTCTTCTGAACCCGATGATTCAGAAACTCCTTCTGCAGGCGATGATAGGCAAACTCGGTCTTGGCAATAATCATCAGTCCGCTTGTTGCCATGTCCAGACGATGGACGATGAGCGGACCGGTAGCTTCCTGATATTTCCTACGCATCAGAGCGTAGACGGAAGGCTGGGCTGCATCTTTCCCCGGAACCGAGAGTAAACCTTCGGGCTTATAGATGACTGCCAGTTCACGGTCTTCGTAGAGCGTTTCCACCTTATTATATATAGTAGTTTCGGTCTGTTGGGTTTCAAAGACTGTTTTAGGCAGCATCCAATGTAGTATCGGTTTGCATTTTCCGTTGCAGGCAGGATAAAACTGAAGATGATGTCTGATTTCTTCTTTCGGACTCTCTCCCCACCAGAACATCGCCATCTGCAGAGGCTTGTAGCCATGCTGGTAAGCGTATTGCAGGAGTTTCGGCTCGCAGCATTCTCCACTTCCGGCAGGTGGAATCTTAACCGCCTCGTCCTTGAAAATCTCCAGCAGATCCTTGGTTTCTCCTTCCGCATTCAGCATCTGGAATTTCGAAAACAGCCATTGCTGAAGTTCTTCAGATAACTGTTTGCGGAGCTGTTTCGCACTTTTCAAATCCTTTTCGTAGTTTTCATATAGCGTTTCGTACGCCGTCTTTTCGTTTATCGACTTTTTCAGCCTCTTCAGTTCTGCCTTCATAAACTGGCTCTCTTTTATCATCGCTTTCTCCTCTTCCTCGCTCAGGGGCGTTCCTGCCGAAAGGGCTTCCTGGCGCCTTGCATCTCGCTTTTCCTTTGCTTCTTTTATCTTTGTCTGATAGTTTGCGATAACTTCCTGGCGCTTTTGCTGCAAATTATCGATCAGGCTTTTCGCCTTTATCAGGGTTTCGTTGGCTTCAAACTGTCTGATTTGCTGGTTCATTTCCGAAATCTCAGCCTCATGTACCTTAAAATATCCGTCGGGTTGAAGATAATCGAAAACGGCTGGCACAAAACCTTCCCAGTCGCTTCTGCCGCCAATCTGTCCGCTATAAGCTCTCAGATAGCCAATCTTGCCATTCCCAGCTTCTACGATAAGTACGCCGAACATCTTTCCACGGTCTATTTCCTCCCGCCAGTCGTTTCGCTGTGAGAGTTCATCCTGCAGCTCCTTGCATGCTTCGATGCAGAGTGGATGAGGTTCGTAGCTGAATGGATTGTTCATCCTTTCAGGTATATTATTTAGTTCTATATTTTTGAATAAATGCATTTCCATGCTACAAAGATACACATTTAAACGCGTTTTAGTTCATATTTTATATAAAAAATGAGTTTTTCAGTTATTTTTTTGTCTATTTGGATTTTTTGTTGTACTTTCGCAACTGAAACATAAATTCATTTAAATAGTCTATCATGGTAAGTGTATATAGAAAGATAATGACGATGCAGATTAAGAACGGACTGTGCCTTCTGTGGCTATTCGTTCTGCTGCTGCTGTTTGCCGCTTGTTCTCATCGGCAGAAGGATGATGAGTTGTGGCATAAAGATATCGATGAATTTGTGTCCGGTCACCAATCTCTCATGCAGAGTTATCCTGATTCGATGATCATGCTGATAAGAAATTTCAAATGTGAAGGTAATCCCGATAAAAGCGATCAATGGAAAAAATTATTAATAGCTAAATGTTATTATATGAATGGGTCTGATGCCCAATGCCAGTCGTTGATAGATTCGGTTAACGCTTATTGCAAACAAACTCCTGACAACAGAATTCTTTCTTATGCTGATAATCTGCAAGGCATACTTTTGCTGGTTTCCGGCAAGAGGAAGGAGGCTTTGAATTATTATGAGAAAGCTTATCATGAAATCATGAACCTTGACAGTTGCGGCGAGGCGATTGATGTATGTATCAATATTGCCGATGCGTCAAGACAGATGGGTAAGCTGGCGGATGCTTCTTCCTGGTATCGCCGTGCCTATTTCCTGGCAGATTCTCTGAATCAGCATGAAGCCCAGAACAGTATTCTCTCAGGACTGGGACAGGTTTATAATGATTTGCAGAACTATCAGCTGGCGCATCATTATTTCCAGAAGGCTGAACGCCTGTATCCGCCAAAGAATCCGAAAGATGTTTATTTCTTTTACAACAGTTGGGGAAATGTGTACAGCAGTCAGGAAAAACCGGCTGAGGCTCTGAAATGCTTTCTGAAGGCTCAAAAGGCTACACGGCAGATGGAACAGCCCCTGGCGACGGCTATTGTTGATGCTAATCTCGGACAGACTTATCTGGAGCTCAACCGGTTGGATTCTGCACAGAAATATCTGACTCTTACCACGAAATTCTTCTTTGCCCAGCCCTCCATGCAGAGCGATGTGCAATTCTATGTGGATGGGTTGAATGCATCTCTGGCTCTGAAGCAGGATAGTCTCGCGAAGGCTACTGAGATTTTGAACAAGCCATACGATCTCTCCAAGATGTCGCCTAATTATCTTTACCTTTATCATAAGGGACTGGCGGCTCTTTGTGAGCGCAAGGGACAATATGCCAAGGCTCTGCAATATCAGAAACTGATGAATCAGTACGACGATTCGCTCAGTAACGCTACGATGGTTTCGAATGTTCAGGAGAATGAATTGAGATTCAAGCAGGATACGGCCATCGTTCGCCGTGATTTATCCCTTAGCACCACGCAAGCAGAGGTATGATCCTTTAGAGTCATCCTGCTCCTGATTATCGGCTTGCTGGTAATGAGCGTGTTGGCTCTCATCGCTTTCATCCGTTACAAATGGATGCGCAGCAAGCATCAGCATCATGAGGAGATGAACCGGATGATGGCTCTGAAGATGGAGAATGTGCGCAATCGTTTCTCGCCTCATTTTGTATTTAATGTGCTCAATATCTTCGTATCTAATCTTCCGAAGGGGGTTAATGTCAAACCGCTTCAGCTCCTGATACAGGTACTGCGTGCCTACTTGCTTTCTTGCGATAAGATGGCGGTAAGTTTGGAAGAAGAACTGCAGATGGTGACGAGCTATTCTACTCTTCGCCATGAAACCAATCCGTTCCTTCCGATGCCTCAGTTCCATGTTGCCAAGGATGTGGATATGAAGTTCATGCTGCCGTCTATGATTATCCAGATTCCTGTAGAGAATGCTTTGAAACATGCTTTTGTGGAAATGAAAGAGACGGAAGATAAGCCTTTGCTGGATGTAAACATCTGGGTTGAGGACGATATGCTCCGCATAGATGTTACAGACAACGGATGTGGAGTTTCGGGTACCGTTGGCAAGAAAAAGAAAAATTGTGCTGCCAGTACGGGAACCGGATTGAGAATTCTGAACAGTACCATCGAAATGCTTAATGCAAGCAACGAACGCAAGATGTTTTTCAAGATGCAGAGCAACAGAGGAGCATCAGAAGAGGAGGGTGGTACCAGAAATAGAGGAATATGTGTAAGTATCGGAGTTCCATGTAATTACGATTATAATGTCTTTAAGTAAGAAACTTTTCATAAGAATTTAAAACGAAATAACATGCAAGATAGAATTAAGGTTGTGATTGTGGACGATGAACCACAGAGCATCCACAGGTTGCAGGATGATTTGGCAACTCTGGAAGATTTTGAGGTGATTGCCACATCCTCTTCGGCGGTATCGGCAAAGAATCTGGTGATGAGCATACAGCCCGATGTGCTGTTCATCGATGTTGAAATGCCTGGACAGACGGGTTTTGAGGTGTTGCAATCTCTGAGAGATGAAATTCCGATGGAACTTATCGTAGTATTTTACAGCGCCTTCGATAAGTATATGATTGATGCGCTCAGAGCCTCTGCCTTCGATTTCCTGTTGAAACCTTATCAGCAGGATGAGTTTGAACTGGTGGTAGACCGAATCCGGCAGAAAATGAAAGATGGAGATGATGTGGATGAAGATGCTTCTTCCGTTCCAGAGTCCTCTTCCTGTTCTTCTGAATCAGTCTTGGCTTCTCAGAAGGCTCAGGATTTTTCGGGAATGAATGGGATGCTGGGAACAGCAGCAAAGCGTCTTGCCATTCAGACCATTTCGGGTTTATTGATGTTGAAGCCCGATGATGTGTTCAGTTGCACTTTTGATGAGGCTACTCATCTTTGGCAGTTGAAGTTGTCGAATGGGCAGGTTTATAAATTGAAGAGGCAGGCCACGGCAAAGACCATCCTTTCCATGTCGCCTTCTCTGGCTCAGGTTCGTCAGGATTGCATCATCAATCTCGATTATCTTCTCTGCATCGAGAATTATACGCTCCGCTGCATCTTTTCTCCTCCTTTCGACCATGAGGAAATCACGGTTTCCCGCCGCTGCTATAAGGCGGTAAAGGATCAGTTGGAGATATTGTAGGAATAGGGAAAAAAAGAGGGTGTGCAAGATATAGTCTTTGCACGCCCTCTTCTAGCTCTGGTTTATAGCAGGGGTGTCATATAGAGTGGCAGATATACTATCCCATCTTTTTCCGCTAGGTCTGAGGTGTGAATGACGTAAGGAGTCGATAGGTAATACGTCGTGCCCCCATCAATGAGCAATGCGTTCTGCCCATTATCGTCTGATTTCCATCTTAATAATTGACTATAGATTTTACGTCTCATAACTTCTTGGTATTCTTGTTGTTGCACGTATCCTAGCTTTCAAAGTGCTAGATTTTACACGTTTCCTAGGTTTCGTAGTCTTATATTTTACACGTTTCCTAGGTTTTTGTAGGTACAAAATTACACATTTCCTAGGATAAGGCAATGCTTTTCCCAGAGAATTTTGTCGTTTTTAATGTTTTTTACGTTAATCTCGGCTGTTTGTCGATTGGATGGAGGCTCATTTATCGGCTCATTCTGAATATGCAAAACTTGAGTGCAAAATCATTTTTTCTGCTTGCGCTAAGTTTTTTTCTCATTTTATCCATCACATCCCTCACGTTTTCTCTTTTTTTAATCTTTAATCGTTTGATAATGAGGTGGTTGCCTCTTTTGTGTAGCGTGATAGATGGACGAAATGTTTACAAAATCCATCACGCTATCCATCACTTATTGACTTTATCCATCACGTCTTTCAGCTTATCTTCTTGCTGAAAGTGCTTTTTTTATGCACGTGATTCGGGACAAAGATGAAAGTTTTCGGGACAAAGCTTGCATCTGGCTTTAAAATTTTGTATCTTTGCGGAGTGTTGACAACACAGATTCCACAATGGCAATAACCACTGCGAAACCTAATGTTTAATTTAAATATTTTTTTTATGGAATTAAAACTTAATGATCCTGCGTTTATCAAAAGTCTGGTAGATTATCATTGGATGTACTGCTTCAATGCCGATTGTCCTCGGGCAGCAGAATGCATCCGATTCATCTCGGCAAAGTTCAAACCCGATGATGTTACTGCCGGAAATGCTGTTTATCCCGATGCTAACCTCCATGCATCTTGTTCTCATTTCATGCGTGTGTACCAGTTCAAGGCAGCATGGGGATTTTCCCATCTCTACGACCAGGTAAAACATGTCGAAATGCAGACCATCAAGTACCGCATCATGGATGTTCTGGGCAACCGTACTACCTATTATCGTGTACATCGGGGGGAGAAACATCTTACGCCGGAAATGCAGGAGCAGGTGAAGAAGGTCTTTGCTGAATATGGTTATGGGGAACCTGCCTATGATCATTATGCAGAAGAAATCGGATTCGTTTACGAATAAAGCACAATCCCCTGCCGATGTATCCACAGCGGGAATGCGACGTATCGGTTTGTTCCACAGGGTGAAACAGAGTGTTTCTCCGCTTGAACCAAACTGTTTCATGGTATGAACCAAACTGTTTTGTATCGATAAACTTTTTAAAATGACAGACAATGAAATTTACCATAACACATAGAAATAAAAAGAACCAGCTCCTGGTAAGTACCAAGAGTCTGGAACGTTTCCTGGGGCGCATCGTAAACGATGACGCCAGGAATACCGTGGAGAACTTCCGTGAATATGTACCTTATCTCATGAATGGTTATGATGGGTATAAGGATATGCCAACCTGGATGCATGTTCACCCTGCGGCAGAATTTCAGAAATCGGAGAATGGACTCCTGAAGATGAAGAAAAACAACGGCGTTCTGCTGCTTACGTTTGTTGATATAAATGAGGATGGAGGTGTGGATGCTATCAAGCAGAAAGTAGCCAGTCTGCCTTCTACTCTTGCAGCCTTTGTGGGAGCCGATGGCATCAGCCTGCATGTTCTGGCGAAATATGCGCTGGCAAAGGGGACGTTACCTGATGAGGAGGTTGCTGCCGACAGGATTTACAAGCAGGCCTTCCTGACCTTTGCTCCGCTTTATCAGACGCTAGTAAAGGCAAAGATGCAGATGCCCGAGCCTTCTATCTTTTCCGATTTCCTGATGACAAGAGATTCTTTTCCTTATTATCGCGAAGATGCCTTGCCCCTGATGTTGAATGAAGTCTTTCATGGCGCAGAAAAACCTGTGGAGAGCGTTGATGAGAAGGAGGCTGACCACTCTTCCGGAGGTGTGGATAACGACCGTAAGGAGTTGAGTGACAATATCATGAGTATGATCGGATTTCTGTGTAAGAAATATGATTTCCGTTATAATTCGGTAATGAAATGCACAGAATATAGACCGAAGGAAAAGGATTATTGGGGCTATCAGCCTGTGGATGCCCGTGTGCAGAAGCGTATGACGCTGGAGGTACAGCTCGCCAACATCCGTGTGAGTATTAAGGATGTGCGCAATTATCTGGAGTCGGATCTTCTTTCTACCTATAATCCTGTAGAAAACTTCCTGTTCAAGTGTGAGGGGAAGTGGGACGGTAAGGATCATATCCGTGCCTTGGCGCGCACGGTGCCTACTGATAATCCTTATTGGGAGGATTGGTTCTATACCTGGTTCCTGGCGATGGTTGACCAGTGGCGTGCTTACAGTCATCGCAAATACGGCAACTCTGTGGCACCACTTCTCATTTCCAAGCAGGGCTACAACAAGAGTACTTTCTGCCGGTCTCTGGTTCCGCCGGAGTTGCAATGGGGGTATAATGATAATCTCGTATTGTCTGAGAAACGGCAGGTGCTTCAGGCGATGTGCCAGTCGCTGGTTATCAACCTGGATGAGTTCAACCAAATTTCTCCTCAGGTGCAGCAGGGATTCCTGAAGAACATCATCCAGTTGCCGAGTGTCAAGATAAAGCCTCCGTATGGCAGTCATGTACAGGAATTTCCGAGAATGGCGTCTTTTATCGCTACGAGCAATATGGAGGATATCCTCTCCGATCCTTCCGGTAATCGCCGGTTTCTGGGTGTAGAGCTCACGGGGCCTATCGATGTGAGCCAGCGTCCGAATTATGAACAGCTCTATGCGCAGGCGCTTTCTGCATTACGGGCAGGCGAGAAGACTTATTTTGATGCGGAACAGACCCGGCTGATCATGGCGAACAACAGGAAGTTTGAGGTAGTTTCTCCGGTAGACCAGTATTTCGATCTCTATTTCGACCTGACCGATGATGCCAAACAGGGTGAGTATCTTACGGCAGCCGAGATTTTCCAAGAGCTGAAGAGTCACATCGGTTCATCGTTGAAGTTGAACAGTCTCATAGCCTTCGGCCGCAAGCTTTCTCAGATGCCAACCATCCATCGCAAGCGTTTCAACGACGGAATGCGGTATCTGGTAGTGAGAAAATCGTGATGGATAACCCCAAATCGTGATGGATAGCGTGATGGATATTCCCGTTTTCGGAGTATCTGTCACGCTATTTAAGTATCTGTATATTAGTGTATTAAGGCGTGTGGTGTATGTAAATCGTGATGGATGATAGATAATTATCTAAAACTTATTCACGAATATGGCTGCGTTGGGTTACGAATATGGCTGCGCTGGGTTACGAATATGACTGCATCGGGTTACAGATATGGCTGCGTAGGCTAACGGAGCCGTATCAGTAGGCTTACCGAGACGTCTGCATCAACTAACTGAGACGTCTGAACTCGCTGACTGAACTACTTGAGTTAGCAGATTGAGCTACTTGAGTTAGCAAACTGAGCTACTTGAGTTAGCAAACTGAACCACTTGAGAATTTTTCTTCATGTGCTTGCGTGCAACCATAGAAAAAATCAATTACGAAAACTCATTTGATTTCGATGCGGAGGGAATCCTTGTTGAATCGGATGCCGTCACGATTGATGAATCTGGATAAGGAACCATCGGCAGCCAGTTCTTTAGGAGTGCCAATAGAGAAACGGCTTTCTTCCATCAGCCAGAGACGGTCGGAGAGCTGGAGCGCCAACTCTACGTCATGGGTTGACAGTAATATGGATTTATGCTGTTCGTGCGCCAGACGGCGGAGCATCTGTAGGGTTTCTATCTTGCTGGGGAAGTCGAGGAAGGCGGTAGGCTCGTCCAGGATGATGATGCGGGTTTGCTGCGCTAGGGCTTTGGCTATCATTACCTTCTGACGCTCACCATCGCTCAGTTCGCTGATGTTTCTCTGGGCAAGATGCTGAATGCCTGTTTCCTGAAGAGCAGAAGCAACAATCTGCTTGTCGGCAGCAGATAATGTGCCCCAGAAACCGGTATAGGGAGAACGGCCTATGCCTACAATCTCTTCGGCTGAGAGCTGGGCATGGTCAGTCTTCGATGTGAGAACGATGCTGATTTCTCTGGCGAGTTCCTGGGCAGAGAAATCAGAAAGAGATTTGTCTTGAATCAGGATTTCGCCATCAAGCGCTGGCTGAAATCCGGCTAAAGTTCTGAGTAAGGTAGATTTGCCCACTCCGTTGGCTCCGATGAGACAGGTCAGTTCACCGGCTTGGAGCGAGGCATGAACAGGTGAGGCTATCGCCCGGAGCTGATGCTTCGAACGATAGCCTATAATCAGATTCTTTAATGTAATGCTTGATACCATCTAAAGAATATTTTCACCTTGAATGTTTACTTCCTGATAGAAAAAAGGAAGAATTACTTGGCTGCCAAAACCTCAACCTCTACGAGGGCGCCCTTTGGCAACTTCTCTACAGCTACGGCAGAACGGGCTGGATATGGCTGGCTGAAGAACTCGGCATAAACCTCGTTCATGGCTGCGAAATCGTCCATGCTGTTCAGATAAACTGTAGTCTTAACCACATGAGAAAGGTCGGTACCTGCTGCCTTCAGGATGTTCTGGGCGTTGGTGAGGCTCTGGCGAGTCTGCTCCTTGATGCCACCCTCTACGAAATTGCCTGTTGCAGGGTTGATAGGAATCTGACCTGATGCAAATACGAAACCATTTACTTCGATAGCCTGGCTATATGGACCGATAGCTGCAGGCGCATTGTCTGTGTGAATTGCGTTCATAATCTAATTTATAATTTATAATTTACAATGTATAATTCAACATTCAACACTTAACATTTAACATTAAACAATCCAGAGATGGAATCCCTTTGATTCCAAAGCCTCCTTGATTTCTTTTACGTGTTCCTCGTCGCGAGTCTCCATGGTCAGGCGGAGCACGCAGGCATTCACCTTGTTGCGGTTGGCTGAACGGTCGTGGTGAACACCGGTGATATTACCGCCCAATCCGGCGATGACAGAGCAGACCTCTACCAATTCGCCCGGTTTGTCATCCAGTTCCATCTCGATGGTACAGAGACGGCCGCTCTTGGCAAGACCACGGGTGATGACGCGGTTCAGGATGGTTACGTCGATGTTACCGCCGCTTACCACGCAGATGGTTTTCTTGCCCTTCACCGGAACCTTGTTGTACATCACTGCTGCCACGCTGGCCGCACCGGCGCCTTCGGCTACCATCTTCTCACTCTCTATGAGTTTCAGGATGGCTGCACAGATCTCATCCTCGCTCACGGTTACGATTTCGTCAACATAGTTGGAGCAGGTTTCAAAAGTAATCTTGCCAGGTTCCTTTACGGCAATACCATCGGCTACGGTCGCTACAGAAGGCAACTTCTCCTGTTTATGATCGTGCAGACTCTGTACCATACTTGCTGCTCCTTCTGCCTGAACGCCATATACCTTGACGTTAGGATTCAGCGACTTGATGGCAAAGGCTACACCAGAGATAAGTCCGCCGCCACCTACAGGAACGACGACAGCTTCTACATCTGGCAACTGGTCGAGAATCTCCAGACCGATGGTGCCCTGACCTGCAATGACGTTCTCATCATCGAAAGGATGAACGAAGGTGTAGCCATGCTCATCTCTCAGTTCCAGCGCCTTCTGGTAGGCATCATCGTAGACGCCAGGTACCAGACAGACTTCAGCACCGAGACGCTTGGTGGCTTCCACCTTACTAATAGGAGCGCCTTCTGGCAGACAGATGAGGCTCTTCACTCCCATGGCGGTGGCACCGAGAGCTACACCCTGTGCATGGTTGCCCGCAGAACAGGCTATCACACCCTTCGCCTTTTCTTCATCGGTGAGTTGTGAAATCTTATAGTAAGCACCACGAATCTTGAACGAACCGGTCTTCTGCAGGCACTCTGGTTTCAAATAAACATCACTCTCTGGGTTGATTCTTGGCGTGTGAACCAGCTCAGTCTTTCTTATTACCTTGCTCAGCACGAAGCGAGCCTTATAGAAATTGTCAAGTTGTAACATAACTGCTGATATGTGTATAGTTTATTTCGTGCAAAGTTACTATTATTTGAAGAAAATACAAAATAATTCGGTTTAATTTTTGTTTATTCGATAATATTGCTTAACTTTGCATAAGATAAGCTGCACTCGGCAATTTGAAAGCAAGCTTTCATTGCGCTCATTTGCATTATCTTTGCGGCATATTGGTCTGATGAAGGGCAATATGAACTTTATATAAATCAACAAAAGAACCCATCATGAAGAAAGCCGTCATTACCATACTCGCAGCGATGTTCTGCCTGTTGGCTGCCATTTATTGCTTTAACCCTGGCAGAAGAGCCACCCTCAAGGTGCTACAGGAAAAAGGTAAGCAGACTGTGAGAGATATGATGCTCTCTTCGCAGAGCGTTACGTCTTTCGCTAGAGACAGACGGGAACTGATGTGGATTGGTACTTCGGCAGGACTTAATGTATATGACGGGAAAAGTTATATACAGTTTGGTTATGATGTGAAAGATACTGCCGCCTTGCCTGATGATTATATCAACGTGCTTCATCTTGACCGCAAGGGCAGAATGTGGGTAGGAACGCAGAACGGACTTGCCCGGTATGTTGGGGCTTACCGCTTTCATCGTGTAGCTCTTCCCGCTCATCATGACAACATCATCGCCATAGAAGATTCACCTGAGAAACATGATTCTCTGGCGATATTGGTGAGCGATGGCAATCAGACTTACCGCATCGGCGGTGATGAAAAGATAACGCCTTCCTCTCATTCTATCCAGCCCAACAATCTGCAGGCTCCTCTGCCTGCCGATCTTTCCATCCTTCGTAAACCGGCGGAAGTGGTAACGGCTACATTCTGCGATTTGGGCGGCAATCTGTGGGTAGGTTACCGCAACGCCGGTGTACAGATTATTTCGCAAAACCGTATCGCTTATAAAAAAGCAAATGCCAATGCCTTATCTGATAAAACCAAGGGCATCTCTATTCTCACGATGGCTACTGTGGGCAGACATGTGCTGGCAGGTACAGCCCTTCGTGTTTTTGCTTATGATGAGAAGAATAGCCGGTTGGAACAGACGTTGTTTAGGGATTTATTCGATTCTTTGCCAAAGCCCCGTCAGATCAACCTGAATAATATGGCGGGCTATGATGATGAGCATCTCTGGCTGGTGAGTGAACATCAGGTGTTATCTTGCCGTATAAACAACGAACGCATCGGAGTGCTTGCTAAATCATCTTTGTTCAAGTCTGTTTTAGGACAGGGTTTAAAGGCGGGAAATCATCTGTATGTAAGTAGTGAAAAGGGGCGTCTTTTGCGTTTTGAGTTTGGTAAACCGCAACCGGAAATCATCCGTATTCCAAGTCCGTATTTTAATTATGAAACCAAACTGGCTAAACTGAGCGATGGGAATATTCTGCTCTTTATGTCGGGCATGCATCTGGCGATTCTATCTCCTGATACCGGAAAAATACGCGAGATGAAAGTTGCAGGTATGCCTCAGGAGGGCAGTCTGGATCCGGCGTTTGTGAAACAGGATTCCTATGGATTCGTTTGGCTGGGAACCAAGCGGGATGGTCTTTATTTAATGAATAAGGAAAAAACGCACATGCGCCGTATCAATATCTTGAATGATGCCCATATTCAGGCTCTGGTTGAAGATACGAAACGACAGGTTTGGGTAACCACCATACGTGATGCTTTCTTCGTAACCTTTGAGAGAAAGCAGTTTCAGATGAACAGCCTCCTGTCTGCCAGCCAGGATCAGGACGACTGGCAATATTTCAGCAACTCTGCCTGTATTTCTCCTTCGGGCGATGTGGTGTTGGGCAGTTCTGACGGCTGCAAGTTCATGCCGCCTAAGGCGATGCAGACTAACTTCCTAAACACTCAGGCCGGCATTCATGCCAGCGAGATGCTGTCGGTTTATGGTGTAGAAGTGACGAAGAATAATGGCAAGGTGCTTGCCGTTACTGATGAAGTGGCTCATCTGCACAGCTATACTTTTGCTCACGATGAGAACGATCTGAAGTTCAATTTCTATTATCCCAACTTCAGCCGTCGCTCGGCATTGATGTGCCAGTACAAGCTCGAAGGCTATGATAGAGACTGGCAGGTTCCTACATACGGTCGCGAGGCCCGTTATGCCCATCTTCCGGCTGGAACTTATACTTTCCGTCTGCGCCTCATATCATCTCCCGACAAGCCGGCTTTGGCTGAGCGCAAGGTAGAGATTAGGATTATGCACGCTCCCTGGTGGTCATCGGCAGCATGGCTGCTCTATTTCAGCATCGTTCTTGGTATACTCTTTTATCTCAACACGTTCTATCTCAGGGCTCGCACTAATCATCTTCTGCTTTTGCAGGAGCAGCGCGAACTGGAACGCGAAAAGCAGGCTAAGGAGATGAATATGCGTTTCTTTGCCAATATTGCTCACGAATTCCGCAATCCGCTTACCATCATAGCCGGACCTCTGATGACGCTGAATGCCGATAAAGCCTTGCCAGAGTCGGTACACCGTATCCTGATTCATGTATGTATGAGTGTGAACAGAATGTTGAGGCTGATAGACCAGATGCTCGACTTCAACCAGTTGGAGACCGATGAACTGCGCTTGAGAGTTTCGGAAGTGGATGCTGCTGAAGAGTTGCGCCAGCAGGTAGCTTCTTTTAAAGAATCTGCCAGAGTAAAAGGCATCAGACTGGAACTGACAGTAAAGAATGGCAATTACCATGCATGGTTGGATTGTGACAAACTGGAAAAAATCATGAGCAATCTTTTCACCAATGCCCTCAAGTATACGGCTCCGGGCGGCATCATCCGCATCCAGGCTTCAGTAGATGAAGGAAGATTGAAGGTTTCGGTCTTCAATAGTGGACAGCTGATGGAAGAAGATAAGATACAGGATGTTTTCAAGCGTTATTATCAGCTTTCTGATTCTCAGGATTCCCATCAGTATGGCTGGGGTTCCGGAATCGGTCTCTATTATGTGAAGCGCCTGGTAGAACTTCATCATGGAGAGATTCATGTAAAAAATATGAATGCGGTCTGCGAGACTTCTTCAGAGGCCTCGCTAAGGAATGGGGTGGAGTTCTGTTTCAGTCTTCCTACCGATAAGTCTATATATAATAAGGTGGAGATTGTTGCTCAGGAGAAGCATGTGATGCAGATTCCGTTGAAAGTGGAGAATGAAGAGGGAAGAGTGAAGAATTCTCTTGCTGGAAATGCTTCTGCTCCTAGTAAGAATCTGCCTAGAATCCTGATTGTAGATGATGATGTGGATGTAGCTGATTACCTCCACTATCTCTTTGCGCCTGATTACGAAGTGGTGAACCGCTATTCTGCCGAAGAGGCTTTGGCGGATCTGGAAGAAGTGAAGCCAGATATCATCCTGAGTGATATTATCATGGGAGATATGTCGGGATTGGAATTCTGCAAGATGCTGAAGGGGAATCTCTCGTTCAGCCATATTCCGGTGGTCCTGATTACAGCGATGGCGAGCATGCACAACCAGATAGATGGCTTGAAACTGGGGGCTGTGGCTTATATCACCAAACCTTTTGATCCGGCTTATCTGAAAGCGCTCGTCAAGTCGCAGTTGCAGAACATGCAGATGCTCCGTCAGCGTCTCGGTGAGAGTACGAAGACTGATTCGCTAGCAGAAAACGTAGCAGATACGCTTTCTCCGCAGGATAGAAAGATTATGGATGAGGTATATGAAATGATGGAGAAGCTCTTGGCCCAGCAAGACCTGAATGTGAACAGCATGTGCCGCGACATGTTCATCAGTCCGTCGAAGTTTAATTATAAGATTAAAGAACTTACTGGCGAGACACCTGGCATCTTCTTCCGTAAATACAAACTCAACAAGGCAGCTCAGATGCTGCATGAGGGTCAGTATAGCATTTCAGAGATAGCTGTGTTGACTGGATTCAGTACTGCAGCTCATTTCTCTGTTGCTTTCAAGAAGCAGTTCGGTGTTTCGCCGAGTGACTACCAGTAGATTCATTTTCATGAAACCTAGTCCCGCCAAGTAAGTTCAGTGGCTTCCGCATATGAAATGGATTGCCTAATATCATCTAATCTCCCCGTATCATATTATGGGGATATCATCTTCTACTTGATGCAAAACGCTGTATTAAATACTTTTCGCCGCAAAGATAAGTTTTTTATCGTTTCCTGGCATTCGATTTTCTATAAATCGTATTCGAAAACCTTTAAATGCAACATATAATGATATATTTTCTACCTTTTAGGGGGCAATATTTCTTTGTTTTGTGTTACATTTTCTTTGGCTTTTGTTCCATTTTCATGATTCGTGAACAAATAATCACAAAGAGATGCAGTCATTCTTCTCTTTTTTTTGTAATTTTGCCGGTGGAATTAAGCATAAAAACATAGTAACAAATAAACTAATTACTTTTATCTGGAAATGAAGAAAAATGTTTTTGTAGTAGCGCTGGCATTGATGGCGAGCATCGGTGCATACGCAGAGAAGAATACTGTCAGTTCTCCTGATGGTAAGTTGAATGTCGTGGTAGAAGACCGCGATGGTAAACTCTATTATTCCATCGACTATGCAGGCAAGCGAATGATGGAGGAATCACAGCTCGGACTCCTTGCCGATGTAGGCGATTTCAGTCAGGGCTTGACCTATCAGGGCAAGAATGAGATAAAGGTGGAGAAGAGCTATGACCTCCGCACCGCCAAGTTTTCGCATGTAGATTATCATGCCAACCAGCTCAACGTGACATACATCAACGGTAAGAAACAGCCAATGACGATTACTTTCAATGTAAGCAACAACGATGTGGCTTTCCGTTATACTTTTGATCAACTGAAGGCTCAGCATCTCATCGTAAACGAGGAGAAGACTGCCTTCAATCTTCCTAAGGTAACCACCACTTACCTCTGTCCACAGTCGGATCCGCTCATCGGTTTTGCCCGAACCAAACCAAGTTATGAAGAAGATTATAAGGTGGATCAGCCTCTTACAGCCAAGTCGGGTTATGGTCATGGCTATACCTTACCTTGTCTTTTCAAGGTTGGCGGCGATGGCTGGGTTTTGGTCAGCGAGACGGGTACTCACGGCAACTATCCGGGTTGTCACATCAGCGATTATGATGCTGCAAAGGGTTATCAGGTAGCCTTCCCTATGGAGAAGGAGGCAGATGGCATCGGTTCTACATCGGGCGCCTTCATCCTTCCGGGTTCCACTCCTTGGCGCACCATTACCGTGGGTTCTGATTTGAAGCCTCTGGTAGAGACCACCATTCCATACGATGTAGTAGAGCCAAGATTCGAGGCTTCCCAGAAATACGGAACTGGCAAGTATGCCTGGAGCTGGCTCATCTGGCAGGATGAATCCTGCAACTATAACGACCAGAAGCAGTTCATCGACCTGGCTGCTACCATGGGATATGAATATGTGCTGGTTGATGCGCTCTGGGATACCCAGATTGGTAGAGACAAGATAGCAGAGTTGAGCAAGTATGCGCAGAGCAAGAATGTGAGTCTGATGCTCTGGTATAATTCCAATGGTGTGGCCAACGATGCACCTCAGGGTCCTCGTGGCATCATGGATAACATCGTGGCCCGCAAGAAGGAGATGGCCTGGATGAAGAGCATCGGCATCAAGGGTATCAAGGTAGATTTCTTCGGTGGCGACAAGCAGCATACTATGCAGCAGTATGAAGACATCCTCAGCGATGCCAACGATTATGGCATTCAGGTTATCTTCCATGGCTGCACCCTGCCAAGAGGTTGGGAGCGCATGTATCCTAACTATGTATCGAGCGAGGCTGTACTGGCTTCGGAGAATGTATTCTTCTCTGATTATCATGCCAAGCAGGAGGCTTTCGAACTGACCATGCATCCATTCTGCCGCAACGCCGTGGCTGCGATGGATTGGGGTGGTACCATCATGAACAAGTATCTCTCCAAGGATAACAAGAGTCGTCATCGCCGTTATACTACTGATGTTTTCGAGATGGCTTCGGCTATCATGAACCAGGCTGCTATCCAATGTATCGCCATCTATCCGAACAATCTCTCTGAACTTCCTCAGCACGAAATTGATTTCCTGAAGAGCGTTCCTACTACCTGGGATGAGACCAAGTTCATCGCCGGTTATCCTGGAAAATATGCCGTTGTTGCCCGTCGCCATGGTGATAAATGGTATGTTGCCGGTTTGAACGGCACCGACCAGGTGATGAAGCTCACCCTGAATCTGCCAATGCTTGCCGGCAAGAGCGTTACCTATTATCATGAAACAGCCAGCAAGGACAAGAAGGCTCTCTGGCCTGTTTCTCAGATGAAGACCGTAAAGGTGGATAAGAAGGGAAACCTGAAGGTAGTCATGCAGCCTAAGGGTGGATTGATTGTTGAAAAGTAAAAAGGTAAAAAAGTAAAAAGGTAAAAAAGCCTAGCGGGGTATAATCTCCCTAGTTTCTTTTTACCTTTTTACTTTTAAAAAGCCTTTTTACTTTTTTACCTTTTTACTTTTAAAAATCCTTTTTACAGAAATGTTCCAAAGCAGCAGCTACGCCATCTTCTTCATTGGAAAGCGTGATGTAGTCGGCTTCGGCTCTAACCTCTGGTGCTGCATTCTGCATGGCTACACCCATGCCTGCCAGTTTCAGCATGCTCAGGTCGTTGTAGCCATCTCCGAAAGCAATCATATCGGCTGGGGTGAGATTGATTTTCGACAGAAGGCGGAGCAGGGACTTTGCCTTGTCGATGCCTTTAGGAACCAGCTCCAGGAAGAATGGGGCTGAGCGGAAGATGTCCATCCTGTCGCCCAGAATCTCAGAAAGCTCGTTTTCTGCCTTGAGCATATCTGCCGGGTCGCCTGTCATGAGGAGCTTGGTTGGGTGAGGCTCCAGGGCTTCGAACAGGTTTTCTACCTTTCGGATGTTCATCTTGTTGATGCGCGATTCTTCCTTCACATACTGGTCGTCGGGCATCTCGGTGATAATCTCGTTGCCGGCATATCCCAGCAGGGCATGGTTCTTCTCCTTCGCGTACCTATATAATATAGGTATCACCTCATCAGGCAGGAACTGGGCGAAGAGTTTTTCGCCAGTCTTGGCATTCACGATGTTGCCGCCATTATAAGATAGAATGTATCCGCCTCGCTTATCCAGTTCCAGACATTCCGCCACCGGTTCGATGCCGTAGGTCGGTCTGCCTGAAGCAAGGATGATAACAACACCCTCGGCTTCTGCCTGGAGCAGCGCTTCGCGGGTTTTCGGGGTAACCACCTTGTCGTGGTTGGTCAGGGTGCCATCCAGATCAATGGCGATGGCACGGTATGGAAGATGATTCATATTTGATATATTATTGTATTTCTAATTTGGCTGCAAAGGTAAGATAAAAAAACGATTGTAACAAAAAAAAGAGTTAAATATGATATAAATATAGGTGTTTGACTGATAATTACCTGCTTTTTATTGTTTATTATACACTATAGTCGGAAAGTTTTCTTATCTTTGCAACCGAAATAACAAACAATAATATAAAATTAATAAAACCTATTTGAAAATGAAGAGATTAATTTCAGCAGTATTGCTTTCGGCAGCCGTAGTTGTGCCAACCATGGCGAAGAATGCAAAGACATTGGGCAATGGTTATCCATTTACTCAAGTACCATTCACCAGTGTGAAAATTTCACAGAATACTTTCTGGGGTGCCCGCTTGAAGGCAGCCCGAGAAGTAACCGTGCCATTGGCTTTCAGCAAGTGTGAGAGCGAGCACCGTTACAAGAATTTCGATATGGCTGCCTATACCCTGCAGCATCCTAACCACCCGGGCTTGGATACCAAGGAGTGGGATGTGAGCAAGTTCATGGGCTTCTCTTTCGATGATACCGATGTGTATAAGACCATCGAAGGTGCCAGCTACATCCTCCAGACTTATCCGAACAAAAAGTTGAAGGCTTACATCGACAGCGTGCTCGATGTGGTAGCTGCGGCACAGGAGCCAGATGGCTATCTCTATACCGCCCGTACCATCAACCCAAAGCATCCACACCAGTGGTCGGGAAATAAGCGTTGGGTCAAGGACGAGGAGGCGAGCCACGAGCTTTACAACCTCGGTCACATGGTAGATGCAGCCTGCGCTCACTATCAGGCTACCGGAAGCACCAAGTTCCTGAATATCGCCAAGCGTTATGCTGATTGCGTGGTAAAGGAGGTTGGACCTAAACCAGGACAGGCTACCATCGTTCCGGGTCATCAGATTGCAGAGATGGCTTTGGCTCGTCTCTATACCCTGACCGGTGAGAAGAAGTATCTGGATGAGGCTAAGTATCTGCTCGACTATCGTGGCAAGACCCATATCCGCAACCCATATTCTCAGAGCCAGGCTCCTATCCTGGAGCAGAAAGAGGCGGTAGGTCATGCGGTTCGTGCCGGCTATATGTATGCCGGTATTGCCGATGTGGCTGCCCTGACCAAGGATTCTGCCTATATGAAGGTCATCGACCGCATTTTTGAAAACATCGTTGGCAAAAAGTATTACCTTACAGGTGGTGTAGGTGCCCGTCATGCAGGTGAAGCTTTCGGCGAGAACTATGAGTTGCCAAACATGACTGCCTATAATGAAACCTGTGCAGCCATCTCTATGGTTTACCTCTTCGAGCGCATGTTCCTGCTTCACGGCGAGAGCAAGTATATCGACTGCATGGAGCGTACCTTATATAATGGTGTCATCTCGGGTATGAGCATGGATGGCGGTCGTTTCTTCTATCCTAACCCATTGTCAAGCGATGGCAAGTATGCCTTCAATGCCGATGGCAACACCACCCGCCAGCCTTGGTTCGGATGTGCCTGCTGCCCGAGTAACTTGTGCCGCTTCATCCCTTCTGTGCCGGGTTATCTCTATGGTGTGAAGGATAACAACATCTATGTAAACCTCTTTGCCGGTAATACATCTACCATCAAGGTGAATGGCAAGGATGTGGTTCTGGAGGAGACTACCGAGTATCCTTGGAACGGCGATATCAAGATTGCTGTGAAGAAGAGCGGTGTGAAGAATGCCAACCTCCTGGTCCGTATTCCTGGATGGGTTCGCAACCAGGTAGTACCTAGCGATCTTTACAAGTATAGCGATGCCGAGAAGCCTGCTTACACAGTAACCGTAAACGGCAAGGCTGTAGAGGCTGATCTCGATGCCAACAAGGGTTATCTCCCTGTCAAGAACATCAAGAAGGGCGATGTAATCCGCATCCATTTTGATATGCCTATCCGTACAGTTGTAGCTAACGGTAAGGTGGCTGATGATAAGGGCAAGGTTGCCGTAGAGCGTGGACCATTGGTATATTGCGCTGAGGCTGTGGATAATCAGAACGAGCCAGTGCTCCGTGCCGTCATGGCCAAGAAGCCTGCTTTCTCGCTGGTGGATAACTACAGCATTCAGAACACCGAGACCAAGGGTGCTCCAGCCTTCTCTGTCAAGGCCATCAAGGCTGATGTCCAGATCCTGGAAGAGGGTGCCAATGGCGTATCTGTCAAGAACGATGTGTTGACTCTGATTCCTTACTATGCCTGGAATCATCGTGGAGCCAATCAGATGAACGTCTGGTTCTATCAGAATTTAAGTGTGTTGGATAAATAATTTATGATTAGAAATTGATATTCATCTGCTGTCTGAAATATGGGTGCAAATATACAAAATTTCCTTTATAAGGGGAAAAAAATACCAAAAAGTTTCCTCTATAAAGGAAACTTTTATATAAAATCTTTCCTTTATAAGGGAAATATTATGTTTATTCTACTTCGCTCCAATCAATTGTCAGGAAAAGTCAGAGTGTCTACTATTTCAGTTTTATGAAATTGATAGTGTCTACCTTTTTAGTTTATAAAGTAAAAAAGTGTCTACTGAAATCAGTATGTAGTCAACTAAATATAGGAAAACTACAATACCAGCCATGCTCTTCAAGCGGTCCCTCGGGGATCACGTGATGGGGAACTGGTGAACAAGAGACGGGCAACCGTTGCTCACGTGATGGTCAACGAGTGCCCAAACGGATAGCTACAATTTGGGCAATATGTTGTTGACTTTTTCTCCTTATTATATATAGCTGCTTGCAAAGTTAGTACTTTTTCTTGATAATAAGAAGAATTATGAAGTTTTTTAGAAAAATATCATGAAAAATTTTGTGGTTCCGATAATTTATTATATTTTTGCAAATGTATCCCATGCCGATGGCTGTAAGAGGCATTCTAATGTGCTGATTGTGGCGAGTAGGAAAGTGGGATATTCTGTAAATTGGGAATGGCGTTTGCTAAGCGCTTGTTCATGACAAACTGAAACCTGAGAAATTTCAATTCCCTGTCAAGAACATGGCAACTGGTAGATGCCACGTTGTATGATAATATCATTTAGTATATTAATCATATCGGCGTGGGGTCTGTGGTTGCTCGTTCAACGGGGAAGGGCAATCTCAGGGCCTCAGTTTGTGGAACGGGTGACGGGCATGATCCCCGCTTTTTCTTTTTTATAGTCTAACAACATGAGTGCTTCATGCTTAATAAAAACAAATCTGTCTCTTTGAGTAAAGGACAAAGTCTAGGAGAATCTTCTCCTTCCAGTAGTGTTTTGAAAAACATTATGTCTCTCCGTAGTGTACAAAATGGAGTGTCCCCCGACTATGTATCTAAGTCATGTGCTGATAACTCTACAGATTCTATTCTTAATAAAAATAATCCAACCGCCTCTTCTACAGCAAATGTGGAAGAGGCGGTTTGGTTTTTAATGCGTGCTGCTTATGGGAAAGAAAAGAAAGCGAAAGACTTTTTGGAGGCTAAAGGGATTAGAACATTCTTGCCTTTGCAGACACAAACCTATATATATAAAGGTAAGAAGAAACATCGCCAAGTGTCATTGATTCCCAATTTCTTGTTTGTGAAGAGTAGTGAGGAAGAGATGAAGCAGTATATCGGGAAAGGAGAACTTGATTTCTTCCATCATTATTATGTTCCACATAAGGATGACAGAGGGCGGCCTTTAGGCAAGAACGGCATAAAACCCTTGGTTATTCCAACGTGTCAGATGGAAAGTTTTATCAGGTGGAATGAGATTAGTGATGATAATAAACTTTTTGTTGCCGATGATAAAATAAAGTTTGCCAAGAACGATGTCGTAAAGATCGTGGATGGTAAGTTTGCAGGCTTAGAAGGTTATGTATGCCGAATCAAAGGACAGTCAAGAATTGGCATAGTTGTAAATGGGGTGGGTACCATCTTTACAGCCTATATTCCTAAGTGTATGTTGAAAAAAGTATAAATGACAGTTTTGCTCTTGTTTGGAATATTAATGAAAATCAAAATAAATTGTAATCTTATGAGAAAAATTAAATTAACTTTTTTGTTGGGAATGTTCCTTGCTTCTCTTCCAGCGATAGCGCAAACGGAAGAAGATGCTAAAAATGCGGCTTTAGATTTCTTAAAGCAGAAGAAAGGAAATGCCAAGTTGGAATTGTCTTCATCGAAACTTGATGTAGGGACAACTTCAGCGAATGCAAAAAGTGTTGGAAGTTCTAGTACGAAAAGTACTGGTGAGGTCTACGCCTTTAATGTGCAAGGTGGTGGTTTTGCCTTGGTTTGCACAGGAAATGGAAACACTGCCGTTGCCGGATATTCAGACTCGGGGAGTCTTGATGTGGACAATGTGCCTGAGGCAATGAAAACTTGGCTAACTGGTTATCAGGCAGTCATGGCTTCAAGTTCTTTGGCAACAAAAGAGCCTGGTTGGGAAGGACCGTCGGTAACTCCTGTAGCTCCATTGATAAAAACGCAATGGGGCCAGAGTGCTCCTTATAACTGTAAATGTCCTTCTGATGGAAAGCAAACGGCTATAGTTGGTTGTGTACCAGTAGCTTTGGCACAAGTATTGAACTACTATCATCAAAATCAAAAAGGAGGAGGTAGCCTAAAGTATGCGCATGTAGATTCTGAAACAGAATATGAGATAGATTATTCTTCTACTACTTATGATTGGAAGAATATGCTTAATTCATATATCAAACCTGATATTACACAGACTCAGAAAGATGCAGTAGGAAAATTGATGTTGGAGTGTGGTATTGCATGTAAAGCTGATTTTGACTATACCTCAACTAGTGCCAATATGCCGTTTGTTGCCCTCAATAAATATTATAACTACGAGTGTATGTATGTAGCTCGTGAAAGCCATTATTCTATAGGTTGGGGATATTCAAGCGATTACCATATTTCTACGGATAAGTGGATGAGTATGATTCAGGAGGAGTTGACTGCAGGTCGTCCTATTATCTATTCCGCTAGCGATTTACCTGGTGGCTCTGGTATGTATGTTAAGCCTGCTGCAAATCATTGTTTTGTGATAGATGGCATTGATTCTCAAAATTATGTTCATGTCAATTGGGGATGGACGGGCATTGCTGACGGTTATTATGATGTAGCAGTTCTTAATCCAGGCGGTAATTTTAATTATGAGCAAGGTTATCGTTGTGACCATAGTATGATTATTGGCATCAAACCTCGTGCTACCGCTTACTATTCGGATGAAGTTTGCCAACCTTTTGTTGTATGTGACTGGCAGACAGGAAGGGGTGATGCTGTAAAGAGTAAGCAAAAATCAAGTATTTCTACACGGTCTGTTTCGAGTATTGTTACATCTAAGGAAAAAATGATTTTCCAGTTGATTAGTAGTACATACGAAAATAAAAAGTTTGAATTTACGACGGTTTTAGCTAAGGATGGTAAAATCGTCAAGAATTTGCCTGGTGGTTACTATAACGAGACGCTTAACGGATGGCCAAGTATCAATCGTTGGAACTTGTCGCAAGGATTTAATAAAGTACCAACAGAGGTGGCGGATGGAGTGTATGAGATACGTACGGCTTACAAAGATGCTGACGGCAGAATTCAATTATGTCCTGCTCCAAAACAGATTATTCCTACTATGGAAATTGTCAATAAAGGAACTGGTATGATTATTCATGGTTTGGAAGGTGAAGACTTGGTGAAAACTCTGACAATTGAGGATATTCAACCTGCAAGTGAGATTTTTGCTGGTACGAAGTTCTATCTTTATCTCAAGGCTAAAGGATCTACTAACAACTCGTATTTGCAGTTTAAAAATGTAGAAACAGGTAAGGTGTATGGCACTTCAAATACGAGCTCTTTCTCATTTAAACATCTCTATGATAATTATACATCAGTTAAAGCTGTTGGGCTTTCTCCTATCAATGTGGAGAATAGTTTTACGATGCCAGCAGGTAGATATTTGGTTATGTTGCCTGAAAAAGAAACAAGAATTTCTCTTGCCAAAGATTTCTACATTGATGTGAAGGAAAAACCAAGTTATCCGATTTTGGATGGAATAGATTTGGCATGGTGTCATTTTTTTGGATATAATCCTGACGAAACGTACTCGTTAGGTTACAACCCATTAGAGAATACAGAATGCTTGGAAACTGTCCGTCCGGAGTTCCAGTATGCTAATAAAGTAAAGGAACCTGTAACGGTGAATGTTTATATGGTTAATAGGGATAATGGAGCGGAACGTTTAGTGGCTTCTCTAAAGGATTGGACTCCTGGGCAAACAAGACCTTTGGGATTAATGCCTTATCCTTTAAGTGGTAATTACGAATTTAAGTGCAAATATTTGACTCCTGATGGTGAACGTGCAAGCCTCATGCCAACGGAAAATTATGAGCGGGAGCCTTATCATAATTATAACATAGAAAATAATGTAGAAGGTGTTTCTTATCCTTGCGAATTGGTTTCTTGGAGTAAAAAGACTAGTACCGCGTCAGAACGTATGGCAGGAACTGGTCAATTTACCACCTCGGTACAATTGGGTTTAAGAATTTCTTTAGATAGTTATGATAAGGGAGCTGTTATAACAAAATATGCTGTTGTCAAAGCTTTGTTTTTTGATAAGAAATCTAAGGAAGTTGTTGTGGATTCTGTTACTAATGTGATTATTGCAAATAAATTGATATGCTCATATACTCTAACTCCTCAACTTACGGATAATTCCAAGTATAGTGTTTGTGTCCTTTATGCTGATCATAATTGGGGTTGGAGTAGGAATGAATATTCTTATGTTTTGAATTCAGATAAGTCTATAGCTGAATTTGAATTGGTTAATGATGGTACGACAAGCATAGCCAAAATCTCAACTTTCAGCTCCATCTTCAAACAAGGTGAGACTGTAAGGGTATATGATATGAATGGTATTCTTGTTAGGACTTTAGCAGCTTCGCCAGATTTATGGAGTAATTTGTTATCTACATTGCCTTCTGGTGTCTTTGTTCTGAAGTCTTCGTCTCAGACAATTAAATTTAGAAAATAATAAAGTTCCCCTACGTCTATTGGCGTGGGGGCTTTCTGATAAACATTTTAAATAGTTAGTTTTATGAAACGTATTGTTTATGTAATGTTGGCATTGATTTTTATGTTGATGCCAAGTTTGGTGAAGGCGCAGGGAGATTTGGCAGCCTTTGATTTGAAAGGAAAAGTAAAGCAGTGTACCTGGGTGAACCACAAGGCTGGTTGCATTTATAAGGGCTTTTCGAAAGATGCCAATAAAGAAGTGCTTCTTTTTGCTCAGAACGGTCGTTGTTTGAAGTGGAATGGAGGAACCTTTGTCAAAATGGGTGGTGAAGCTCTTTATTCTGAATGCTCAAGGGATGCTAAGGGACGTATTACAAGTGGCGAACTTTACACGGCTTATTATAATCCTGGTAGTGGTGAAGATACATTTACTTACAACGCTAATGGTAAGTTGGCAAAACATACTTATGAGGATGCAGGAATGTCGATTGTGACTACGTTTGCTTATGGGACTGATGGTAATGTAAGTTCGACGATTTCTAAGATGGAGGACTATAATACGGAGAAGACTTCTACGATAAAGGTTTCTTATACGGTTCAAGCTAAGGATGCTAAAGGTAATTGGACAAAAAGACTTGCCAGAAGAACTAATGGCTCTTCTTGGGTAGAGACAAGAACCATTACTTATTATCCTGCAAAATAATAATTAAGGGCAATAGATTTACATCTTTCAGAAGCTATTGTCCTTTAAAAGTTATTGCGCTATAAACAATCATTAAACTTAATTCTATATGATTAAAAACTATTTTTTTGTGATATTGGCAGCAGTGACAATGTTGTTGGTATCTTGCGGCAATTCCCAAACTACTCCACAAGAAATAGATGGAGTAGAGTTTACTGGTAATGGTCTTTTGGGCAATTTTCCTTATATGATGGCTCGCTATGATTCGGAGCGAGCTAATTTAGAACGAAATCTGAATGGTGCGGGGGTGTTAGAAAAGAGGAACTTTGCGAAAGAAAATGAATTTGATATTGAAAAAATCGCAGAAGAACTTGATGGTAAGGAAGTGCCTTTTGAGATAAGTACAGGTGGTAAGACAGAAGAAATTAAAGGATTTAAATTCAAGGTTGTTAAATCTGTGGGAGGTTATCTGCCTTGTATGAAAATACGTATTGAAGGACCAGCTGGATATGATGCAGGATGGAGTGAAAAAGGTATAGAAGCTTGTGTGCCTGTAGATAAGGATGGTAATATTCTTAATTTCCATGAGTCGCTTGGTCGTTTTTGGTTGCATCTTGGGAGTATTGTTGGTGCTTATTCTTATCCTTTAAAATATGATAAGAATTACAAAGAAATGCTCCAAAGAAATCATATTTTAGACCGTTTTGTTAAGATTGTAGCAATGGATGAAGAGACTTTTGAAAAAACACAAGCGAAAATGCGAGAGGCTGAAGAAAAGGCTTTAAACGAGGAGGCGAAAGACAATGATTTGTCAAAAGTAGAATTCTCTGAAAAAGGTTGCGAACCTATTGTATTAGGGAAAAAGGTAAATCAATTTCCTTCGAAATGTAAGGGGTTCTATACTCATTATAGATGGAATATAGATAAACTCTCTCATACGAAGAATTTTACATTCTTTAATGGAACCGATACTGTTGTGCATGTTGAGTCAGATTTAAGTTCTGCGGAAATTTATAAAATATTTGTTTGCTCTCCAAAGATAAATGTGAAATTTGATAATGGTAAGACATTGAGGGCTGGTATGAAGTTAGTCGAAGTTGCTCAGACATTTGGCGATGATTTTAAGGCTTCGTGGACTCCAGAAGAAATAGGTCCATTTATTCATTTTGGTCTATATGGTGGATATCCTGCAGATGAAGAAACCTTGAAACGAGAAGCTTTAGAGCGTATAGAAGAACTTTATGGTTGTTTTGAATATCTTGATTTGAGTCCTAAAGATGTGCTACCAAATGCTGTGCTGGAGAGTGTTATCCTTTGCTTGCATGAGTAACTTTCAAATGTTGTTGTATAATAAAATTTTGATTCATGAGAAAGTATATATTTTTGTTGGTGATGTTTGTGTTGACATTCTGTTCATGTGGAGAGAAGGGTACAACTTATTCTGAGACAGATTTTAATGGAGAAGGAGTGTTTGGTGCTTTGCCACAAATGTCCGCGCGAATGTCCAGTATTGTAAAACCTGCAATGGATAAAATGAATGAGAAATATCCAAAGTTAGCTTCTGATGATCCGAAAGATAAGGAAGAGGTGGTGAAAGGACAAGAGTTTAATGATTATCTTAACTCTATTTCAGAGGAAATTGTTGAAACTTATGGTAAGGATAATCTTGAAAGTTGGGTAAAGGAAATCCAGAAAATGTCAGATATTAAGAGATTTCATATTATTAATGACTTGGGACTTCCCATAGAAAACCAGCGTGTGTCAATAATAGGTGCTGATGTTTTCTTTAATATAACTTTTAAATTTACTATTCATCTTGGGCGAGCAAATGAGAAAGAATTTATGCCTTGGATTTTGTTTTTTGATGCAAATGGTAAATGTCTGTATGGTAAAGAATGTGTTTTGTTGCCTAATTTTGGATTTCAGTCTTGTTATGTGGAAATAGCTGTCCCTTATAAAACCCCAATAAGTGTACTAAAAGACCCAGATGGTGCTACTCAAAAGAATATAGAGTTTTGTAAAAAGATGGATAAGGTTACAAGAATTAAAATCGTAAAGGCATTAGATGCGCCAAAATTCCTGGAAACTGAAAGGTAATTGGTAATGTTGGTTTAATAAAATGTTTTAAATAGGATAATTTCTTATTATTAAAAATGTAATTATGAAGAATTATACTCGAATTAACAAAAGTATATTGCTTATATTGCTTTCCTCTTTTGTGTGCATAAGTTCCTTGGCAGGGCCAAGAAGTTATGCTCAAGCAAAGGCTATTGCGGAAAAGCAAGCGGCTAAGTTGGGAATACAAATTGATGAAAATAGTTCTCCAGCCTGCAAGGCTAAGAGTTTTGGGGGCGAGACAAATTCACAGACGGTTAGTTGCTATGTTTTTGCTAATAGTGAAGACAAAGGATTTGTTATCGTTTCTGGAGATGACAGATTTCCAGAAATTATAGGATATTCTGATGAGGGAACTTTTAATGAAAATGAACTTCCTGATGGCCTCACGTATTTTATGAAATCATACCAAGCGACTGTAGATAAAGTGTTAGGGAATGATGAAACGACTATTCGTAATTTGGAGGTAGAAAAAAATATTCGTTCAAGTTTGAATGCGATAAAGGTGGAACCACTTTTAGGAAACATAGCTTTTGGTCAGGATAATCCTTATAATAAGATGTGCCCCCTTTATGATGGAGGTTCTTTACATGCTGTTACTGGATGTGTTCCTGTGGCAATGGCGCAAGTGATGGCGTATTATAGGTATCCAAAAACACTTCAGGCAGATATTCCTGGCTATGATTACAGAAAGGGTCAGATGACTTCTTCTATATCAAAGGGAGAGGCTTATGATTGGGCTAACATTCTGCCTACTTATTATAACGTGTCTTATACGGATACAAATGCAGATGCCGTGGCAAAATTATTATTTCATTGTGGGGCAGCTATTCAGGTTCAATATGGTCCTTTGTCAGGTGGTAATTTAGAACCATCCCAGTTGGCTAAGTTTTTTGGTTATGATGCAGACTTACTGAATAAAGTATATCGTAGTGAAGTAACATTATCTCAATGGGTAGAGCTTATTAATAGAGAATTACAAGCAGAACGTCCTATTATTTTTAGTGGATTTGATTCAACAGGTGGGCATGAATTTGTCTGTGATGGTGTCGATGAATCTGGTTTGTATCATATAAATTGGGGATGGAATGGTTCTCGTAACGGCTATTTTGACCTGATGGTCTTAAATCCAGATTATGAAGGCGCAGCCTCTGTATCTTCAAAAGATGGTTATACAAAAGATTTAGGAATATTGATTGGAATTGCTCCTGACAATGGTGTAAAAGATAGTCCTCTTTTTGAACATGCAACTTCTCATATTAATTTAATGATAACATCAAAAGTAATTTGGCAAAAAGATACTCGCACGAGTAGTTCTGATAATTTCAAAGGTACGATGACATTTGAATTTGGTAACTTATCAGACAAAGACTTTGATGGATATGTGGCAGTCGGAGTTACTCAAGGTAATGGGAATGTTATAATTGTTTCGGATAAAAAGAAACTTCATTTGAATAAAAGGAAGCCTTCTAGCTATTCAAGTTGGGATTTTGAACTTCCATTTGAGTATGCTTTCCCTGTTGGCGTTTCTAAATTGTCAGTTTTTTATAGTTATGATGGTCGAAAATGGAATGAGGGTGTGTTTCATATGAGTGATTCGTGGCGTAGAGGAGTAGTTTACGTAAAAGCCACAGAGCAGAATATTCGAGTTTCGAAATGTCTTGATTTGACAGCAGATATTGTTGCCAATGATGAAGTTATCCAAGGAGATGAGAATGTTTTTCAATTCTCACTTCATAACAAAATGTTTGAGGAATACATGGGTAAGATTGATATGTATGTTAGTGATAACGATGTAAAACCTGATTCACCAAAGGAACATTTTAATCTGTCTGTGCCAGCGTTAGGGGATATTACGAGAGCGTTTAAATTGAGGACAAATTCTGAAAATGTATATTTTTGGTTGGTAGATGAGGAAGGAAAAGAACTTGTGTGTGGTAAATGTATCCCAACAGTTGCTTATGAAAATCCTTCGATTGTTTTAATAGATGCTTATAGTAATGCGACCCCGGGAGCTTATGATGTAGAGCATGCTTGCTATGTTGAAGGTAAAGGGTTAGTTAAGGCTCCTTTAGCACAAGATAATAAGGCAGTGTTTAACTTTGTTCTCAAAAATAAGGGTTCTAAGGCTCGTTTTAAATATGTTGTGTCAATGACGGGTAAGCCAAATAATCGTTGCAAACAGGTAGAAAAGACAATATGGATGGAGGCTAATTCTACAGAAAATTGTACAGTAGAGGTTAGTCCTGATGAAGTTGGCAGTCGTTTTATAATAGGAGCTATCACCATTAGTTCTGTGGCAGGGGTTAAATTAAGTTCTGATGTTGAGAAATATAAGCTTTATGTTGTGGGGAGTTCTTTAGCTTATCGTCTGTCTGGTAATGAATTGCCTGTGTATGTAGGTGGAACTTCTACGATGATTTCGATGCCACATAGTGAAAACTTTCAAGTGTTAGGAGAAAAAGGATGTTTGAAAATTATTTCTGATCGAGAAAGAAAAATGACCATTTATAATTTTGGTGGTCAAAAGATGAAAGAGGTTTTGGTGGATGCTGGTGAGCAGAAAGTTCCAATTGCCCCAGGTTTGTATATTATCTTAGGAAAGAAAATCGTAGTATGGTAATAGTTTAAATTAATAATTTGTAATTATGAGAAAGTTATGTTGTTTGATAATTTTTGTTGCATCCATGTCAGTTGTAGCTTGCAAGGAAACTGGTAATAAGGTGGATGGACTGGCTACAAATGACAGTGTGCAAGTGGCAGATACCCTTTTTGCTGATAGAGTGGTTCAGAATGCAGAGCAAAATGAGGAGAAGGAAAATCTTGCACTTGGTGGCAAGGGCGATATTAAAAACAGAAATATGGAGTCCATGTTCTTGCCTTTGCAAAAGTAGTAAATGAGGTGGTATCATCTTTACGGCTTATGTTACTAAGGGTATGCTGGAGAAGAAGTAAACCTGCCTCTATTTTAAATTGTTTAATCAATAAAAAAATAAAATATGAATAAGAAAAATGTGGTAGCCATAACTATGGTTTTGGCTCTTGTGAGTGTTCAAGATGTTGCTGCTCAGAGCTTTTGGAAAACATTAGGAAAGGTAGCAGAGAAAGTGTTGACAACTGACACAAGTAATAGTTCAACGAATAGCAGCTCTAGTAGTTTATCTGGTTCTTCATCTAATAATTCTCTTGGTAACAAGACGGGTATAGGTGCTAGCTTTACTGTTTATGGAGTTGACTTGAAGGTAACAGGCTGTGAACATTGGGGAGATGATGTTGTCGTAAGATTGTTGTTGACTAACAATACTTCTTCTGATGTGAAGTTTGGCATTGGTTCTACTGGACCACATATGGAAAGCTATCGTGTAGCTTATAGTCCTGACGGAAAAAATCACGAGATAGAGGGTTATATTAATGGTGAAAATGCTGATTTCGTGAAGAGTCTGCCTGTAGGCATTCCTGTTAAGGGCTATGTGTTGGTTAAGGATTATGATAAGAAATATACATCAATCCAGTCTTTAAAGTTTACGTGCAATGATGAACATGGTCAAGGTTCTTCAGATATTAATAAGTCGCTCAGATTGGAAGTGAGAAATCTTCCTGTTACTTTTGCACAGAATACGAATCTTAGCAACATTTACTGTTCGCTTCCTACATTGTATGTTCAATACAAGAATTGTACTCGGATAGGTAATACCGTAACGGTTAATATGGCTTTTAAAAATCTATCAAGTTCAGCTAAAGGACTAGACATAGAATACGGAAACCATATAGCTTATGATGCGGAAGGAAATTCTTATACTCCAGAAGTGAAATTGGCAGCACGAACTCTTCAACCTGAGATTCCAGTAAAAGCAACCTTTACAATACAGAATGTTCCTGCTAATGTTACAGGCTTCAGCTATATCAAGATTCCTTTTGAGGATAAATACTATATTGAGATGCGTAATATCAACTTCAAGTAAAGAAGCCTTTTCTATATAAAAAATCCTCGTAAGCTCAAATTCTGCTTACGAGGATACCTTATCCCCCTTTCAATAGCATCTTCCAAAGTGGTATAATTTGGATGATATTGCCATCGAGGTTAATCTCTTTTTCTTCATCCATCGTGATGATAAATAACTCCTTGCAATCGAAGCGTTTGGCGTAAGCCAGGAGGGCTTTTGTTTCTCGCTCATAAGTCTTATCATCCTGTATGCTATAGGATACTTGGATGGCTTTACCATGCTCAAATAGACAAAAGTCAACTTCTATATTGTCATTGTAATAATATAGGTCTTCACCATACGTCTCATAGAGATAAATGGCAACCATATTTTCCAATAGGGATGTTTCAGGATCAAGCAGGAAGAGGTTCAGAATTCCATTATCGATGAAATAGTATTTCTTGTTAGAAATCTTGTCTTGCAATTTTGCTTCAATGTTTTCTATAGAAAAAATCATGCAAGTTTCCTTGATGTATTCAAGGTAATCTACGATAGTTTCTTGCTTGACCTTTCCTGCTACTGTAGATACGATATTTGCAAGACGATTGTAGCTTTGTGGCTGTTTGATGCTCTCAGCTAATTTCCTGACTAATACTTTTAATCCTGTAGTGTTACGTATATTGTATCTACTGATTAAGTCGCCAAAATATATCTTATAGTATAGATTGCCTAACCATTGACGCTTGAATGATTCTTCTCGGATGACTAACTCTGGTAATCCTCCAAAGTGGAAATATTCATTGAAAGTTCGTTTGATAGGAGCGTTGTCAAGGTATTCCCACTGCTTTTCTAATTGGATGTTCTTGGATTGGAGGAATTCCATGAAGGAAAATGGAAATACATTTTGAACTATATAACGTCCGTCAAGAGTTGTGGAAATTTCTTTGCTCAACATCTTTGCATTGCTTCCAGTAATATAAACAAGGTATTTATGGTCTGCAAGTCGGCGTGCAAATTTTTCCCAACCATCCACTAATTGAATCTCGTCAAGCATGAAGATTGGCTTATGGGCAAATAATTCTTCGTATGCTTGTTTGATGAGGTCGAGGTCGCTGAGTTGGATGTCTGCTAAACGGTCATCTTCAAAGTTGAAGTAGAGAATTTCTTCAATGGAATGGCCTTGCTGTAATAGGTCATGTATGCGTTGATATAGCATATATGACTTACCTGCCCGGCGAAGACCTACCAATACGTAGCATGAATGAGGTTCAAATTCGACATTGCGTCTAATGAAACTCAATTCTTTTACCATTTGTTGGTTCTCTAATATCAATTTCTTAGCTATATTTATCCCATGGCGAAAGTATCGGTTCGTAAATGCTAAGTAAATTCAGCTCGAAATGGTATTTTTTACCCCATTTCGAGCAAAATAGCGTGCGTTTATTTTGCTCGAAACGATATTTTTTGTATATTTGCAGCAAAATAAACGAAAGGATTATGGCACAGAAAATTATCGGAAGAAAGCAGGAGATTAAGGAACTTCTGGATCTTTACAAGGAAAATAAACCTGTTTTTGCAGTAATATATGGTAGAAGAAGGGTCGGAAAAACCTTTCTCGTAAGAGAATTGTTTCAGGATAAAATGAGCTTTTACCATACGGGTTTATCTCCTTACGAGTTGAGTGGTCAAAAAATAATGGAGCAACAGTTGACTAGCTTTTACTCCAGTCTTGTTCGCTATGGCAGCAAGGGTAAGAAGGTGCCATCCTCTTGGCTCGAAGCTTTTGATGCACTCATCAATCTCTTGGAAGAGCAAGATGCAGACAAGCGTCAGGTGATATTCATAGATGAATTGCCATGGCTTGACACTCCCCGCTCGGGATTTGTTACAGCATTAGAGCATTTTTGGAATGGATGGGCTGCAGGAAAGCAGAATATCATGCTTATCGTCTGCGGCTCTGCCACGTCATGGATTTCAGACAAGCTATTAAACAATAAAGGCGGTTTGTTTGATCGCACAACTGATGAAATCAAGTTGCGCCCGTTTACGTTGGGCGAATGCGAAGAATACTATCAGGCTAACAACATCGTGATGTCTAAGTTCGACCAGATACAATGTTATATGGCTACAGGTGGCATTCCTTATTATATTTCCATGCTGCAGAAAGGCAAAAGTCTGGCTCAGAATATGGACAGGCTTTTCTTCGAACCTGCAGCCAAACTCGGTTTAGAGTTCGACCGCCTCTATTCTTCTCTCTTTACTAATGCGGAGGATTGCATGACTATCGTGCGCCTTCTGGCTCAAAAAAGACAGGGATATACGCGAAAAGAAATCGTTTCGCTTACAAAAATGCCTGATGGCGGTGGACTTTCAGCTACATTAAAATCACTCGAAGTGAGTGATTTCATAACATCGTATGTTAAGTATGATTATCCCAAGCGTGAGGTATATTTCCGTCTGACAGATTTCTACAGCAAATTCTATTTGTCATTCATAGATGGCAGAAAGACGACAAATCCGCATTTCTGGCAAGACAACCTGCTGACACCTGAGCTGACAGCATGGCGAGGTTTTACCTTTGAATCTCTTTGCTATTATCATCTGCCACAAATCAAGCAGGCACTCGGTATTAGTGGAGTGCAGACAGAGGCGAGTCCCTGGAAAAGCAGAAAAGAGAAAGATGGTGCGCAGATAGATATGATTATTGACAGAGCCGACCGTATCATCAATGTTTGTGAAATGAAATTCTGTGAGGATGATTTCTCCATTAATGCTGCTTATGACAAGAATCTGCGCCATAAACTGAGTACGTTTGCTGAAGAAACGAAATGCAGGAGTTCCTTGCATCTTACATTGGTTACTACTTATGGGCTTAAGTTCAACGAATATGCCGGTCGGGTACAAAGTGTCGTTACAATGGATGATTTGTTTAAATAACTGATATCGTTCTTTAACGCAAGTACTTACGATAGTCGATGTAAGTACTTGCGATGATTGATGCGAGAACCGGAAATAGCCAACTGGCAAAATATAAACAGCCAACTGGCAAACTGCAAACAGCCGACTAGCGCATTTGTCGCTAGTCGGCTGTTTTACTGGAACAGTTATCGAAACCTCCTTTATCTTGTTTTCGTATAGGCTTCCTGCCAAATACTCTTCACTCTTCACCAAAAGCCCCGAATCCCCTGTGTTTATCGACATTTCGAGGGGTGAAGAGTATTCGGGCACTCTTCACCTACTCTTCACCACTCTTCACCCTTCTGTTCTGGCTGATTTGCAATCCACCTATCAGTCTTTCGTCTCAGTTCCCGTTTCTGAAGGTGAAGAGTGGTGAAGAGTGGGTGAAGAGATAAAAACAACTCTTCACCCCTCGGAATGCCGATAAACACAGGGGTTTCCGGCCGAAAGGTGAAGAGTGAAGAGTATTTTGATGATAGCTTCGTTTATTTCTTAAACTGTCTATCTAAAGGTGATGCTTACTGAATCAGCAAGAACAATCTGGGAGTTTGGTGGTCTCTTTGGTTAAGAATCTGTTGATTTCATTCTCAAATTGATCACGATGAGGACTTCCTATCTTGCCTATATGCTTATCTAATATATCTTCTTCTGTATAAAATCTCATATTATTTCTTTTAAAAAACAAGATTAATACTACTGTAAAATTACGAAAAGAATCCGAAGCGCTAAGGCTGAAAAAACTTATCCCTTTCTTCCGAAATCGGCTGGAATTTCGCCCCATTTCTTCGTTTCCCATTTTATAATAGGTATGTTGATGGGGTGGGTGCGGAGCCAGTTCTCGGCTCGGGCGATGACCTGATAGAGCTGTTCGGTCTGGGGTGTGCGCTCCAGTTTGGTCTTGCATTGTTTTTTGCTTACCCAGAGCTGGGCATTCACGCTGTCGCTATAAATTATCTTGTCGGTAATGCCCTTCTGCTGCATCAGGGCGAGGGCGTGGACGATGGCGAGAAACTCGCCGATGTTGTTGGTGCCGTGGATAGGACCATAGTGGAAAACCTGGGCACCGGTCTGAAGGTCGATGCATTGGTATTCCATCGGACCGGGATTGCCGGAACAGGCGGCATCCACAGCCCAGGCGTTGGCTATTACCTCGTTGGGTAGAGGCAAAACGGTATCGTTTCTCCATGAAGGAGGATTTACGGGCATTTTATTCATCTTTTTTCTTTTTGGGGTTGGAAAACAAAAAGGATTGGCTAAAACTGAAATGAGCATGCACCTTGGAGTCGAGCTCCAGGGCCATGCTCATTATGTCAAATAGTCAATATTTTTTATTTTTAAATTGTAGGTTATTATATCTTATGTATATATTACATTCTTTCTGGAACCTCGATGCCGAGCAGAGACATACCGTTCTTCAGAATCTTAGCCACGTTGGCTGCAAGAACCAGACGGGTAATCTTCTCTGCCTCGCTCTCAGCATTCAGGATGCTGTAGTCGTGATAGAACTGGTTGAACTCCTTGGTCAACTCATAGCAGTAGTTAGCGATACCACCAGGGTTGTAGTTGTTGCCGGCATCGGCTACGGCTGCTGCGAAGTCGTTCATCTTCTGGATGAGGTCGATCTCCTTCTCGTTGATAGGAGCATCTGCACCCAACTCTACAGGAATCTCGATGCCCTCGGCTGCTGCCTTGCGCATGATGCTGCGGATACGAGCGTAGGTATACTGGATGAAAGGACCTGTATTACCATTGAAGTCGATACTCTCTTCTGGGTTGAAGAGCATGTTCTTGCGGGCATCTACCTTGAGGATGAAGTACTTCAACGCTCCGAGACCCACGATGCGTGAAATCTCCTGGCGCTCTTCCTCGCTCATGTCCTTGAACTTGCCAAGCTCATCGCTTGTCTGGCGAGCATCCTTAATCATCTCTGCCATCAGGTCATCAGCATCTACTACGGTTCCCTCGCGGCTCTTCATCTTACCGTTAGGCAACTCTACCATTCCGTAAGAGAAGTGAACCAAGTCCTTACCCCACTTGAAACCGAGACGGTCGAGCAGGATAGAGAGCACCTGGAAGTGGTAGTTCTGCTCGTTACCTACTACGTAGATCATCTTGTCGATAGGGAAGTCCTTGAAACGGAGGTCGGCAGTACCGATGTCCTGAGTCATATAAACAGAGGTGCCGTCTGAACGGAGCAGGAGTTTCTGGTCGAGACCCTCGTTGGTGAGGTCAGCCCAAACAGAGTTATCATCCTTGCGGAAGAAGAGCCCCTTCTCCAATCCTTCTTCTACCTTCTTCTTACCCTCGAGGTAAGTATTTGACTCATAATATATCTTGTCGAAACTTACACCCATCATCTTGTAAGTCTCATCGAAGCCAGCGTAAACCCAGTTGTTCATCTTCTGCCAGAGTGCACGAACCTCAGGGTCGTTGTTCTCCCACTTTACGAGCATCTCGTGAGCCTCCTTAATCAGCGGAGCCTCTACTTTAGCTTTCTCTGTGGCAGCTTCTTCGTCCATGCCCTCCTTCATGTACTGAGCCTTGAGTTCTGCGATTTCCTCACGATAGTGCTTGTCGAAGGCTACATAGTAGTCGCCGATGAGGTGGTCGCCCTTCTTGCCGGAAGTTTCAGGAGTTTCGCCATTGCCCCACTTGAGCCATGCGAGCATAGACTTACAGATGTGGATACCACGGTCGTTAACGATGTTTGTCTTGATTACCTTGTTACCGTTAGCCTCCATAATCTGGGCCAATGACCAGCCGAGGAGGTTGTTGCGAACGTGACCGAGGTGGAGAGGCTTGTTGGTGTTAGGAGAAGAGTACTCAATCATGACGAGCGGACTGTTCTCAGTAACTGGCTTCTCACCAAACTTAGGGTCAGCGTTGATGGTATTCAAGAGTCCTACCCAAGCGGCAGGAGCGATAGAAAGGTTGAGGAAACCCTTAACCACGTTGAAGTCTGCGATAACATTAGCGCAGTTTTTCTTCAGGTATTCGCCGATTTCCTGTGCTGTATCCTCAGGCTTTTTCTTCGACATTTTGAGGAATGGGAATACGACGAGGGTAAGGTTACCTTCGAAATTACTCTTGGTCTTCTGCAGGGCTACCATCTTCTCTGGTACGTCCTGACCATAAAGCTCCTTCACCGCAGCGATGACCGAGCTGATGATTTCGTTTTCTATCTTCATTATTTAATATATCTTTTTTACCGGTAAAATTATCTTTTTAAACTGATTGAAGAGGGATTTGCAAGTTCCCTTTCCGTTTATGCGGCTGCAAATTTACAAATAATAATTGAATTGTGAAAGAAAAATTGCACATTCTTTTGTTTTTTGTCGCATTCTTTAGTTTTTTATTGCTTTTGCAACAGAAATGAAGTATTGCGGGGCTGTTGAAGGAAGCTTTTTATAAGAGGATTCTAGGAAGAAAGGAAAGAGAAACGGAACTAAAAACGAAAAAAGAAAATAGAAAAAGCGAAAAAGGAGCAAAGACCATGAAAAAGTCTCTACTCCTTTTCGTATCATTTGATAGTTAGATTTTGCTTCCGTGAATTACCCCTCGAGGATAATTGATGCCACGTCTTCGGGCGAATTCCATAGGATTCCGTCTTGCAACTCGTCGTCAGTAAATCCGTTGAGTGCTTCCTGTGCTTCCATTGGAGTAATGGCTGGAGTGCCGTCCTCGTTCTTAGCATCGAGCAAAGCCTGCAAGATGGCTGCTCTGTATTCTTCGATTGTCATCATAATTTTTATGTCGTTTCGTTGTTTATTTTATGATGGCAAAGGTAATGCATTTTTTTGGAAACACCAAACTTTTTTGTCATTTTCTTTTAGCGAATATTGAAAAAGTTTTATATATTTATATGATATTCTATTCTTTGTTTGTATGAGTGACTATATATATAATAAGGTGGATAGAGTACATGAAAAACTCTCTGTACTTCATCGTATATATAAGAAACGCAACAAGCGAGACGCCCGAAATCTTTCTTGTTGGAAAAAGAGAAAGTGATGTTTGTATCTTATGATATAATTATATCTATAACTCTGTTTCCGTTTCTTATGTTCAACCTCAATTTTTCAGCAGATGAAGATGATTATGTCTTTTATGGAGTATGTATAACACCTAATACAGACTATATTAAAATAGAAATTTACTGATAATACTCGCTATATAGAATTGTTTAAGGGATGCTGCTAATCGAGCATCCCTTAAACAATTCTATTTAATGGTGAAGTCAAAGACTTTCTTGCTGCCTGAGTTCTTCATCCCATTACTGGTATTGCCTTGCTTATTGTTGTAAGTAAGACAGTATTCTCCAGGCTGTCCTTCTACTGTCAAGTCATAAACGTTATCAGAAACTTTTTTCACTTCTAATTTTACAGATTTATCTTCTTTGGCACCTTCAATTCTGTTGGAATGAATAACAGCACTGGTCATTTGTCTGCCTTTTCTTACAGACTTAAATTTTACCACAAAGAAATCGTCTATGCTATAGTCACTGGAGAACATATCATAATACTCAGAGATACTATTTCTATCATGCGTGAAATAAATGCGAAAAGTCGCTTTGCCACCAGCAAAAGCATAAGGTGAAGACTTACCTTCGAACGTGATAAGTTCCTTGTCTTTAAACGGATTGATATATCCAGTTCTTTCTATTTCTTTGAAATCTATATGCTTCATAGCAACAAGACTGTTATCTATGTTAGCATAGATGCCAACAGAATCCATTCTGAGCTTACTAAGAGCTGTTTGATTGAAGTCTATACCAGCTTTCGCAAATGAAGCTTTCTGCTCTTCATAAGTCTTACGTCTGGCATCATTAAAGCCTCGGATGTATTCTTCCGATTTACCTTCTAATGGGTCTATTGTAAAATCGTCATCATCAACATCCTCGTCATCATCAGATTCGTGTTTAGGGAGAATCTTGCTAATGTCTGTTACACCACCCTTAATCAAAGCCTTGGCTTTTTCTCTGGCTTGCTCGATAGGAGTCTGAGCCATCATGAATGTGCTTGCAGATACAAGCAACATTGATAACAAAACAATTTTTTTCATATATATATCACCTTTTAGAATAAAATGCAAAGTTAATGCTTTTATTAAGAAAATAAGCAATATCTGCATTTTTTTATATATAATTAAAACGAAGAGAGGAAACGCTTCCAAGAAACGCTTCCTCTCTTTTTCTTTTAGTTATGATGCTTTCTGTTGTTGGGTTTTCTCTGTTTGATGAAATTCCTTTTGGATAACTTTTATCATATTCTTCACTTCCTGGTCTATCTTATTGAAATTGTTATATAAGATACGTTCCTTTGCATCTATAGAACCAAAATCATAGAATTTAGGTAAAGGAAAATTCTTATAATCCTCTTCCTCTGCCTTTATTTCATCCATATTAAAGTTGGTTTTGCAGAAGAACTTGGAAGTTTTAAACTCTTCCGCCTTTTGAATGTCCATAGCGCCTTTGCGACCTGTCTTTGTAACAGTAAAATCTCTTGCTGTCTGACCACATATCCAACCCGATGCCATGTCGGAAATCTTAGATGCCGGAACAAGACTATCCAAGTTTTCATTAAGATTGATGGAAGTCCTATCACGGTCAATGGTGATTCCTTTCTTTAGCTGAACCACCTTACCAAATATATCTCCTGATAGCCAATCGAGAGTGTCCTTGCTACGAGCAGAGCCACTGATTACATTACCAACAGTGGTGATAATTTTATCTTTACCAACCTTACCATAGTCAGCTTCCAACTGAGGCAACTCCTGAAAGCCTAATGTGACTGCAACCTTGTTGCTTCGAGCAGTTCCAATCAATCTATCTATTTTATGAAAATACAAAGTTGGTAACTCGTCAACAATAATACTTACAGGTACATTTTTACCCTGACCGCTGTTCACACGTGTCACAAGGCGATTCAATATAAGGGCATTCAATGCACCGATGATACTCTCCATTTCTGGGTCGTTGGCGATAAGCAGATAACTTGGATTTTTAGGATCACTGACTTTTAAATCAAAGTCATCGCCTGAAAATACCCAATATGCCTCTTTCGTTGCAAGACGTGATGTTTGAACACGAAGTGTACCAATCATACCTTCCTACTGTTCCATAGCGTTATTCTTCTTCGCTGTCATGAATGGAGCCATCAGAGGATAAACCTCTGGGTCTGTTTCTAAAACTTCAAATATTTCAGAATAATCTCGATTCAAGAAAGACAGTACATGAGGCATATCAGAATATTTGCCTTTCCAGTAGGCTGGCTCTACAATAAAGTCATTGTCGTCCTTATGTCCTTTGGCAAATACACGTCCAGTGAGTCGTTTATGATGCGTGTCTGGGTCTTCTTCATATTGTGCTTCAAGCTCATTACCATGCTCGTCGTATGGTTTCTTTCCATAGTTTACAAAGAAATAAATGCAAGCGGCAAGGAAGTTTGTAGCAGATGTTTGGAAGAACTGGTCACTACCACCGCCACTTCCTTTCTGTCCTTTCTGCAAAGATTCAATCAGTGTCTCAGCAGTTTCCTGGGCTGCCGCCAAATTACTGATGTATTATTTTTGCCGACTTTTTGAGACTAAAAACAGGTCGTTTTCCAACAGGATGGAGACAAATTCAGCCAGAAAAACCAGTTCGGGATGACTCGGAAGAGAAGTTGTTTTAATCAGAGAAATTACCTCAAATTAAAAATTTAATTGTTAAAAAAGACTACTTAGGTGTCTCCTTCCCCCACCAAGGAGACACCTATTTGATAGGAATGCGACACCTCATGCTCCGTACAGAATGAAAGCGGTAGCCCTATAACAGAATAAAAAGTTAAGTTAAAAAAACTAACTCGCTCTAAATTGGACTTTGATTGAAAATCAAGAAGTTGGGCGTTTGCCTATATTATATAGGTAACAATATGGAAACGAGCGGACTTCTGCTCGTTTCTGTATTTTGCAATATGCAAAGAACGCCTCAATTCGAGGGCAAAGATACGATATTTTTCTTAATATCCCATAATTTACAAGAAGAGAAATATAGAAATTAGGACTTTTTTACATGAAATCTCAAATTTGTAAACATAACCCCATCATAAAAAATGAATAGCAAGTATTCCTGCTGAGTTTATCAAATCAGGGCCATTGTTGTTGATGACGACTCTACCATCAGCTCATATATACCTTTCCGACACAAGCATACGAATACCTTCGTTATAACCTCGAATTTGAAGTCGATGAGATTAACAAGAACAAAAAGACCTTCATCGAAGCCGAAGAGAAGATTCCAGACTTCGTTGGGTTCTTGGCATCCCTTGCAGGTCCATCAAAACTTGCCGATAAGCCAAAGGCCTACATCGTTGGAGCTTGCCGAAGAAAAGCAAAGGAGTACTAACAAGAAGGCAAAGTGTAGCATAAAATCTACACTTTGTTTCGTTTTTTCGTAAATAAAGTTAATATTACCCTTCAAGAAGTACAACAAACGAAAAAAAAGACTATCTTTGCAATATCATAATTATCAATTAACAATTAACAATTAACGCTTATGAAACAAGTACTCACTATTTTAGCTATTATGGCAGCTACATCAGTTCCTGCAAGTCTTTTTGCCGCTAAAACAACAGCAACTTGCAGTTTGATAAACCCACCAAATTCAGAAATCAAATGGGTATTTGGCGGCAATCAAGTTATTTGGGTAAAATTTTCCAACAGCAATGTTCTGAATGTCGCTGTAGAAGTTGTATGCAACACTCTATTTGATCAAACCGATAAGTATATAATACTTCCACTTAGTTCAACTAAAGAGAAGAAATATAGTATCTTCGGAAATACCCCTATAGGCTGGAAATTCACGGTTTCCACCTTATCCGATGCTGCTAGTGTCGTTGGAAATGCAAGATGGGATGCTTATTAACTTACCAAAATAATACGCTATGCTTATGAAGAAATTAATAACATGTATTTTCGTTCTATCTGCTTTTATTGTACTTAGCAGTTGTGATTCCGATAGTGACCCAACTGCTATTCAAAAAATAGCAGCAATCAAGACAGAACCAACAGCCGTTGAGAAAATTATAAACAACAATTCGTTTATAGACATAGACCTTTCTCAAATATCCAAGCAAATAACAATGGGTACTAGAGCGGCAAAAGCAGAAGATTTGGCAAAAACGAAAGCAGCTATTTATCGTTTTTATAGCCATGTCCACTTAAATGAGAACAAGCAATACGTTTGTCTAATAAATTCTGCACAAGAAATAAATGTTTCTCAGAATGTTTTTGATACTTTAAAGAAGAATTTGGATGAAACTAACTCTATAATAGAGCAAACAATTGATTCTGGAAACAACATTATTGTTCCAGAAATTACAACAGAGTATTTAAACTCTTTATTAAAGTAGCCGATTTTAGAAAAAATGCAATTATAGTAAAACTCACACTTGCTGTAATTGCATTTTTATTTATCCGAAAGTTGAAAAATAATTACCGAATCGTTTGGTACTTTCCCTGAGTTTGCGTAACCTTGCCACCGATAAATTAGCGTGCTAGTTATAGCCCACTATAACTACTGCGTAGTTGTGGGCTCTCCGAGGGTGGGGGATTCCATCCCCTCACCCCCCCTCTGACTGCACCAAAAGACGTTATAAATATGGCACAAACTTCTATTCACTTTCAAGGCGTTCAAGGTGGCTCTGAAGAGCACAACAAACGTCTCAAAAAACTCGACTACGTTCATCACGAACTATCGAGCCAAAATGCGTATTGGCAGTCGGACAGCCAAGAATCCAGACTTGCATTTGTCATCCAAAACGCTAAAGCGAAAACAGGGCGCAAGATGCAGGCGAAGGCTACTCCCATCCGTGAAGCGGTTGTCGTAATACTCCGCAATAAGTTCCCGCAACAGAATCCCAATCAATCTTGTTGCTTAAAACTGCCGTATATTCTTCGATTTTAATTGAGTCAATTTCTGCATCATTTTGTCCTGTACCACAGAATTTATAAGATGTAACAAATGCAATAACCAATACTGCTATAATAGCCATTTTCTTTTTCATAGCCGTCATAAAAGAAA
>ENA-UOJC01000627-UOJC01000627.1-human-gut-metagenome-genome-assembly--contig:-C104-NODE-627-length-60241-cov-11.738112_pt1 | contig 60241 bp, 67 predicted proteins | sample MGYA00242339_ERZ723886 | MGnify/ENA metagenome assembly ERZ723886 | reverse complement strand
CGGTAAGCCTTGAAAAATCAAGGAATTTCGGAAGATTGAATTTTTAATATAAATTAGAAATCTGTTAATGTTCTACCACGTTTTTCAAGGAATGCTGTCATACCTTCTTTTTTGTCGTTTGTGGACATGGTCAGACCAAATAAGTTAGCTTCAAGAGATAAACCGTTGTTAAGATCCATGTCAAGGCCCATGTTGATAGCCTGTTTAGCAATAGAAACAGCATAGCTTCCTTTGTCAATGATCTTAGCTGCGATCTTCTTACAGAAGTCAATCAGTTCATCCTGAGATACAACATGGTTAACAAGACCGATTTCGTATGCTCTCTGAGCGCTGATCATATCACATGTGAAAATCATTTCTTTAGCGATACCTTTGTTTACTAAACGAGGAAGTCTCTGTGTTCCGCCGAAGCCTGGGATAATACCAAGCCCTGTTTCTGGCTGAGCAAATTTAGCATTGTCAGATGCAACACGGAAGTCACAGGACATGGAGATTTCACATCCACCACCTAAAGCAAATCCGTTAACAGCTGCGATTGTAACCTGACGCATGTTTTCAAGTCTTCCGAAAGCTTCTTTAGCGATAAGACCAAAAGCACGGCCCTGAACTGGGTTCTGGTTAACCATTTCGGAGATATCAGCACCAGCTACGAAGGATTTCTGACCAGAACCTGTTAAAATAACAACTTTGATGTCATCTCTAGCTTCGATTTCCTGAAGACATTCGTTAAGCTCTTTAATAGTTTCTGTGTTCAAAGCGTTTAATGCCTTTGGACGATTGATAGTTACCACTGCGATTTCGTTTTCGACTTCCATTAATAAATTGTTCATAATGTCGCCTCCTAAAAATATTTGGTTGATAGTTTCGTGCAAAGTGCTTGACTTAATAAAACTTTGCATGCTAATTACTATACAAAAATTATAACTCTGGTGTATATTAATGTCAATGATTTTTACGTTAAAAAAATCTCAAAATTCAATTTTTGTACATAGAAAAAAATGGGAAATTTTTGGACATTTTCACGATTTAGTTGAATTCAAGGGAATTCAAAAAGTGAAATGCTTGTAAAAAAAAGTAAAAAAGATTGACAATACGTCGAAAAACATTTATCTTTATAAATAAGGGAAAGGGAGTGAAGAGAGTGCAGCTGGAGGAATGTGTGAATTTTTTGCTGACAACAGCACAACATTCTGTTTTTTTGAAAATGGCAGAAAAACTTTCAGCATATGACATTACTCCGATTCAGTATGCGGTTTTATATTGTTTATGGGAAAACAATCGAAGGAGTCCAAAAGAAATTGCCGAAAGGCTTAAGTTGGAAAACTCTACAATATCCGGAATTCTGGAGCGGATGGAGAAAAAGGGCCTTATTGAGAGAAGCATTAGTAAGGAAGACCGAAGATTTATTCAGGTACTTTTAACAAAGAAAGGTGCAAGTCTTGAAAAAGACGTACTAAATGCAGTTGAAGAAGTCAATAATGAAGTTATGTCGATATTTTCTGAAGATGAATGTGAGACATTAAAATCTCATTTAAGATTATTGTCCGGCGTAGATATTTAAAGGGTTGGAAACAACCCTTTTTTCTTGTATAATATAGTATAAAGTACGATTCAAAAATGAGGAGGACAGATTTATGAGCGGAGAATTTAAAATGACTATTGGCCGGGCGGTCCGGGAGATTGCCCAGTATTATTCATCCGAAGAGTCATTTGCTATAAAAACAGGGAAACATCTGCCAAATAGAGGCGCCATCATCGGAGTGATCAAAGATCTTCGACGGGTGATGTTCCCAGGATATTTTGGGACGGAGAATATTACGGATACAGCGCCGGAGTATTTTATTGGAAATACATTGACAGAAGTTTATGTGGTCTTGAAACAGCAGATTGAGATTGCATTGAATTATAAGAACGAAGAGAATAAAAGTGAAGAGGAGATTGCCGTTCAAGCGGAGGACATCTGCAGTTATTTCTTTGGACGGCTTTCCCATATTCAAAAATTGCTTCTGAAGGATGTGCAGGCAGGATTTGAAGGTGACCCGGCAGCAAAGAGTAAGGAAGAAATTATCTTTTCGTATCCGGGCCTTTATGCGATTTTTATCTATCGGATTGCCCATGAACTCTATATAAAGAATGTTCCATTTATACCGAGAATTATGACGGAACATGCCCATAGCCGGACAGGAATCGACATTAACTCCGGTGCGACGATCGGAGAGTATTTCTTTATCGATCATGGTACAGGCGTTGTTATCGGTGAGACTACCTGCATTGGTAATCATGTAAAATTATATCAGGGCGTGACGCTCGGCGCACTTTCTACCCGAAGCGGACAGCAGTTAGCCGGTGTCAAACGTCACCCGACAATTAAAGATAATGTAACAATTTATTCCGGTGCGACGATTCTTGGCGGAGAGACAGTTATCGGCGAAGAGTCGGTCATTGCCGGCGGTTCCTTTATTACAAGTTCGGTTCCGCCGAAAACAAAGGTTATTGTGAAGAGCCCGGAATTGACCTTTAAAGGACAATCAAGTTCCGCAGATGTGTGGGAATAGACTTACAGGAGGATAAAGTATTAATGAAAAAACGGGGATTTTGTGATGACAAGGCATTGTTTTATAAGAATGTCTTTGCTTTGGTGTTACCAATGGCGCTGCAGAATCTCATCAATGTGGGAATCACATCGGCAGATGTAATCATGCTCGGAAAAGTCGGAGAAATTGCCCTGTCAGCCAGTTCATTGGCAGGGCAGATTTATTTTATCATGTCCCTGATTCTTTTTGGCCTTACTTCTGGAGCGGCGGTGATCACTGCTCAGTATTGGGGTAAAAAGGATATAGAGACCATTGAAAAGGTCCTTGGAATATCGATGCGAATCGGATTATTCGTTGGGATTCTTTTTTTTGCGGCAGCCCAGCTTATGCCGACGGCATTGATGAAGATTTTTACTTCGGAGCAGCTTATTATTGAGGAAGGTGTCAATTACCTTCGGATTGTTTCATGGTCCTATCCGTTGGCGGCAGCGGCTGTTGTGTATTTGAATATTATGCGAAGTGTTGAACGGGTGCTTATATCAACGCTGGTTTATTCGATATCTTTAGTATTCAATGTCATTTTTAATGCCGTATTTATTTTTGGTCTTGGTCCGGCACCGGCTATGGGTGTTTCCGGAGCGGCCTGTGCCACGGTCATTGCCCATGTGGTGGAATGCAGTATTGTCATTTTTTATATCTTAAAGGTTGATCAATTGGTACGATTCTGGCCGGCGTTGTTGTTTGTGCGGGAAAAAGCCTTGATGAAAGACTTTAAGATCTATGCGTTGCCGGTAATATTAAACGAGTTGGCCTGGGGAACCGGAATATCTGCGATTGCGGCGATTATCGGTCATCTGGGAAGCGCGGCGGTGGCTGCAAACTCTATTACACAGGTGACCCGGCAGTTGGCAACAGTGGTAACTCTTGGTATTGCTAATGCGGCGGCGATCATTCTTGGACGGACTATTGGAGAGAAGAAGGAAGACCTGGCGGTTATTTATGCAGATAGGTTGGTGAAGCTGAGTACTGTTTTGGGGATTGCCGGCGGTGCGGTCGTTCTCTGCGTCAGTCCGATTGCCCGGCGTTTTATGACGTTGACCCCGGAAGCCAGCGGTTATCTTCGTCAGATGATGGTTATTATGGCGCTTTATGTTGTGTGTCAGGCGGTGGATGTGACGTTTATCGTTGGAGCTTTTCGGGCCGGTGGGGATACTCGGATCGGTCTTCTGCTCGATTTTCTTTCTCTTTGGGCGGTTTGTATACCAATGGGATTCATCGGGGCGTTTTTCTTGAAATTTCCGGTATGGGCGGTTTATTTGTGCCTGACCTGTGATGAAATGCTGAAGTTGCCATTTTCTTATGCAAGATATCGGTCAAGAAAATGGTTGAGGGATATTACCCGTTAAAAAGTTATTGACATATGCTAATAATGAGAGTATTATAGAGAAGAAAGGAGATGTGCAGATGGCCAGACCGGCAAAATCCCGGAAAGTTTGTCGACTCCCCATGTGTTGGAATTTTTATGGAAGTCAGGGGAGTGATTCGGGCATTGTACTTACCGTGGAAGAGTATGAAACCATTCGTTTAATTGATTATATGGGATTTTCCCAGGAGGAATGTGCGCATCAGATGGAAGGTTCCAGAGCGACGATACAGGCTTTGTATACAGAAGCGCGGAAGAAGCTGGCTCGTTTTCTGGTGGAAGGTGCATCTCTGAAAATTGAAGGCGGGAATTATACGCTGTGCGAACAAAAAGCCAAAGGAAAGGAAGAAAAGAGAATGAAGATTGCAGTAACGTATGATAATGGTCAGGTGTTCCAGCATTTTGGGCATACAGAACAGTTTAAAATTTATGAAGTGGAAGACGGCAAAGTTGTTGCCACAGAAGTTGTAGATACCAATGGTCAGGGTCACGGCGCACTGGGAGGTTTTCTTGCAGGGCAGGGTGTTGATGTACTGATCTGTGGCGGTATTGGCGGCGGAGCAAGAAATGCGCTGGCTGCAGCAGGAATCCAGTTATTCGGTGGTGCCTGCGGAGATGCGGACGCTCAGGTGGCGTCCTTCCTGGCTGGAAATCTGAATTATAATCCGGATGTGATGTGTGATCATCATGGCGAGGGTCATGGTGAAGGTCATAATTGCGGTGGACATGGTCATCATGGCGAAGACCATGGATGCGGTCATCACGGCTGTCATTAAAAATAAGAGGTTATTTCCTGAGTTATAAAAGATGGGGAAATAACCTCTTTATTTTTTGTGTTGTTTAAAGCTGACGGAAAGTATCCGGACGAAAAGCCCGGCTCTTTACAGCCTGATCAATCTGGGCCAGAAGCGCCGGGATATCCCGATTGAATGTGCCGCCGAGAGGAATATAGTTGGATGCGTGATTTGCACGGAATACAGTGCCTTCACTGTCAATATTCTGGAGGAAGAGGGTCATTTCCTTAAAAATGGCGTCTGGTCCTTCCAGAGGGTGAAATTCTCCGGCTTTCCACTGTTCATGAAGCGGTGTACCCGGTTCAATGAGCAGAGTCAGAAGGCTGGCATACTCTGGTTTGATGGCGGAGATGACTTTGGCGGATTCTACTGCATGTTCGTCCAGATTTTCGATACCGCCAAGGCCGGAAATCAGCGTGATGGAAGATTTTAAACCAGCCGCTTTTAATTTCTGTCCGGCTTCAATGATTTCTGCCTGGGTCGCATTTTTTTTAACAGCTTTCAATACTTTATCGGAACCGGATTCGGCGCCCATGTAGACCATGTCCAGGCCGGCTTCGTGTAAAGTCTTTAATTCTTCTGGAGTTTTTGCAAGAACGTCTTTCGGTGCGCCGTAGGCGGTGATTCGGTGAACGGTCGGAAGAATTTCATGAATTTTGTCAATAATATAAAGTAAATCGCGTGTTTTTACAATTAAAGCATCGCCGTCGGCAAGGAATACCCGTTCGATATCAAACATGTAGTATTTTTTTGCCATAATCATATCTTCAACGACTTCATCTAGGTTACGGATGCGGAATTTTTTGTCTTTATACATATTACAGAAGGTACATTCATTCCGGGCGCATCCAATGGTCAATTGGAGAATCAAACTGCGGGCTTCACTTGGGGGACGGTAAACAATTCCCTCGTATCTCATAATAAAACTCCTTTCCAAACTATTTCTGAGAAATAGTTTGCATGCAAATCATTTTTTTCGTATTAGTATAGCACACTTTCCCCAATTTGGCTATTGACTATTTAAAAGAATATAGTAAGGTAATTAATAAAGGGTTTTTTAGGTGAAAAAATGAAAGTACTTTTGACTGCAATAAATGCAAAATATATTCATTCAAATCTGGCTGTTTATAGCTTGAAGGCGAATTGCGGAAGCTATGAGTCTCAGATAAAATTGATGGAATATTCTATTAATCAATATCCGGAAGAGGTTTTTCAAAGTCTGTATAGGGAAAAGGCAGATATTATCTGTTTTTCCTGTTATATATGGAATATCAGGATCGTAGAGCAGGTGGCCGGGTGGCTGAAGCAGGTCATGCCTGGCATAATAATCTGGCTCGGCGGTCCGGAAGTTTCCTTTGATGTGGATGAACGGTTGAAAAATTGGAGTTTTATTGACGGCATTATGTATGGAGAGGGTGAAGATACTTTCCGGGAAATGATGGCCTGCTGGAATGGTGAAAAAAATATCGAAGAAATACTGGGAATTGGTCACCGGCATATGGATGGCAAAGTGCATGTCCATTTTCCAAGAGATTTTGTCAATATGAGTCAATTGAATTTCGTTTATACGCATCCGGAGGATTTTAAGAATAAAATTATCTATTATGAGACGAGCCGGGGATGTCCCTACCAGTGCAGCTATTGTCTCTCTTCGGTGGAGAAAAAGGTACGCTTTCGTGACCTGGAGCTGGTGAAAAAGGAACTGCAGCAATTTATCGATTGGGAGATACCCCAGGTTAAATTTGTGGACCGGACTTTTAACTGCCGACGGGAACACTCTATGGAAATTTTAAAATTTATTAAGGCCAACGATAAGGGCAAGACGAATTTTCATTTTGAGATAACGGCGGATTTATTGACAGAAGAAGAGCTTGATTTTATGGCCGGACTTCGGCCTGGGCTGATCCAGTTAGAGATTGGTGTTCAATCGACGAATCCGGCAACGATTAAAGAAATTCGTCGAAATGTGTCTTTTGAGAAACTTAAAGGGATTGTCATGCGGATTCATGAGGGGAAAAATATCCACCAGCATTTGGATTTGATCGCAGGACTTCCTTTTGAGGATTTAGAAAGGTTCAAAGAATCCTTTAATGATGTTTATGCCCTGAAACCGGAACAGTTTCAGCTTGGATTTTTGAAGGTGCTGAAAGGTTCCTATATGCGGGAAAAGGCGGAAGATTATGGCCTGGTATATCAGCCGGAGCCGCCTTATGAGGTGATGGCCACACATTGGCTTTCTTATGATGATATTCTTATTTTAAAGGCTGTGGAAGAGATGGTGGAGGTCTATTACAACAGCCGTCAGTTTGAAAACAGTCTGGACTGGCTGGAACAGCATTTTCCATCGGCTTTTGTCATGTACGAAACGCTGGCCCGGTATTATGAAGCGAGGGGATTAAATGGTATCAGCCATTCACGGATGGCCAGATATGAAATACTGCTGGATTTTGTGAAGGAAAACTTAAATGTAGAAGAAACAGGTATATTTACACAGATTCTAACCTATGATTTATATTTGAGGGAAAATGTGAAAAGCCGGCCGACATGGGCGGGCAGCCAGAAGCCGTACAAAACTATGTATGTGGAATTTTTCAAAAATGAAGAAAACCGGGCGCGCTATTTTTCCGGGTATGAAGGGTATACGACGAAACAGATTCAGCGGATGACCCATATCGAGCATTTTACAAAGGATATCCGGGCAGCGGTGGCCGGAGAGAAGGAGACGGACGGCGATGTGTTTATCTGGTTTGACTATCTGAACCGGGAGCCATTGACCTATAAAAGCCGGACCGTCGAGGTGAAAATAGATGAGGTTGACAAAGAAACAAAGAGTTGAAAAAGTCCTGAGTTTACTGGATGAACACTACGGGACAGAAAAAATTTGTTATTTAAATTATGAAAGTCCGTGGCAGCTTTTGATTGCGGTGATTTTAAGCGCTCAATGTACGGATGCCCGGGTAAATATTGTGACTGGACCGTTGTTTGCCCGTTATCCCGATGCGGCAGCTCTGGCGGACGCTGATATTGACGAGGTGGAGGAACTGATTCATTCGGTGGGTTTCTATAAAAATAAAGCCCGCAATATTGTATTGGCCTCCCGGAAAATCGTTCAGGAGTTTGGCGGAGAGGTGCCGGAGACTTTGGAAGAGCTGACGTCTCTGGCCGGAGTTGGACGTAAGACGGCGAATGTGATCCTGGGAAATATTTACGATGAACCGAGTATCGTGGTAGATACCCATGTGAAACGGATTTCGAAAAAACTTGGATTTACAAAAGAGACTGACCCGGAAAGAGTGGAATATGCCTTGATGAAGGTGCTGCCGAAGGATCACTGGATCATGTATAATATACAGATCATCACCCTGGGAAGGCAGATATGCACGGCACGAAGTCCAAAATGCGGTGAGTGTTTTTTAAGAGACTATTGTCCGTCCTGTGAGGTGAAATGATGGTAAATTCTTATGTATGTTTTGATCTGGAGACGACGGGGCTTTCACCAGAGAAGGACGAGATTATCGAAATTGGCGCCGTTAAGGTCGAAGAGGGGAAGGTGATCGACCGGTTTTCACGGTTTGTGAAGCCGGATAATCCGATCTCACCGATGGTGACTTCATTGACTGGTATCAGTAATGATATGGTGGCCGATGCAGGACCGACGGACCGGACAATTTATGATTTTCTTTATTTTTGCGGGGAATACCCGGTGGTTGGACATAATCTGATGTTTGATTACCGGTTTACATACCGGTATGCAAAGAAATACTATATGGATTTTAAAAATGACGGGCTGGATACATTAAAGATTGCCCGGAAGGTTCTGCCGGACCTGCCGTCAAAAAGCCTGGAAAACCTGTGTGATCATTATGGCATTGTGAACACTTCGGCCCATCGGGCCTATCATGATGCGCTGGCGACGGCGAAGCTGTATCAGACGCTGAAATATTATTTCGGCGCGTCGGAGGAAAAGCTTTTTACGGCGGCGCCGCTGGTGTGGAAGCAGAAGAAAATCCAGCCGGCGACAAATCGGCAAAAGGAATACTTGAAGGAATTGGCAAAATATCATAAAATAGACATTAACAGCGATTTGGAAACTCTGACCCGGAGCGAAGCATCCCGGCTGATCGATAAAATTCTTTTTCAGTATGGCCGGATGATACGGCAGGGCGGGCCGGGGTCTGTGAGAAAATAAGGAGTGAATAGAGCATGAATCGTAAAACACGGACAATCGTTTCAAGAGTTATTGTTATATTGTTAGTTATAGCAATGGTGGCCGGAATTTTAGTTTCATTTTTATAAATATTAAGGAGCTTTTGACATGGAGATTGGTAAAGTACCGGAGAATATTTTAAAACGCTCGGTATTTAAACAGATAAAATTAAAAAGAGACGAGGTTTTGATCCATCCGGGAGTTGGTGAAGACTGTTCCGTATTGGAGCTTGCGCCGGGGGAAGTATTTGTTCTTTCTACGGATCCGATCACGGGGGCGGCTTCAGATATCGGTACTCTGGCTGTCCATGTAACGGCAAATGATCTGGCTTCGGCGGGGGCCGAGCCGGTGGGGATACTTTTGTCCATACTTTTGCCGCAAGACGCCCAGGAGGCTGATTTGAAATCTCTGATGCGGGAAATCGAATCGGCCTGTGAATCATTAAATATGGAAATTATCGGAGGTCATACCGAAGTGACAGCTGTGGTCAATCAACCGGTGGTTACGGTAACGGGCGTTGGCAAAGTGAAAAAGGATGCAGTTATTTTCACAAAAGGCGCTCGGCCGGGACAGGATATTGTAGTGACCAAATGGGTCGGTCTGGAAGGTACATCCATCATTGCATCTGCCAAAGAAGCGGAACTTCGTGAGCATTACAGTGAGGCGTTTGTGGATCGGGCCAAAGGCTTCATCCAGTATATATCCGTAGTCAGGGAGGCATTGCTTGCCAGAGACTTCGGTGTTTCGGCCATGCACGATATTACGGAGGGCGGAGTTTTCGGCGCCCTTTGGGAAGTGGCGGCTGCAGGCAATGTGGGTCTTACGGTAGATTTGAAAAAGGTTCCGCTGAAACAGGAGACGGTGGAAATTTGTGAGTTTTTTGATTTAAATCCGTATCAGCTTATTTCCAGCGGGTCCATGCTTATCGCCTGTGATAAGGGACATGATTTGGTGGAGCTTTTGAAAAAAGAAGGTATCCACAGTGCGGTCATCGGTAAGTTTACAGATAATAACGATAAAGTCATTATTTATGACGAGGGCGAGACACGTTATCTGGAACCGCCGAAAACAGATGAATTATATAATATCATATAGATTTTCTTGGAGGATTAGTAAAAATGAGCGAATTAAAAGAAAAGATTTTAGCCATTATGGAGAAGAACAGTAAGGTCAGCGTGGAGGATTTAGCTGTTCTTCTGGGAGATACAGAGGATAATGTATCCAGAGCGATTTATGAAATGGAACAGGATAAGATTATTTGTGGATATCACACCCTGATCAACTGGAATAAAGTGAATAACGAGAAGGTTATTGCCATGATCGAAGTTCGGGTAACACCGCAGCGGGGACAGGGATTTGACCGGATCGCAGAGAGAATTTACAATTTCAGCGAGGTGAATTCAGTGTATTTGATTTCCGGTGGATTTGACCTGATGGTCATGCTGGAAGGAAAGACTTTACAGGAGGTTGCCATGTTTGTTTCGGATAAGCTGTCTCCTCTGGATTCCGTGCTCAGTACAGCGACCCATTTTGTACTGAAAAAATACAAAGAACACGGGACGATTTTTGTTTCCCAGAGCCCTCGTGAAAGGATGTTGATTACACCGTGAAAAACATGTTAGCAGAACGTATCGTAGGCATCAGGCCCTCCGGTATACGTAAATTTTTTGATTTGGTATCCGAGATGGATGACCCGGATGTTATCTCTCTCGGTGTTGGCGAGCCGGATTTTGATACGCCGTGGCATATTCGGGAGGAAGGCATCTATTCCCTGGAACGGGGACGGACTTTTTATACGTCCAATTCCGGGCTGAAAGATTTGAGAAATGAAATCTGCAACTATCTGAAACGAATGTATCAGGTAGAATATGATCCGGATACAGAGGTCATGGTTACTGTTGGTGGTTCGGAAGCTATTGATATTGGCCTGCGGGCAGTGCTGAATCCGGGGGATGAGGTCATTATCCCGCAGCCAAGCTACGTTTCTTATGAACCATGTACCATTTTGGCCGGCGGAAAGCCTGTTATTTTGGAGCTTCAGGAGAAAAATGAGTTCCGTCTGACAAAGGAAGAGCTTCTTGCGGCAATCACACCAAAAACAAAGGTGTTGATCCTGCCGTTTCCAAATAATCCGACAGGTTCTGTGCTTCGACGGGAAGATCTGGAAGATATTGCCGGGGTCTGTGTTGAAAAAGACATTCTTGTGATGTCTGATGAAATTTACAGCGAACTGACCTACGGGGCAAAACATGTAACAATTGCTTCTCTGCCTGGAATGCAGGAGCGTACTATTTTGATCAATGGTTTTTCAAAGGCGTATGCCATGACCGGATGGCGTCTCGGCTATGCCTGTGCGCCACATGTCATTTTGGAACAGATGTTGAAAATTCACCAGTTTGCCATTATGTGTGCGCCGACGACAAGCCAGTATGCCGCCGTATCGGCTTTAAAAAATGGGGACAAGGACGTGGAAGAAATGCGGATTTCCTATAATCAGCGTCGGCGTTTCCTTGTGCATACATTCCGTAAGATGGGGTTGAAGTGTTTTGAACCTTTCGGAGCTTTCTATGTATTTCCAAGTATCAAGGAACTTGGAATGACTTCGGATGAATTTGCAATGGAGCTTTTAAACCGGGAAAAGGTGGCTGTCGTTCCGGGAACGGCTTTCGGTGACTGCGGCGAAGGCTTCCTGCGTATTTCTTACGCCTATTCATTGGATGAGTTGAAACATGCGACGGACCGCATTGCCCGGTTTGTTGCGGAAATTCGTAAAGAAAAAGGACTGATTTAGTTGCTGAATATTGTGTTATTAGAGCCGGAGATTCCGGCAAATACGGGAAATATTGGAAGGACCTGTGTGGCGACCGGTTCCAGACTTCATCTCATCGAACCGCTGGGCTTTAAAATCAATGAAAAACAGCTTCGCCGGGCCGGGATGGATTACTGGAAGGATCTGGACGTGACAGTCTATGATAATTTTGCCGATTTTCTTGAAAAAAATCCGGAATGTCAGGGAAAGCTTTATATGGCGACGACCAAAGCCAAACATGTTTATACCGATGTGGCCTTTGAAGAAGACGCCTATATTATGTTCGGTAAGGAGAGCGCGGGAATTCCAGAAGAGATTCTCGTTGAGCATGAGGAATTTTGTGTTCGGATACCGATGCTTGAAAATATCCGTTCCCTCAACTTATCAAACTCTGTGGCCATCGTACTTTACGAGGCCCTGCGTCAGCAGAGCTTTAAACAGATGCAGCTGCTCGGTGAGCTTCACCGGCTTCACTGGAAAAAATAAAGATTAAAAATTAAAAACACCCGCCGAGAAAACCGGCCTGCGGTCGCTCAGATGATTGTCTGACGAATAGAGTGCAGGAGATTTTGGCGGGTGTTTTTGCGTGCTTTTTATTCAAAGCGCATAAGTATCTGAAGATTTGGAAGAAAGCGGATCATGTAAGAATCTTTGCTCAGGCCTTCAGGATATTTGGTCTTAAAATAGGCCAGTGCTTCTTCCAGAAATTCTTCAGTAACACCGATGTGTTCCGCAATTTCATACCGGTTGCGGCAGCCGGACTTAAATGCCGAAAATAAATCTTCCGGGGAAATTATTTTCTTATAGGCCCATATGCGGGCTTTGTATTCCTGTTTACGGTTGGTAGTGACGGACTGATCAAGAATATTCCCGAAGGAGGTTTCATAATGTCCCAGCTCTTCCGCCAGAATACAGGTTTTCTCAGTTGTCGTTTCTATTTTTTGATTTAATGCAATAGTACCGTCTGCATAAAGCCCCTTAATATTATCACTGTTAAAATGGTAATCGATGATATCAATTCCCTTTTCAAAAGCTTCATCTTCCAGGCATTCAAGTTTGTTCATAAGCAGCACCTCCTATGCCTGAGTATACTCTAAAGCAGTGTCCCATTATCAGGACTTTGCCTTTCTTTTTTTAACAAATTCTGCAAACTGGCGGATTTCTTCCAATTCTTCTTTGGTATATTCTGTGCCGTCAAAATGAGCCGCCATTGTCAATGGCGTGTTTCTTTCCTCGACAAAATATTCGATGTTTACCCCAAAAATTGCAGCAATTCTTAGTAAAACCTCTATATCTGCTTTTTTACTGTCCCGTTTAATAATTGAATAAATGGTCTGTGGGGATACGCCAATCTTTTTTGCAAGTTCATTTGCGTTAGTTCCATTCGCTTCCATTAATTCGGATAATTTACTTCCAATACCCATGTTTATCCACTCCCTGTTCCTTAAATATATCATATTTTATAAAACTATGCAAATGAATAAAAAGTGCTTGACAAAATTATTTAAAAGCGTATATTATAAAAACATAAATTATGCAATTGCATAACAAACAAAGAAGGGAGGTGGAAATTTGAAATTTTTAGATATGTATAATGCGGTGGTTGGCGCCCTGGTAACTCTATTGATAGCTATATTCGGAGATTATTGGTATATCTTCGCAGCATTTATCATTTTCAATATGTTTGATTGGGTGACGGGATGGTACAAGTCCCGAAAATCAAAAACAGAGAGCAGTGTTGTCGGTCTCCAGGGAATTTTAAAAAAACTTGGATACTGGGTCATCATTGCGGTGGCCTTTCTTGTGGCAACCGTTTTCGTTCGCATGGGTGATGATGTCCTGCATATGGATTTGGGATTTCTTATGATGGTTGGCTGGTTTACCGTGGCCAGCCTTATGGTGAATGAAGTCCGAAGTATTCTGGAAAATCTGGTGGAATGTGGATGCGAAGTGCCAGCCGTCTCCGATTTTTATGAAAATGAATAAATCCAAAGCAAGGGACATGGAAGTCATTAACTTAAAATTAAAGCTCGCTTATAAAAATGTTATTGACGGCGTAGATTTGGAATATATGTTGTCTTTCAAGGACTTAAAAGAGAATATTATTTTGAGCAAGCCGCTGGCGGACGGTTGTCTCACCTTTGAAATTAAGACAGATCTGAAGCCGGTAAAAAGAAACGAAGAAGTCATTTTTATGACAGAAGAAGAGCGGAGTGTCTTTACCATGGCAGCGCCTTATATGGTTGACGCGGATGGTCAGGTATGTTATGAGATGGACGTCCAGTGTCATGAAATGAATGAAGTGGGAAAGGTACTATATATGCTCATTCCGGATAGGGAATGGCTGAATGCTTCTGAAAGGAAATGGCCGGTGACGATCGATCCGATTATTTCAAGCGCTACAGATTATCATAAGATTGCAGATACCCGGATTTGCTCAAAATATCCAAATGATAATTTTGGCGAGAGCATGGAGCTTATTGCCGGAAAATCTTCCAGTGTAGGAACGGCGAGAAGTCTTATCGATTTTGAACTCCCTGAATTAAAGCCGGCAGATATGGTTATCAAAGCAATTTTTAATGTGACATGTTTTTCTGATTACAGAGCATCCCATCAGATTCACCTTCATCGAGTTTTAGATAGCTGGGATTGTTATAATGTAACATGGAATACCATGCCGAGATATGACAGTAAGATTACAGATTGTAATATTTTCACAGATGAGATTGGTAAAAGTGTTCAGTTTGACATTACCGAGCTGGTGAAGGATTGGTATAACAATGGAAATAAACACGGTGTTATGTTAAAAGACAGTGATGAAGCGGGAGCTTATGTGGAGTTTCTTGCAACAGATACATCGGATGATTACATGGCGCTGCGTCCGAAGGTATTTGTCCAATATGTGAATTATACAGGTATTCAGGATTTCTGGACCTATCATTCTCAGGATGTGCGTCGGGCCGGTCAGGTATATGTGAATGATTATAATGGAAATCTTATTTTTAAGCATGTGATTGATACGATTTCCGGCAATCGGATGCCGTATACATTGGAACTGGTTTATAACACAAATGATAAGGACCTGGATATCGGCTATGGAAAAGGTATCCGTTTGAATTATCACCAGCAGATTCAGTCAAAAACAATTGACGGTACCCAGTATTATGAATGGACTGACGGTACCGGTACGCGGCATTACTTTAAGCATGATTCAGCAAAATCCAAATGGTTGGATGAGTTAAATCAGGATATTGAGTTGATGATTGGGACAACGGCTGCCGAGAAATATACAATCAGTAATAAATCGGAAGATAAATTGATTTTTAATTCCGGCGGCCTATTGGTGAAGATTAAAGATACAAATAATAATACGCTGACAATTACCTATGAAAATAATTGTATTAAAAACGTTTCGGACGGCGCAGGGCGGGCGCTCAGCATTGGATTTTCGGGAAATAAAATAATGAAAATCACAAATCCGGCGGGGTACGAGAAAACCTTTTCCATTGTAAACGGATATTTGACCGGGATACAGGATTTTGATGCTAAAGAAATTCTTTTAGAGTATACAAATGGACTTTTATCTTCTGTAAATAATTTTGACGGATATAAAATGGCATACACTTATACAAGCAACCCGGGCAGGGTAAAAACGGTCAAAGAGTATGTCGGAGATTCGGTGAAGCGGACATTGACCCTGGAATATGGTTATAATATCAACAAGTTTACAGACGAAAGGGGCAGAACAGAGTCTTATTTGTTTAATCAGGCGGGACAGACCGTCAGCGTTAAAAATGACGAGGGTTATGCGCAGGTACAGGAATATTTGGAAAAGGGGGCTTCAATTAATAAGCTGTCCAAGGTATCTAAGCTTCAGTATACAGCGCCGCAGCTGCTTAAAAATCCGAATGTGTTTGATGAATCCATGTGGACGGCCTACGCCCTGGAGGGCTCTTCGGCCACATTAAATACGAATACGGCGTATACAAAGTATGGACAAGCTTCATTAAAGCTGGAATCGTCAAATACGACTTCCTATGGAAGATACGGACAGTATATTCCGTTGACGAAAGGAAAAACATATACATTTTCTGCCTATGTACGTACAGCAAACGAAGTATCCTACGGACCAGATGCGGGGACATACCTCAGAGTGGAATATAAAGACAGCGCCGGAACCTATCAGGGGTGTGAGTCTCGAAGAGTACGAAATACTTATGGCGAATGGGCTCTGTTGGATGTAACCTTTACGCTGCCTGCAAACGCAGCCTCTGCGGATGTCATCTTTTATGTGCTGCAGCTTCACTTCCGGGGAACAAGCTATATTGATGGTCTACAGGTAGAAGAAGGCCAGGTCGGAAACCGGCGTAATCTCATAGAAAACAATGATTTTACCTATGATCTGTACAAATTTACCCGTTCTGTCACACTTGAGGACAGGGATAGCCTCATTGATATTTCAGAAATTGCGGGGGATTCTTCCGGCGGCGGTGAAAACAATGTTTTAAGCGGTACAGTCAATGCGGATGTTCTTAATGTGCGTTCCGGACCGGGAACAAATTATTCTGCCGTCACCCAGATTAGCAACGGACAGATGGTCACGATTCTGGAAACGACAACAGGCAGCGGGATGACCTGGTATCATATCCGGTTTGCGTTGAACGGAGCGGAATATACCGGTTATGTAGCAGCCGAATATATTACCTTACTGTCGGCGGACGTCCGTACAGGTACAGTAAACGCCGATATTTTAAATATGCGTACAGGACCGGGAACGGGATACACAGCTCTGGCTCAGCTCACTTATGGCACTGGTGTAACAATTTTAGCAAATGCCTCCGGGGATGGAATGCAGTGGTTCCAGATTTCTGTTCTTATTAACGGAACGGAATATACCGGTTATGTGGCGGCCGAATACATCACGGAAACAACATCCAGCGGCAATGGCAATGGCCCGGTGAATACCGAGGAGATTCCACAGAATACAAGTGCTTTGAATTCAAAGGTTATGCGGATGGTCGGAAATCCGACGGCGGAAAAACGGTTAAGCCAGACAATTCCTGTTTCGGGAAAAGCCAATGATTCCTATGTCATCAGCGGATGGGGCTGCGGTAATCCGCTTCCGAAAAATGACAATAGAGCGTTTGGTGTGGAACTGGAATTTACTTATACGGATGGAAAGAAAGAAGCATTTGTGGGGAACTTTGCCAGCGATTCCAACCAGTGGCAGTATGTAAATAAGGTTGTTATTGCAAAGAAAGACTATTCATCGATCAAGGCAAGCTACCTGTTCAAAAACAATGCCAATAAAGTGTACTTTGACGGACTGTCCGTATATAAAGATGAATATTGGCCGAGCTTTACCTATGATGATCAGGGAAATGTCATATCCTGTACGGATGCACGGAATAAGAAAACAACCTTTGCTTATGATGAAAAAAATAACATCACTAAGGTGACGACACCGAAGGGAGCAAACTTTAAATACGTTTATGACAGTAAACATAATATCACTGAAGCCACAACGGCGACAAATAAGAAATATAAGTTCACTTATGACAGCTATGGCAATGTAACCTCTGTGCGTATTGTGAATCCGGATAATGAGAATCAGTATATCCAGTCAGGTATGGAATATACAAGCAATGGCAATTATCTGTCGAAAAATACAGACTGTTTTGGAAAAACGGTTTCTTATGAGTATGATTCAGCCAGCGGTCATCTTAAATCAATGACGGATGCTAATGGCAAAAAGACCAGTTATGCCTATGATATGATGGGACGGCTGACTTCTGTGAGCCGGACAAATAAAGTTAATGGCGCAGATACAACAATTGCCAATAATTATACTTACGAAAATGACCGGCTGAAAACCATCAGTCATAATGGAATGAATTATATATTTAGTTATGATTCATTTGGAAATCTTGCACAGGCCAAAGCGGGAAGCCGTACATTGGTGACAAACACTTTTAAAAGGAACGGAACTCAGCTTGACAAATCTGTTCTTGGAAATAATACGGGCGTCAGCTATGAATATGACAAATATGACCGTGTCATCCGGGAGAAATCTATTAAAAGCGATGGGACTGCAGTGACAGAATATGAATATCTGTACGACCATGATGGCAACCTGGCAAGCGTTACGGATAAAGTGAATAATGAAAAACAGCAATATTTTTACAGTATTTCCAATCAGGTGGCCCGTGTAGAAAGCTCAGCAGGCGCATCTGTCCAGTACGAATATGATGAGAATGACACACTGAAAGCGGTACGTACAACCTATGACCAGGTTTCAAAACAAATGTCCTATGCGTATGATGCGGACTATAATGAAACGAAGACGACAACCATGGGCGGCAAGACTCTGACGTCCGAATATGATGCTTTGGGACGGGTAACAACTCAGCGATTTAATACGGACAATCAGTTCACTGTTACATACGGATATCGTGATGGGGCGAATGGTTCTGGTTCGGCTATGATTCAGAGCATGAGCAATAATGGCCGTTCAACTTCTTATCTTTATTATGATGATGGAAATATCCGGCAGATACAGACCCCATGGACCACTCAAACTTTTGAATATGACGCCATCGGACAGCTCACCAGAGTGAATGACGATGATACTGGGTATACAACGGTCTACACCTATGATGCCGGAGGCAATATGACAGCCGAAAAAGTATATGATTATACTACAGCTGCCACACCGGCGACTGAACTCCTCAGCCAGAGAACTTTTACTTATGATACGGTATGGAAAGACCAGATGCTGACCTGCGGAGGTAAGGCTCTGACCTATGATGGCGCAGGTAATCTATTATCCTATGATGGCGTGACTTTCAACTGGACAAGAGGCCGACGGCTCAGCGGCGTGACAAAGGCCGATGGAACGAAAATAGCTTATACATATAATCATAGCGGACAGAGAGTATCTAAGACAGTCGGCGGTGTAAAACATACTTACTTCTATAGCGGAAACCTGCTGATGCGTGAAAAGGCTTCTGGCCTGGATATGAGATTTTCCTATGACAGTCTTGGAAATCCTGTCTCCATCCTGTATAATAATGTTGAATACTACTATGTGAAGAACCTCCAGGGGGATATCATTGGCCTGATTAACGCAGCCGGAACATGGGTTGTTGAATACAGCTATGATGTCTGGGGAAATATCCGAAGTGTTTTTGGCAGTATGGCTTCAACCCTTGGACAGGATAACCCAATCCGTTATCGCGGTTATTATTACGATGCTGAAACGAAGCTTTACTATGTATCCAGCCGTTACTATAGCCCTGAAATTTGTCGATTTATCAGTCCGGATGATATAGAACCTTTTGCAAGGTCTCATGAAAATTCTGTACAGTATAATTTGTATGCTTATTGTTGGAATAATCCTGCCAATATGTTTGACGGAGATGGAGAATGGCCAGAGTGGGTGCCGGTAGTTGTTGCCACAGTAGTAGTAGTAGCACTGGTCACAGTTGCTGTAGCAGGCACGGTGACTGCTATAGCAGGCGCGCTAGGTGCGTCAGCCACGGTGATTGGAAAAGTAAAAGCGGGTGCATATATGGGCGGTTTTATTGCAGGTGGCGTCAATACGTTCATGCAAGGAGTACTGAAGGGCTTTAATAATATAAATCCTGGTGAGGCAGCAAGCAGTTCAGTCTTTGGTGCTGTCTCAGGGGGAATTAGTGGCGGTATTTCAGGTATGTATCCGAAGGTAGACACGGCTACGTCCACGCAACTTCTTGTGCATAATGGCTTGCAGGTTAGTGCTAATTTACTTATTTCGAATGGAATATATGCATTACAAACGAGTGCATCCGGAAACAATATGGATTTGTATGGATATACTATTGCAAATGTGACAGGCGTTATCGCAGGTATGACAGTTGCTTTTGGGGGCGGGTCTGCTATTGCATTGTCTATTGGACTTGAAATGGCCGGGTATGGTTCGAATGTGATAATTCATATTTATAAGAAATTAAATAAAAAGAAGTAACTGAAGAGACCTTGGATAAAAATTGTATTTGTTTTATAAGTCTCTGTAAAGTTTATTAAATATAAATTTTGCAGAGACTAAAAATATTTGGTCTTATATTTTAAATATGGTGGGGGAAAATCGTATGGATGAAGAATTTATAGTTGAATTTATATTGGGACTCTTATTTATAATAGTGCCGATGTATGTAAAGAAACAAGGGGATTATAAAAACTTTACTGTACAATACTTAAAAGATATACATCCAGAAAGGCTTAAAAGTGCCTATGGGAGATATATAAATGAAAAATATCGGGAAATAAGGGATAATGAATATAAAGAATATATTCATAAATGGAAATTTTATTGGAAAGTTTCTCTTGGTGGTTATGCGGCAAGTTATAGTATTATCATGTTGATTACGAAAAATGTACTATGTGCTGTTTTTGGAGCTATGTGTGTTATACTTGTTTTAGATAGAATTATAGGATTTAATGAATATAAAGAACGGGGAAAGATTGAAGCGGAAATTGAACGGAAGATAATCATTGAAAGCAGGAAATATGAGAATGGAGAAAACCCAGAGAAAGTTGTGGAATATGAAGATGAAACATAAAGTTGTATTGGTGAAGGTTTATATATTGTTGTGCTGGTGTTGGATAATTGCCCTTCTTTATGTTATGTGTAGGGTGGAGTGGGGAATAAATCCAGAGTGGGAAAATCTTGCTCATATTATGTTGGTAGTATCTCTTTGTCTGGTTGTTTTGATGGTTTATTTTGTATCCAAGGTGGATTTATATCCAAGGCCTTTAAATGTAAAACCTTCGATAAAAATGCTGAATGTAAGTTGTTTTGAAAATTTCAAGAATCAATTGTTTCAGGATGCGAAACAGGAAGGTTTTTGTGATATGAAAATAGTGGAATCAGACAACAATATGGAAACTGCGTTGGCATTTAAGTGTGAAAAAAGAGTGCTGACCATATTATAAACCATTTGGATGGATGAGTTTGATGAGGACATTTTGGGAAAAATGACCGACTTATTTTGGGAAGAAACAGAAAAGAAAATTGGAAGAAGGAGAATACAGAAGTATGTCGTTCAACTTATTCAATGTATCTGCCTTGGCCAGATGAATGACCAGGCCAATGAATTTGTTCATCGGAATCTTCCTCAAAATATTAGACAGTATCAGAGTTTGAATGTGATTTCGTTTGACGAAAGGCTGGTTTATATTTGTCAGACCGATTATAAATATTTTGATAAAGAGTTTAGAAGAGTAGAAAATCTTTTCCTGAAAATTACAAAGGATCTTTTAATTTAAGTGGAGCATTTATAAATGGATGAAGAATTTATTGCTGAATCTAACAATGATAATTAATAAAAATCACTTCAATTATAAATGTTTTTAGATGCATGCATAGAATAGAGGAAGTATAATGCAGAAAAGATATAGGATAATTCTTATAATCATTATAGTATTTTTAATAGTTATTGTCTGGGGATTTTTAAGCGGTAATATGACTTTAGAATTCAGCACGACAAAGGTAAATCATGTGGGACAAGATACCAGTGAGGAAGAGTCAGAAACAATCCCAAAAGAGACAGAAGAAAGACTGACCGGAGAGGAGACGACAGAGTCTGTAGATGAAACATTCCAGGAAGAAGAGGTTACTTATTATCCGACAGAAGAAGCGTTGATTGCAGGGGAAACAAAAGACATCGCTGAATATTTTATTGTTTATGGTGACGATACACTGTTAGTTTTTCTTGAAAAAAACACAAATGAAATCGGAAGCTTTGATGTTTTAACATGTGCGAAAAATGAAAATGGTTATTATCCGTATGGCCAAAAAAATATGAAAGTTACTATTAAAAACGGAGTAACGATTCAAGTGAGCCGAGGGGAATATTATATATGGTTTTTTAATGACAATGGAAGGGAAGTTGAGGATAATCTCGAGGAAGATTTTATGCGTATTCCTGTAGCAGAAAATGTTGAATTATTTGCCAAATATATTTCCTGTCCGTTGGAGGAATATGAGTTGTATATGGACGGAGATCCAGTAGATTTAAGCGATGCGTATGATTTGCAAGATAAGAATACGGAGGACATACCCTATTATCATTTGGAGGATTATATATTAGCTCTTGGGTTCAGTGAAAAATATTTATCTGTGCAAGGGAACAGTACGATATTATTTGTCGACGATGATAGTTTAGATGACGATGATTCTTCGTTACATATAAGTTATGCCGCGGTGAGAAAAGGTGATGGGGTATATTATGAAGAAAAAAATGTGAATAATATTCAGATAACAAAGCGGGATATGATCATAAAAGTTCAGGGAGAATATTATATGATGTATATCCGATTTCCAGAAGATGAAACAAAGATATGGGACAATAGTGGAGATGCATTTCAGGAAATGGAAGTATCGCATAATACAATAATTGGAATAAAATACATAAGTTGTCCTATAGAGGAGTACGAGTATTATATTGATGGCTTGAAGCTGGATTTAAGCCCATCGTATAATTAAAAAAACAGGTGAAGTTATACATCGAAGCTTCATCTGTTTTTTATTAAAGAAGCAGCTTAAGAAAACCAGGAATTCCTACAACAGTATTGGAAATCCTGTCTATATCCTATACAATAACGTTGAATACTACGATGATGTTTGGAAAGCAAGCAGGATGAATAGATTTAGGGCGAGGAGAGAAATGGAATATGACGAGAAATTTAAAGAAGCTTAGTTTATTGTGCGCAGCAGTGGTTTTGATAAATTTTTTAAGTTCCTGGTATTATGAAGAATTGTTTTTTCACTTTTTTGTTCTCTATTCAATTCTGGATATGCTATTCTTTTTCTTATTCATTGCATGTGGTATATGGGCGGTGAAATATTTAAAAGGAAATCATAAATCAATTAAGGATTTTATTCCTATAATTTTGGTTGTTGTATACCTTTTATATTTATTAAGCGGAAGCCAGAATAAGCTGAATTTTAGAGTGTATAAAAATATGAGATATGAAATTGTTGAAATGGTGGAAAACCATCAACTTGGTGAATCTGAAGAGAAGGGATTCGTCGAACTTCCTGATAAATATAAAAAATGCTCTTCCGGGGGAGATGTTTTAATATATCGGAATAATGATGAATATATGATTGGATTTTGGGTTAAGAGAGGATTTTTGGACAGTGGTTTTTCTATGTTTGTTTATAAATCTGATGATAATGCGATGAATATAGAGCAGGCGGTAAGAGAATGTTTGTGGGATGGTTATGAAGTAAATTCGGAACAAAAGGAGAGACAGTGGTATTACATAATTGCCAGAGAAAGAAATGAGTAACTTCCAAAGTCAAATTTAATCATAGGAGAGAAGACATGTACAATCTTGATGGAATTTATTATTATATGGAGGTTCAAGTTCTGGCCAGCTTAATTGTAGGCATATTGGGAATAGTATTCAGTCTATTCAGTAAATGGCCGAAGAAGGAGATTCGGTTTTCAGTAGTGTTAGGCCTACTCCTTATAGTGCTTTCAGTCGATAGATTTGTGTTTTACAGGAGGGTTTTAGCTGAACCTAAGATAGAATTTTTCGAGGGGCAATATAAGAAAGAGTATCGTTCTAACGATTGTGTGTGGGCGATGGACTATGGGTTTGAGAAAGGGGCAAAATACAAAATTTATTATGAAGAGGAGACGCGTATTATCGTGAGAGTGGAGAGGCTCAGATAATATGCATCGCAGAGAGTGGATGATATCGAACCTTGCAGGAGAAAAAGATATGGATGAAGAATTTATAGTTGAATTTATATTGGGACTCTTATTTATAATAGTGCCGATGTATGTAAAGAAACAAGGGGATTATAAAAACTTTACTGTACAATACTTAAAAGATATACATCCAGAAAGGCTTAAAAGTGCCTATGGGAGATATATAAATGAAAAATATCGGGAAATAAGGGATAATGAATATAAAGAACGGGGAAAGATTGAAGCGGAAATTGAACGGAAGATAATCATTGAAAGCAGGAAATATGAGAATGGAGAAAACCCAGAGAAAGTTGTGGAATATGAAGATGAGAAATAAAGTTGTGTGGGTGGAATTTATAAAGGAATTCCACCCCCGATTTATTTTTTTGGACATACTTTTTGCGTGGCTCATTGTTGTTCAAGCAGAGTTTCACGCTCATTGAGTACCTTGTTGAACCGTTTTTGGAACAGGGTAAAGGTAGTGGAAGCGGCAATGAAGTCGGAAATAGGTTCGGCCAGGAACACTGCAAATACCTTATCTGCGAAAAAGTTCGGCAGAATATAAATGAGCGGGATCAACAGAATGATTTTCCGGAGCAGGGCCAGGAACAGGGAAATTTTTGCCTGTCCAATGGCGACGAAAGTCTGCTGGCAGGCTAACTGGATACCCATCATAAAGCCGGTGGCCAGATAAATGCGTAAAGCCCAGGAGGCCATGTCTTTTAATGCCGGGTCGTTGGCGAAAACACTGACGAGGAGTCCGGGAGCAGCCATATTGAGGAGCCAGTATAGGGTGGAAAAGGCAACGCAGCAGATAAAAAGCAGACGGAAAGCCTGTTTCACCCGGGCCTTATTGCCAGCGCCGAAGTTGTAGCTGATGATTGGCTGGGCGCCCTGGGTCAGGCCGGACAGGGGCAGGGATAAAATCTGCATAATGCTTGTCAGGATCGTCATGGAACCGACAGCCAGATCGCCGCCGTATTTTTGCAGTGAAGTATTAAAGCAGATACTTAATAAGCTTTCCGTACTCTGCATGATAAAAGGAGATAAGCCAAGGGCAAGGACCGGCAGCAGGATACGTTTGGAAATCTTCATATTAGAAATACTTATTCTCAGTGTTGTTTTTGGACCTGTCAGAAATTTCAGGACCCAAATAGCGGAGATACATTGGGAAATAATGGTTGCCAGAGCTGCACCGCGGACACCCATTTGTAAACCGAAAATAAAAATCGGGTCTAAAACAATATTAATGACAGCGCCGATAACCACCGTAAACATACTGATTTTTGCAAAGCCCTGAGCAGATATAAAGCTGTTCAATCCCAGGGAGATCAAAACGAAAATTGTACCAATGACATAAATGTTCAGATATTCCATGGCATAAGGGAGAGTGTCGCCGCTGGCGCCGAAAAGCTGAAGCAATGTCCGGCCTCCGATCAGAAATATGGCTGTCAAAGTGACAGCGAGGAAAATGAGAGCGGCAAAGCAATTGCCGAGAATCCGTTCAGCCTCATCCATGTTTTGTTCGCCCATTCGAATGGAAGCCTGGGGCGCTCCGCCCATACCGATCAGACAACTGAAAGCGGAGATTAATATAATAATAGGAAAGCAGACACCGACGCCCGTCAGGGCCAGTGTACCGATACCTTCAATGTGGCCGATATAGATACGGTCTACGATATTGTAAAGCATGTTAATGATCTGGGCGGTAATCGCCGGCAAAGCGAGCTGAAAGAGCAGACGGCTGATTTTTTCCGTGCCAAGTTTATTCGATGTATTTTGGCTCACTTTTATCATCCCCCTTAAAATTTGTATATTCATATTCAGATTATCATACCATATTCATTGTAAGAAAACAAGGATGGACCGCCTTTGCGGCGCGGATCCCGGCAAAGAGTCTTCGTTGCCAAAGTTGGGCGAATATGTTATGATTACAATGATTAAATGCGACCAGCAAGGAGTGATTAATAATGAAATATGATGTAATTATTATTGGGGCCGGGCCATCCGGTATTTTTTGTGCATATGAGCTGATTCGCAGCAATCCGGAAATGAAAATTTTAATGATTGAAAAAGGCCGGGCGATTGAAAATCGAAATTGTCCGAAGCGTACGACAAAAAAATGTGTGGGCTGTAAACCTTGTTCCATTACAACAGGGTTTGCCGGAGCCGGAGCATTTTCTGATGGTAAATTATCTCTTTCTCCGGATGTAGGCGGAAATCTGCCGGAGATTCTCGGTTATGACCGAACGATTGAATTATTAAATGAGGCAGATAAGATTTATCTGGAATTTGGAGCAGACGAGAGGGTTTATGGTCTGGAAGATTATGCGGCTATTGAGCGTATACGGACAAAGGCCATCCGGGCGAATCTGAAACTGATCGAATGTCCGATTCGTCATCTCGGTACAGAAGAAGGATATAAGATTTATACCCGTCTTCAGGAACATTTAATAGCTTCCGGCGTGGAAATTCAGTTTATGACCATGGTCCGGGATATTGTCATCGAGGAAGGTACGGCGAAGGGCGTTGTCACAGATAAAGGCGAGACTTTCTATGCCGATGAAATCGTTGCAGGTGTGGGGCGGGAAGGCTCTGAGTGGTTTTCTCATATATGCCAGAGCCATGGTATTGACACGAAAGTCGGAACTGTCGATGTAGGTGTCCGCGTGGAAGTCCGGGATGAAATTATGAAAGAGCTGAATGAAAAGCTGTATGAAGCAAAGCTTGTTTATTATACACCGACTTTCGATGATAAAGTGCGGGTATTCTGTACGAATCCATCCGGAGAGGTGGCCACAGAATATTATGACGAAGGGTTGGCCGTTGTCAATGGACATGCTTATAAATCCAAGGATTTAAAGACAAAGAATACCAACTTCGCCATTCTCGTATCCAAAAACTTTACGTCACCGTTCAAGTCACCGATCGAATATGGTAAATATATTGCCCGTCTGGGAAATATGCTTTGTGACGGAAAAATTCTGGTTCAGAGATACGGGGATTTCAAACGGGGCCGCCGGACAACGGATGAGCGTATGATCCGGAACAATATTACGGCAACTTTAAAGGATGCGGTGCCGGGAGATTTATCCCTTGTATTCCCTCACAGGATCATGGTCGATATTGCCGAGATGATCGAAGCGTTGGACAAGGTAACGCCGGGTATTGCCAGCGATGAAACGTTACTTTATGGTGTAGAGGTTAAATTTTACTCGAATAAAGTTCTGGTTAATGATGATTTTGAAACAAACATTCATGGACTTCGGGCTATGGGCGATGGAGCGTCCGTGACCCGTGGCCTGCAGCAGGCGTCTGCGAATGGTCTGGCTGTGGCGCGAAGTATTTTGAAAAAGAACCATGAGTGATTTTGAAAATCTGTATACAAAACTTATTGAATATAGTCAGAGTTCCGCTTATCCGTTTCATATGCCGGGGCACAAACGGCAGATGATGTTCATGGAGAATCCCTATTGCTTTGACTTAACAGAAATCGATGGATTTGATAATCTTCATGAAGCCGGAGATTTGCTTAAAAAAGAGCAGGAACGGGCAGCGGCTCTTTACGGCTCAGAGGAAAGTCATTTCATGGTTAATGGAAGTACGGGAGGTATTCTGGCGGCCATTGCGGGGACCGTACACCGGGGTGACCGGGTGTTGGTTGGAAGAAACTGTCATACCAGCGTGTATCATGCGCTGGAGCTGAACGGTCTCCGTCCCGTATATTTATGGCCGGAACTGGACGGGGGACCGGGGATTTATCAGGGGATTACCCGCAAACAGGTGGAAGATATGTTGGAAAAATATCCGGATATCCGGGCGGTGATCTTTACATCACCGACTTATGAAGGACTTTTATCCGATGTGAAGGGTATTTGCGAGACGGCCCATCTGAGAGGAATTCCCTGTATTGTGGATGAAGCCCACGGGGCGCATTTGCGCTGGATCGGCCTTGAAGATGCGGTAGCCTGCGGCGCCGATGTGGTCATCCAAAGTCTTCATAAGACCATGCCGTCTCTGACCCAGACAGCTCTGATTCATATCAACGGAAAGCTTGTGAATCGGGAGCGTCTCCGGAAAATGCTTGCCACTTATCAGACATCCAGTCCGTCTTATGTGTTAATGGCCTCTATCAGTCAGTGTATGACATGGTTGGAACAGGAAGGGCGGGAACCGTTTGAATTCTATAAGCGGCAGGTTCAGGAACTTCGAGAACGCCTGAAGGATATGAAACATTTGTATCTTTATGCGCCGGATAGAGCGTTCGACTGGGGAAAGCTGGTCATCTGTACCGGCAGGTCCGGAGCTGGCCGGGAGCTTTACGACGGTCTTCGGCAAAAATTTGGTTTGCAGATGGAGATGGCGTCAGCCGATTATGTTCTGGCGATGACAACGGTGGGCGATCGGCCGGAGGGCCTGCGGCGTCTGGCGGAGGCATTGGAGGCTATGGATATCGGGATGTATTCATCGGGTGAGAATAGTATTAAAATATCTGTGCCGACGGCGCCGGAGCGTTGTATGGAAATTGATGCGGCGGCAGAGCAGCCGACGGAAGCTGTGGCGCTGGATGAGACTTGCGGCAGAGTTATAGGCGATTATCTTTATCTATACCCTCCGGGAGTGCCGATACTTGTTCCGGGAGAAGTGATACAGATGGAACATATTGAACGGGTTAAAAATTATCTGAGTCAGGGACTTGAAGTTCATGGCGGTTATTCGAAGGAGAACGGTAATGTCAAAGTTATTTTGCATCATGGGTAAAAGTGCTTCAGGTAAAGATACGATTTTTAAACGATTGGTTCAGGATGAAGCTTTGAACTTAAAGACGGTCGTCTCTTACACGACCCGTCCCATGCGGGAGGGCGAGCAGGAAGGTGTCGAATATCATTTCGTTTCACCTCAGATATTGAACAGCCTCAGGGATAGCGGACGGGTGATCGAATGTCGGGATTATCATACGGTGCATGGCCTGTGGAGTTATTTTATGGTGGATGATGGTCAGATTGATTTTTCCGGGACACAGGATTCGGTGATCATTGGAACCCTGGAATCTTATCAGAAGATTCGGGCGTTTTTGGGCAAAGAGCATGTGATCCCAATCTATGTTCATGTGGAGGATGGACTTCGGCTGTCGCGGGCTCTGGAACGGGAAAGGCAGCAGGAGAAGCCGGGGTATGCGGAAATGTGCCGGCGCTTTCTGGCCGATATAGAAGATTTTTCCGATGAAAAATTAAATGCATGCGAAATTTGTCGGATTTATGAGAATGTGGATATGGAAACCTGTCTGGAAGAAATTCGTAAGGATATTTTGAAATTCCGAAAGAGTATAGTCTCGTAAATCCTGGAAAAGTGTGATATACTCAAAATAAAGTATCTTATGTGAATCAGAAATATTTAGATCAAACGGGAGGTGACACATGATGTCAAGCTTTAAAAATGTGATTGGCCATGAGCAGATTATTCAACATATGTCTACAGCTTTAAAAAATAAAAAAATTTCCCATGCCTATATTTTTGAGGGACCTAATGGCAGCGGAAAAAATTTGTTGTCAAAAGCCTTTGCAAAAGCATTGGAATGTGAAGCCGGGTACGGCGATTCCTGTAATATGTGTCGCTCATGCCATCAGATGGATACGGGCAACCAGCCGGATGTGAAGTGGCTTATACATGATAAACCGGCGACCATCAGTGTCGATGATGTACGGTCTCAGATTAATGCAGACATAGCGATCAAACCTTATAGTAGTAAGTATAAGATTTATATTGTAGATGAAGCGGAGAAGATGAACGAACAGGCTCAGAACGCTTTGCTGAAAACCATCGAAGAACCGCCGGAATACGGCATTATCATGCTGTTGACGAATAATCTGGAAGCAATGCTGCCGACGATTTTGTCGAGATGTATTACATTTCATCTGAAACCGGTAGATAATTATAAAATTGTAGAATTCCTTGAGAAGGAATACGGAGTGCCGGACTATAAGGCCCGGATATGCGCCGCCTTTTCTCAGGGAGTTGTGGGAAAGGCCATTGCGATGGCTTCATCGGAGGATTTTAATGACCTCCAGTATCACGTATTGAATATTGTAAAAAATATTCATGAGATGGATGTTTATGAGGTGATCGAGGTTGTAAAACGACTTAGTGCCTATAAGACAGACATAAATGATATCATTGATATGATGATGGTGTGGTATCGGGATGTTCTTATCCTGAAAGTGACTAAGGATGCCAATGCCATTGTCTATAAAGATGAATACAGATTCCTGATGGACCAGGCGAAACGCTCTTCTTATGAAGGATTGAACGACATTATTCAGTCTCTGGAAAAGGCGAAAGCCCGTCTGGCCGCTAATGTAAATTTTGAAGTAGCGATGGAAATGATGCTGCTTGTTATGAAGGAGAATTAGTGGGAAACAACGAGTCAAGCAGCTGTAGACATTGTGCTTGCACATATGGATACAGATATTTGACGAGTGTAAAGTATGAGTAACGGAGAGCGATAGCCCGGAGTTACGAATGCTTCGGATGCGAGAGCTTCAAAGAAGCGGAGCAGCCGGTTTCATCACTATTTTTGCCTGGAGAGGAATGGAGATTAAGATGATAAAAGTGATTGGCGTGAGATTTCGTCAGGCCGGAAAGATTTATTATTTCGACCCGCTTGATTTTGATATAGAAGTCGGTCAGCATGTCATTGTGGAGACGGCTCGGGGTATTGAATATGGGCTGGTGCTGACAGGCCCAAAAGAAGTGGAAGACGAAAAGATCATCCAGCCGTTGAAACCGGTGATACGTGTAGCGACACCGGAGGATGACGAGATAGAGATGAAGAATAAAGAAAAAGAGAAATTCGCTTTTAATATATGTCTGGAGAAGATTGCCAAACATAAATTAGAAATGAAGTTGATTGATGCGGAGTATACTTTTGATAACAATAAAGTACTTTTTTATTTTACAGCAGATGGGCGTATCGATTTCCGGGAGTTGGTTAAAGATTTGGCTTCTGTGTTTAAAACACGTATTGAGCTGCGCCAAATCGGTGTTCGGGATGAGACAAAGATTCTCGGAGGTATCGGTATTTGTGGCAGGACATTATGCTGTCATTCTCATTTGTCAGAATTTGCCCCAGTGTCTATCAAGATGGCTAAAGAGCAGAATCTGTCTTTGAATCCGACCAAGATTTCTGGTGTGTGCGGTCGCCTTATGTGCTGTCTGAAAAATGAAGAAGAGACTTATGAGTATTTGAATAGTAAACTTCCGACTATTGGCGATCGGGTGACAACTGTCGATGGTTTCCGGGGAGAAGTTTCAAGCGTCAATGTTCTGCGTCAGCTTGTGAAAATTGTGGTGACACTGGATAATGATGAAAAGGAAGTCAAAGAATATCCGGTTTCCCAGTTGAAATTCCGTCCTAAACGGAAGAAAGAGCGGCTGAATATTAATGACGCTGAACTGAAACAATTGGAAGCGATGGAGAAACGGGATGGCGGTTCGGCCTTATAGGGCATTTCCGGTATCGGAGGGACAGAGCTTCAAAAGAACTAGATTAACGGGGCATCCCATCAATATGGGATGTCCTTTTTCGGAGACAGGAAATATGGAGTTGGATAATCAATGATTGAATTAAAACAGGACGAGCGTCTGGATGATTTAGAGCGCAATGGTTATAAAATCATACAAAATCCGAATAAATTCTGTTTTGGGATGGATGCAGTGCTTCTTTCTGGTTTTGCCCATGTACGAAAGGGCGAAAATGTTTTAGATATGGGAACAGGTACCGGAATTATTCCGATTCTTCTGGAAGCCAAGACGGAGGGAAAATATTTTACTGGTCTGGAGATTCAGGAGGAAAGTGCGGATATGGCTCGGCGCAGTGTGGCCTATAATCATCTGGAAGAACGAGTGGATATTGTGACAGGAGATATTAAAGAAGCTTCGACCTTGTTTCCTCTGGCTTCTTTTGATGTGATCACATCAAATCCGCCCTATATGACGGATTTGCATGGTATTAAAAATCCGGAGGCTCCCAAAGCCATTGCGCGGCATGAAGTATTATGCACCTTGGAAGATCTGGTGCGGGAGGCGAGTCGTCTCTTGCGGCCTGGCGGAAGATTTTACCTGATTCATCGGCCATTTCGGCTTGTAGAGATTTTTCAGACGCTGACGGCTTATAAGCTGGAGCCGAAGCGGATGAAACTGGTGTATCCTTTTGTGGATAAGGAGCCGAATATGGTTATGATTGAAGCTATTCGGGGAGCTAAATCTATGATTAAAGTGGAGGAACCATTAATCGTTTACAAAGAACCCGGCGTTTATCATGACGTCATATATGATATTTACGGATATTAGGAGGAAATGTCATGGCAGGAAAATTATACTTATGTGCCACACCTATTGGTAATCTGGAAGATATCACCTTCCGGGTATTGGAGACTCTTCGAAGTGTGGATGTGATAGCGGCGGAAGATACCCGTCATACCATAAAACTGCTGAATCATTTTGATATAAAAACACCCATGACCAGTTACCATGAGTTTAATAAGATCGATAAGGCCAAAATTCTGGTGGAAGATTTGAAATCGGGCAAGAATATTGCTCTTGTGACAGATGCGGGAACACCGGGCATTTCAGATCCGGGAGAGGAACTGGTAAAGTTTTGCCATGAAGCAGGAATTGAAGTGACATCCCTGCCTGGCCCGGCGGCCTGCATTACAGCGCTGACGATGTCGGGCTTATCTACCCGGCGGTTTTGCTTTGAAGGTTTTCTTCCGATGGATAAAAAGGAGCGGGAAGTGGTTCTGGAACGGCTTTGTCGAGAAACACGGACAACCGTCTTCTACGAGGCGCCCCATCGACTGTTAAAGACATTGAAAGTCCTCAGAGAAGCGGTGGGCAACCGCAGGCTGACTATTTGTAAAGAGCTGACGAAACGTCATGAGAAAACCTGGCTGACCAGTTTGGATGAGGCCATTGACTGGTATGAGACAAATGAAGCACGGGGAGAATACGTTCTTGTCCTCGAAGGGGCAGATGCAAAGGCGCTGGAAGAAGAGCGGCAGGCGGCCTGGGAAACTATGTCCATCGAAGAGCATATGGAGATTTATCTTTCAAAAGGGCAGACAAAAAAAGAAGCAATGAAATCTGTTGCTTCCGATCGGGGGATGACCAAACGCGAGGTCTATCAATATTTGCTTCATTAGGGGGGAATGGCGACGCAAGGACCGGGGGAGTCCTTTACGCCACCGACAAAATGGGCCTGATTACGGTACGGGATACCGTCAGGCTATGTAATGCGGGCTTACTCTTGGATAGTAAGCCCAGCCATTTTGGCCATTTCAATAATCGAACGTTTTGAAACTTTTTTATCGTGATAATCGATCAGATCATTCATATCCCCGGTGAAAATATCACAGGGTTCATATTTTTTCAGGATGATCCGCTCGTCATCCACAAATATTTCCAAAGGATCTCGTTCACCGATATTCAGATTGCGCCGAAGCTCGATCGGCAGGGTGATACGGCCCAGTTCATCTAACTTTCTTACGATTCCTGTACTTTTCATTAAAAACAACTTCCTTTCGCGAAGCATCGGGTTTTTCTCAATAAAACAAAAAAACTGCCAAAACACCTCATGTGTCTGACAGTCACCTTTGACTTTTTCTATTATTTATTTATCCAAATCATAGCAGTGACGAAGGAATTTGTCAATGAATTTTTTGGAAATATTTTTCAAATAGAGATTTACAAAGAAAATATAGGAAGATAAAATATAGGAAATATGTATTTTATAAAAAGGGAAATTATAATTTTATGGACATTAAGGATTGAAACAGAAAGAATTAAGGATAGTTTAAATTATCTTGTTGAGAGCGGAAGATATAAGAAAGCAGAGACAGCCAAAAAGTATGCTGTGGCAATAGGTCAGTTTTTTGAGTTTGTAAGGGATAATTCAGTTCTTAAGAACAAAGACTTATTTGACGAGTTGGCACGAAATGGTCGACGTGAAAATTCATATATAGCCAGAATGATGCGTTATATTGAAAACTGTGAGAAACTTAGACCAAAAGAAACTCTGGGGATTATAGACAGACCTATGGCAGAAGATTTACTGAATTGGTGTAATGAGCAATTGATATCCCAGGAGCAATGGGAAGAGGAACTTGGATATAAGAAAGCAAGTGCAGCTATCTGCATAAAGATGATGCTGTTGTATGGTATTACATATAGAAATGCAAGGGTGGTCCGAGTCTCTCAGATTGACAGGAAAAAGAATGAAATAAATTTAGGCGGGTTTAAGCTGCGTATGCCCGTACATCTAGGAAAACAAATATGCAGATTTCTTGATTATAAAGAAGAAAAAGGAATATGTAATCAGGAAGGATATTTGCTTACCGACCGTCAGGGAAAAGCGTGGACAGGGATTACCAGCAGCTCAAGTATACCCAGTTTTTTTAAAGTATCGGTTCGGTATCACAGATGTTACAGGGATTATTAAATATGGCATCCGTCAATTACTTATCGCTGGATTAAATGACCATGTTATCAGAAAAATTACGGGAGCCAGTGATGAACTGATCGGAGGATGTATTATGCAAGATGAAGATGAAAAGATGTACAAGGAAATAAATAATAAGCTTGTTACTGTGGAACTGTATTATGATTTTTGATAAGGGGTAAGTAAAGAATGAGTGACAGGAAACTTATAATTCGTAACAGTACAGCTGAATTTTTGATATTTGAAAATCAAAATCATGGAGATGGCATCGAAGTTCGATATCAGGATGGGACTCTGTGGCTGACACAAAAAATGCTGTGCCTTTTATTTGATGTTGAGAAATCAACGCTTAGTGAACATTTATCTAATATATATTTGAGTGGGGAGTTGGAAGAAGAGTCAACTGTTCGGAAATTCCGAACAGTTCAGCAAGAAGGGAACAGGCAAGTGAGTCGAATGCTGATTCATTATAATTTGGATGCAGTTATTTCTGTTGGGTATAGAGTGAATTCCATTCGTGCAACACAATTTCGGCGTTGGGCCACGCAAGTATTGGCACAATATGCAAAAACAGGATATGTCATTGACAGAGAACGTATGGAAAACGGGGCATTTCTTGATGAGGATTATTTTGAAAGGCTTCTGGAGGAAATTAGGGAAATACGTCTTAGTGAGCGAAGATTTTATCAGAAAATAACTGATATCTACGCAACAAGTATTGATTATGATAAAACGGCACCAGTCACAAAGCAGTTTTTTGCAAAGGTGCAGAATAAAATGCATTATGCCATAACGGGAAATACAGCGGCTGAAATCATTTTTACACGGGCGGATAGTAAGAAAGAGCACATGGGACTAACGTCCTGGGCGAAATCTCCAAATGGAAAGATTTTGAAGTCGGATGTATCCGTGGCTAAAAATTATCTTTCAAAGGAAGAAATAGAAGACTTGGGAAGGATTGTAAGTGCATTTTTGGATTTGGCAGAAGGTGCGGCAAAACGGAGAATTCCAATGACCATGGAAGATTGGGCGAAGCGTATCGATAGATTTCTTTTAGCAGATGATCGGGATGTGCTGCGGGATGCAGGAAGGATATCTATGGAAATTGCCAGGGATCATGCGGAATCTGAATTTGAAAAGTACCGGATTATCCAGGATCGATTGTTTGAGAGTGATTTTGATAAATTGCTGTTAGAAAGTGAAGAATAATTTTCAAATATTTTCCATATATATGAAATTAATTACAGTCGAGGGTGAGAATCTTTGAATAAAATATGGGGTTGGATGCTGATCATCGGGATTACTGTAGGGCTGATTACCGGAAAGTCGGCGGAAGTATCCACGGCACTGGTGGAATCTGCGAAGAGCGGGGTGAACCATGCCATCGGAATGGCGGGGGTTGTTGCCATGTGGAGCGGCATTATGCGTCTGGCGGAGGCGGAAGGCTTGCTGGATATTCTCACCAGAAAGATGGAGGGACTGATTCATTTTTTGTTCCCGCATATTCCAAAGGGACATCCGGCGGAAAAATACATATCTTTGAATTTTGCAGCCAACGTATTGGGGTTAGGCTGGGCGGCAACACCGGCAGGTCTTTCAGCAATGGAAGCTTTGGAACAGTTGGAAGAAGAACGCCGGGTGAAAAGACATCCTCTGGCTGCAGAGATCGGGACGGCCAGCCGGGAAATGTGTACTTTTTTGGTGATTAACGTTTCTTCGCTGCAGCTTATTCCGATGACGATCATTGCCTATCGCAGTCAGTTCGGTGCGGCCGTGCCGACGGGTATTGTTCTTCCAGGAATTTTGGCGACGGCGGCGTCTACAGCGGCAGGGATTATCTTTGTTAAAATCATGGGGAGGCGCCCATGAACCTGATTTTATTTTTATCGAATTGTATTATTCCTGTGATTATCTTATATGTAGTTGGCCTGGGATTGAGCATGAAGCTGGATATCTTTGATATTTTTCTTGAAGGGGTGAAGGACGGGCTGAAAACTGTGAGCGGTATCCTTCCGACGTTGATTGGGCTTTTGACAGCCGTGGGAGTCCTGCGGGCGGCGCATGTTTTTGATTATGTAGGTCAGGCGTTGGGACCGATTATTGAAAAACTGGCTATGGCGCCGGAGGTATTGTCATTAATTTTTATCAAATTATTTTCTTCCACAGCGGCTACAGGGTTAATGTTGGATATTTTTACTGAATATGGTGTGGATTCCCGGAATGGCTGGCTGTCGGCCCTGGTTTTAAGCTGTACGGAAAGCTGTATTTATACAATGTCGGTCTATTACATGTCCCAGAAGATTACAAAAACCCGGTGGACCTTGGCCGGCGCCCTGACAGCGGCGGTTGTCGGTGTGATTGTCAGTATTTTGCTGACCGGGATGCTGTACTAAAATTACATATTGACTTTAAGGGTGATAACATTTATAATTGAAGTGTTTTTAAGAGGTCGCAAAGGTGCGTAAATGCTGCCTTTGCGACTATTTTTGCACTATAGAAAAATGAAAAGGGATGGAGAAAATGAAAGGTTATTTGAAAAAAGCTCTTGCAATGACAATGGCCGGTGTTATGGTATGCGGCATCCTGACCGGATGCGGTTCCAAGACTGCTGAGACAAAGGCTGAAACAGCAGCTGAGACAACAGCAGAAACTGGCGCTGAAAGCGCTGCAGGCGAAGCATCTGCAGAAGTAAAAACGATTGAGGACGGCGTTTTAAAAGTTGCTATGGAATGCAGCTATGCACCATACAACTGGACACAGCCAAACGACGAAAACGGTGCTGTTCCGATTTCCGGAAGTTCTGATTATGCTTACGGCTATGATGTTATGATGGCAAAGTATGTGGCTGAGAAACTTGGCCTTGAACTTGAAATTGTAAAACTTGACTGGGATTCTCTTGTACCAGCCGTACAGTCCGGTACTGTAGACTGTGTTATCGCAGGACAGTCCATTACATCTGATCGTCTTGAGATGGTAGACTTTACAACACCTTATTATTATGCATCTATTATTACTCTTGTAAAAGCTGACGGACCATATGCTGAAGCTAAAGGTGTTGCTGATCTGGATGGCGCTACATGTACTTCACAGTTGAATACTGTATGGTATGACACATGTATTCCACAGATTCCAAATGTTAATAAGTTACCGGCTCAGGAATCTGCACCGGCTATGCTGGTAGCTCTGGAAGCAGGTAAATGTGACGTTGTTGTTACCGATATGCCGACAGGTATGGCAGCACTTGTTGCTTATCCGGATTTCAAACTGTTGGATTTCAGCGGAACAGATGATGATTATGAAGTTTCCGAAGAGGAAATTAATATCGGTATTTCTGTGATGAAAGACAGCCCTTTGACAGCTCAGCTCAATGAAGTTTTGAAAGATCTGACACCGGAAGATTTCGATTCCATGATGGAAGAAGCTATTTCTGTTCAGCCGCTTACCGAATAAAGAAATAACTGGAAAAAATTACGGGCACGGAGACGGTAGAGTCTCCGTGCTTTATGTCTATATATACGGAATAATATACAAAGGGGGAAAAAACGATGCCTGAAACCTTTTGGGGAAGAATCGTAATGTTAATTGAAGAATATTCCACGTCATTCCTGCGCGGGGCCGGTGTGACGATGATCATTGCTCTGGTCGGCACCTTTATTGGATGTATCATCGGTTTTGCCGTGGGTATTGTCCAGACCATTCCTGTTTCTAAAAAAGATAATGTTGCCAAACGTATTGTTTTAAAGGTGGTTCGGTTTATTTTAACGGCCTATGTTGAGGTTTTCCGGGGAACGCCGATGATGGCCCAGGCCATGTTTATTTATTTTGGTTCGGCGGCTGTATTTAATATTAATATGTCTATGTGGTTTGCTGCATTCTTTATTGTGTCGATTAATACGGGGGCTTACATGGCAGAAACGGTCCGCGGCGGTATTTTATCCATCGACCCAGGCCAGACAGAAGGCGCTAAAGCCATCGGTATGAATCATGTTCAGACCATGCTCCATGTCATCATGCCTCAGGCATTGAGAAATATCATGCCTCAGATTGGTAATAACCTCATCATTAATATTAAGGATACCTGCGTTCTTTCGATTATCGGTACGGTTGAATTGTTCTATACGACGAAGGGTGTTGCCGGAGCAAAATATCTGTACTTTGAATCCTTTGCCATTGCGATGGTGATGTATTTCGTTCTGACCTTTACCTGCTCGCGGATTCTCCGTTTCTGGGAGAGCAAGCTGGATGGACCGGATAACTTTGATCTTGCAACAACGGACACACTGGCCCATACAAGCGGTATGTACAAATATCCGGATAAAGCAAAGGAGGAAGAGTGATCATGGACGAAAAGATTTTAGAAATCCGCCATTTAAGTAAGGCATTTGGAAAAAATGTGGTACTCCGGGATATCGACTTTTCCGTGAAACAGGGCGATGTGACCTGTATTATCGGCGCTTCCGGTTCAGGAAAGTCCACACTTCTCCGCTGCATTAATTTTCTTGAAGAGCCAACGGCCGGGGATATCATTTATCATGGGAAAAATATGATGGAAGAGCGTATGAATGAAGCTGCTTATCGGGCAAAAGTCGGTATGGTGTTCCAGAGCTTTAATTTATTTAACAACATGACTGTTTTACAAAATTGTATGGTCGGACAGGAAAAAGTTTTAAAGAAAGATAAAGAAACCGCGCGGAAAAATGCCATGTACTTTTTGGATAAAGTCGGAATGGCTCCGTATATTAACGCGAAACCGCGTCAGCTTTCCGGCGGACAAAAACAGCGAGTAGCCATTGCCAGAGCTTTGGCCATGGAACCGGAAGTTCTGTTGTTTGATGAACCGACATCGGCCCTGGATCCTCAGATGGTCGGAGAGGTTTTGGCTGTTATGCGTAAACTGGCCGATGAGGGCCTGACCATGATGATCGTTACCCACGAGATGGCTTTTGCCCGGGATGTATCCAATCATGTGGTCTATATGGCCGGCGGTGTTATTGTGGAAGAAGGGGAACCGAAGCAGATTTTCGGAAATCCGCAGAGCACCCAGACAAAAGAATTTTTAAGTCGTTTTGTCAATAGCTAAAAGTCCAGCTAATAAATGTCAATAGATAAATGAAAAAATTTCTTGCGTAAAAAAGGGCGCACTTATCCCTTGGTGAAAATATCATTTTTTAAAAGATATTGTTTCGTTGGGTTTTCAGTAGTTTATGCGGCTATGCCGTATTTAGCAGTGTTGTATTGTTTGTTATGTTCCTGTGGAGTGATGATTTCAAAAGGTTTACTGTCTCTGAGTATTGCGAATATCATGTTGCATACTTTGTGTGAGACAGCTCCCATTGCCACAAGTTTAGGCTTTGATCCGCATTTTTTGAGGTAGTAATCACGAAGTACCGGATTTTTGGCTTCTCCTGTGCGAGAGGTACTGATACTTTGAAGAGTTAGTGTATGAATCACTCGTCTGGCTATGGCAGAACCTCTTTTGGACATCTGGATTCTGGTACTTTCAAATTTGCCGGATTGTTTTACTGCCGGATCAAGACCAAAGTAAGCAAAAAGCTGCTTTGGCTTTGAAAAAGCAGAGAAATCGCCAATCTCTCCCATGAGGGATACGGCAGATAAGAAACCCGCACCTTTAAAAGTTTCAATCAAATGGATATGCTTTACAAAATCAGTATCCTCGTTTGTATCAACCAGCTCATGCATGGCATCAAGTATGCTGGCGATTTCTTCGTCATATTTGCGAATAAAACTGATGTATAGACGGATACGCGTGATATTACTGTCAATAATCTCTTGTTTGTCTGCTTTGATAAAGGCAGATGGAGAAGTATAAGTTTCCAATAATGTAAGAGATGTATTGGTTGTAACTTTGGAAAAAATGCCAAGGTACTGGGGAAAAGCCATTCGTAATTCACCCTGAAGCTTATCCACATGAGCGCTGCGGTTATCTATTAAGTCGTAGTATTCACGACAAAGGTTACGGCAGTTGAGGGCAAGGTCAGAGGGCATAATGGAAACCTTTAAATCAGGTTTCAAACCAACCAAAGCAGCTTTTTTGGAATCAAAACGGTCATTATGTACTTTTCGTATGTTGATATTTGTGCTATTCTTAGTGATGATAGGATTAATAACCGAGCAGTTAAAACCCTTATCACGAAGATAGCAGAAGAGTGGGTAATGATAAATTCCCGTGGATTCCAGGAAAATGCGACTTTTCAAGGAATACAACTCTTCTGCTTCTTTTATTTTAGAAACAGCAGTTGTAAGGGAACTCATTTTATTGTGTAGGATTTTATAAGGTTTTCCTACGAATTGTTGGTTAGGCAGTGCAATAGACATCCAGGAGAAGTCAGCGCCAACATCAATACCAACAGAGATGAATAATTCATCAAGATTAAAAATAACTTTGTTTGACATGAGCAAAAGCTCCTTTCTGATAGGAATCCATTTCCAATCTGGCAGGTACACAACCTAGCGTGTTATTCGGGTATAGCCTTCCGGCTCCCAACCAGCTAAAACAAAAAAACCTGTCGAATGGACGAATTGACTTTCTTGTAGGTATCAGCTGAGAGTCCAGCTTCCCAAGGAGGAATACATTCTTTGTCCTATCCTAAGGGATAATACCCTATGTTTTATCTGGTGTCTATCAGGAACCGTCAGACAAGATAATTATTTTGGGGATAACATCTGATAAAGGAAGAACACCTTCTTCTGTTATCTGATATAGAAACTTATTAACCGAGTAGTCTTGATTGACTACACCATTATTATACTAGGGGGAATTTTTTTGAAAAAGATAGGTTTTGTTGGTCTTGGGATTATGGGAAAATCCATGACCCGGAATCTGATGAAAGCCGGATATGAGCTTCATATTTATGCCCGCACAAAGGCAAAGGTTGAAGATGTCATCAGCGAGGGTGCTGTTTTCCATTCATCCGTTGGAGAATGTGCTGCGGAAGTAGAGGCCATGATCAGTATCGTTGGTTATCCGGCGGATGTGGAAGAAGTTTATTTTGGTGAAAAGGGCATTCTTAACAGTGCAAAACCAGGAACTTATGTCATAGATATGACAACATCCAGTCCAAAGCTGGCAAAGAGAATTTATGAGGCGGCAAAGGAAAAGGGTATTTACGCACTGGATGCTCCGGTGACCGGCGGCGATACGGGAGCAAAGAACGGCACACTTTCTATTCTTGTCGGCGGAGATCCGGCGGATTATGAGGCCTGCCATACTGTCTTTGAAGCCATGGGGACGAATATCAACTATGAGGGCGGACCGGGCTGTGGTCAGCATACGAAGATGGCGAATCAGATCATGATTGCCGGGACGCTTTCCGGTGTATGTGAGGCGATGAGCTATGCAAAGGCGCAGGGACTGAATCTCCAGACACTTCTGGATTCGGTGGCTACAGGCGCAGCCGGAAGCAAACAGTTGGATGCTTTTGGCGTTAAAATCATGAATGGCGACTATGCACCAGGATTCTTTATGAAACATTTCATTAAAGATATGAATCTTGCGGTGGAAGAAGCAGAGGCACAGGGATTGGATTTGAAAATCTTAAAACAGGTGTTGGCAAACTACCGGACACTGGAAGAAGAATACGGCGACTTGGGAACTCAGACTTTAATTAAATTCTATGAATAGTGTATTCACACTTATATAATTTTAACGAGGGCATTGACGATATTGTCAATGCCCTTTGATAATATCTGACAATTTGCATGAAAAATAAAATAAAAACAAAATTAAGATATATTTAACAAAAATTACATATAAAATTTGGAAGATTTGTGGATTGATTCAAAAATCAAAAGATGATATTATGAGTTCAGATAAAATAAAAAATTTTAAATTATAAATTCAAAATTATACATCGATGGACCATTTAAATTCAATATGGACAACCGGAAGTGAAAAGTATATTATTGAAATAGAATATATAATTTCGGAGGGAACCAGATGTTATTGAAAAGGAATTTGGATGAACTGGTCTATGAAACGATATGCCAGGGATTTGTTGGTGGGACTTATACGGCTGGCAAACGGTTAGATCCGGCCGAATTGTCTGAAAGATATCAGGTCAGTAAAACGCCGGTGATTCAGGCGTTGAAGCGAATGGCCCATGAGCGGATCGTAGAAATTACATCCGGAGGAAAGTACATAATACCTGTGGCAACCCGGCGGGAGATTGAGAATGTCTGCCAGGCCAGATTGTTATTTGAAGAAGATGCACTGATGGCATTGTGCAGCATCGGAAACCCGGATGCGGTCTCTGTGTTGACGGCTATTGAAGAAAAGTGCCGGGGATACTATGAAGCCGGGAGCTATGATCAGTATTTTATGGAAGATATGTGCTTTCACAGAAAGATTGTAGAATTGGCAGGAAATGACTGCCTGTCGGATTTATATCATATTTTGATCAATCGGTATATGGTCATTCGGAGTACCACTGGAACGGCTTTGGTGCATGATCCGATTGCCAGCCAGGAACATGCTCAGATGATTCAGGCCATCAAGGATAAGGATAGAGATAAAGCGAAATGTTTGATTGAAAATCATATATATAAGATGGAAGAGCGATTGAACGAGAAGGTTAATTAAAATATAGAAAAAACAAAAAAACTATTTTTTTTAACCAAAATAAAATTTTTTATTTTTAATTTTAAATTAAAAAGCACAAAAAGGAGCTTTTATAAAAACAAAAAAACTATATGTCAAGGAGGACAAAAAAATGGGAAAAACAAAAGGAATGGGCGTTATGCCGGCAGTCATGACATTTTGGAACGAGGATGAATCTTACAACGAGAAAGAGACATTGAGATATGTTCAGTGGGTACTGGATTCAGGGGCACACAGCATTTCTTGTGTAGGAAGTACAGGCGATAACATTTCTATGTCTATGGAAGAACAGAAGATGATCATGAAGAGTATCATCGATTTTGTAGATCACAGAGTACCTGTGTATCCTGGAACCGGAAGATATTCCACAGCACAGACGATTGAATTAAGCAAATATGCACAGGATTGCGGAGCTGAAGGTGTTCTTGTCATCATGCCATATTATTTACAGCCGCATAAGAGAGCTGTTGTTAATCATTTCAGAAAGCTTCGTGAAGCCATCGATATCGATATTATCCTTTACAATAACCCAAGATTCTGCGGTTATGAGATGACACCGATTGAGATTAAAGAAATGGTAGACGAAGGTCTCATCAACGGTATTAAAGCAGCTCACGGTGATGCGAATCGTATTCATGAATTAAAATATTATTGTGGGGATAAACTTACTATATTATATGGTCATGATTATGCACCTATGGAAGGCTTCCTGGCTGGAGCTGACGGCTGGCTCAGCGGTATGCCTGCGATTTTCCCGAAATTTGCAAGAACTTTATTTGATATCTGCACCATTGAAAAAGATGTGGATAAGGCCAGAGCTTACTGGAATAAGATTCAGCCATTTGTAGATTATTTTATTACATATAATACAAATGATCCGCATTGGCATGAAGTGTTCAAATATGTATTAAAATGCCAGGGCTTTGATGCCGGTCTGCCGAGAATGCCTTTAGGTGATCTTGTTCCGGAAGAAAAAGCAAAAATTGACGCTTTGTTGGCAGATATGCAGGATATACTGTAATTGAAATGATACAGGGGAGAAAAAAAGAGAAGGATATTTTTAATATGTGAGGAGGAATAATATGAAAAAGAGTTGGTTGGCGGGGTTAATGGCAGCAGCTTTAACCGTATCGATGCTGGCAGGATGCAGCTCGAACTCAACGGGAACAACAGAAACAAAGGATACGTCGGCTTCAGCAGAGACAACGGCTGAAACGACAGGAGAGACGGCTGTGGCCGCCGGAGATTCGGATACGATTTTAATCGGTGTTTCCGCATCCATTACCGGTTCTGCACCGACAAACGGTCTGCGTACTCAGCAGGGAGCACAGTTGGCAGTCGATGAAATCAATGCGGCCGGCGGCGTTCTTGGAAAACAGCTGGAATTGTATGTAGCCGATGACGGTGGTTTGGCAGATACAGGTATTAATGCAACAAACCTGATTGCGAGCCAGGGGGTTGTGGCTCAGGTTGGACCTAACTTATCCGGTTTGGCATTAGCTGTTGAAAGTATCATTTCCGAAGCAGGATATCCGATGCTTGTTGGCGCTACCAGCCCGAAGCTTGTAACAGAGGTTGACAATGAATGGTTGTTCAGAATTCGTGCTTCTGATTCTATTCAGGCCGAGTTAGCAGCTGTTTATGCGACGCAAAATCTTGGATGTAAAAAGATTGGTTTATTTACAAACAGTAACGATTATGGAACCGGTGCACGAACAGTAGCAGAAGCTTACTTTACAGAACATGGCATTGATTTCGTAACAGAAGAGCACAATACTGGTGATACGGACATGACAAGCCAGATTCTTAAATTAATTAATGAAGGTGTTGATTGTGTTATCGTTTGGACCGACGATGCTGAAACTGCATTGGCTGCCCGTCAGTTCTATGATTTAGGACTTGATGTACCTGTTATTGGTTCGACATCCATTTCCACACCTCAGGTTAATGAACTTTGTCAGCCGGAATGGCTGGATAACTGGTATAGTGTAACTGACTTTACCACATCCAATCCATCGGAAGAAGTTCAGGAGTTTGTTGCAAACTTTAAAGCAGCCTATGGAGAGGAACCGGAATTGTATGCGACGACCTATTATGGCTCTATTTATATTGTAGCGGATGCTATCGAGCGGGCTGGAAGCACAGACCCTGCGGCAATTCGTGACGCTTTAGCAGAGACTAAAGGATTGGTAGGCCCTCTGGCTACATATACGGCAGATGATATACGTGAAATGGTTCATGGTGGAACAATTTGCAAAATGGTAGACGGAAAAGCAGAATTCCTGGAATATATACTTGTTGAAGAATAGTAATTCCTCTTCCTTTTTTAAATAGCTGCGCCTTCAAAAAGCGCAGCTATTTTTATAAAGGCGGGAGTGCAGGATAGGAGGTCGTTATATGGTTGGGATTTTGATACAGCTCATCGTCAGCGGTATCGCCATGGGGTTTATTTATGCACTGGTCGGTATTGAATATACATTGATCTGGAATGCTTCCGGTGTGCTGAATTTCAGTCATGATAAGTTGATTACCCTTGGGGCATATATTTTCGGTGGAACCTATATTATCGGTTTGGGTATGGGATATGTGCCGGGGATTATTTTAAGTTTGATTACCGTGGCTTTGATCGGGCTGGTGATTGCAAGGGCCATATTTATTCCTCTTCGGAATATGACAATGATCTATACAATTATGGCCACAGTCATGCTGGGGAAAATTATTATTGAATTTGTCCGTTTGTTTTGGGGACCCGTGCCCTTCTCCGTTCCGGGATTTCTGATCGGTACGGTGAAGATTGGCGGTGTTGTTATTTCGATAGCTAATATTGCCATCATTGTTGTAGCAGCGCTTTGTGTCGGTGCGCTGCAGTTGTTCTTATACAAAACGAAACCGGGCAAGGCCATGCGCTGTGTTGCACAGAACCGGAATGCTTCTCAGTTAATGGGGATTGATGTCAAATACGTGATGATGATCACAGTGGCCATTAGTATGATGATCTGCTGTCTGATCGGTCTTCTTGTTTCTCCTTTGCTGAATATCAGTACGACGATGTCAAACATGATTGGTCTGAAAGGTTTCGCTGCAGGCGTTATCGGAGGATTTGGCTATCTTCCGGGAGCCATTATCGGCGGCCTGGTCATCGGTATTATCGAGAATCTTGCATCGATGGTACTTCCATCGGTTTATAAAGATATCGTGGCCTTTGTTTTACTCGTCGCTTTCCTGTTGATCCGCCCGAAGGGCATTACCGGAAAGACGCGATAGAAAGGAGTAAAGCATGCAGAAAATTGAAAATAAGAGAGTTATCTGGATTGCGGCCGCATTTATTGTATTGGCCTGTGTGCCGCTGGTCGTTAAAAATAATTATTATATTACGCTGTTGAATCAGTTGACCATTAATATGATTGTTGTCTTTGGTCTGAATTTTGTTACCGGTCTGACCGGACAGATGAATCTGGGTACGGCAGGCATTTATGCCATTGGGGCATATATATCGGCGATTTTGTCCAGAAATTATGGTATTTCTCCGTGGATTACAATGATTATCGCCATAGCGGTCGGATTTTTAATTGGCCGCGGCCTGGGGTATCCGAGTTTAAAACTGAGAGGACCGTATCTTTCATTGACAACGTTGGCTTTTACGGAAATTGTTCGTATTTTTGCAACAAATCTGACGGAGCTTACGGGAGGTACACAGGGACTTAAAAATATTCCTCGTTTCTCTGTCGGACCGATTGCGCTGGATACAAATGTCAAGTATTTTTACTTTGTTCTGGTGGTTGCCATCATCATGTGTCTAATTTCCGTCCGAATCGTGTATTCCAAATGGGGAAGGGAATTCCGGGCTATCCGGGATAATGTGGACGCTATCGAATCTCTGGGGCTGGATGTGAAGAAAATTAAGATACGCGCATTTACACTGGCCGCCATGTACGGAACTTTTGCCGGAGCCTTATATGTTCATTTTAATAATTACATTACAAGTCTTTCATTTACCACAGACTTGTCCATCAACTATGTCATCATGCTGATGGTTGGCGGAATCGGGGATATTTTCGGAAATATCATCGGCGCTGTGGTCATCACAATGCTGCCGGAAGTATTGCGGTTTTTGGGAGATTATTACCAGATCACCTATTGTATTCTCGTCTTGATCAGTGCCCTGTTCCTGCCGAATGGTCTCGTATCCATTTACGGCAAGGTGGTGAGGCTGCTTAAAAAAAAGACGGCAGTGAAAGGCGGTGAAGGCTGTGAACAATGAACAGATTATATTGGAAGCAAAACATTTGACAAAACGTTATTTTGGTCTGGTGGCGGTCAATGATTTAAATTTCCAGGTCAAGAGGGGACGAATCCATGCGCTGATCGGGCCGAATGGTGCCGGAAAGACAACGACGGTAAATATGATTACCGGTGATGACCCGCAGACAGAAGGCGAAGTGTTGTTCTGCGGCCAGCCCATTTCCAAAATGCCCATTTATTCCAGAGCGCAGCTCGGCATCGGGCGGACATTCCAGAATATTAAATTATTTTCCACGATGACAGTCATGGAAAATCTTATGATGGGTGCCCAGAGTAAAACGAACCAGAATATTCTTACCTGGATGATCAACATAAAAAAGGCAAATGCAGAAGAAAAAATGTTGAAGGAGAAGGCTGAAGAGGTATTGAATTTTATTGGGATGTACAAGTACAAAGACGAAATCGTGAGCAATCTGGCCTATGGCCGTCAGAAGATGACAGAGCTTGGCCGGACGCTGATGACGGACCCGAAGCTGATTTTGCTGGATGAGCCGGCGGCCGGACTGAATCCGTCTGAACGCAGGGAATTTATCGATATTATCCAGAAGGTTTATGAGAAAGATGTGGATATGTTTCTTATTGAGCATAACATGGATGTGGTTATGAATCTGAGTCATGATATTACCGTACTGAATTTCGGATGTAAGATCGCCCAGGGCAGTCCAAAGGAAATTCAGCAAAATGAAGAGGTTATCACGGCCTATCTGGGAGAAGGTTATCGACAGAAAATGGCAAAGGAGGCTGGAACAAATGCTTAAAGTAAATCATGTGGATGCTTTTTATGGTAAAGTCCAGGTCCTCCATGATGTGAGCCTGGAAGTTGGGGAAAATGAAATTATTTCATTGATCGGGGCCAACGGCGCCGGGAAAAGTACCCTGATGAAAACGATTATGGGGTTGATTCGGCCGAAGCATGGGAATATTGAATTTCAAAGTGAGGACCTGACAAAAATCCGCAATACAAAAATCGTATCCAAGGGAATCGTTTATGTGCCGGAAGGCCGGGAGGTTTTTCCGGAAATGTCGGTCCGGGATAATCTGGAGATGGGCGCTTATTGCCGGAAATTTTCGGCAAAAGAAATGAATGATCATCTGGAAGAGATGTACGCCATTTTCCCGAAGCTTGGTGAGCGGCAGAAACAGTTGGCCGGGTCTTTAAGCGGCGGTGAGCAGCAGATGTTGGCGATCTGCCGGGGACTTATGAGCGACCCGAAACTGATCATGTTTGATGAACCGTCTTTGGGGCTGGCTCCGGTTATTGTGGAAGATATGTTCCGGGTTATTGTCGATATCAATAAAGCAAAGAAAATACCGATATTGTTGGTGGAGCAAAATGCTTTTATGGCGCTGAGTATTTCGAATCGGTGTTACGTTATGGAAAATGGACGGATTACACTCAACGGTCAAAGTAAAGAATTATTAGAGAGCGACGAAGTTAAGAAATCGTATCTTGGCGGATAATAAATATGGGGGGATTAATAATGATGGATTTAAGTATTAATGAAACGATAAAATACAATAAGTCAGGGCCGGGAAGGTATTGTTGTCGGTCGGGTGTATGGAGTGAAATTGAAAAATTGCTGACACCTTATGGGAAAAAAACCATTGTCAGCGGCGGTACCCGTGCCAGAGCATCTATCCAGGACAAGCTGTTTCCGGCTTTGGAAGCGGCGGGAATTGAATACAAAGTCAATGCTTTTACGGGTGAGAGCAGTATGAATAATGTGGAGAAACTTGTTGAAATGTGCCGGGAATACATGTCGGATTTTATCATTGGAGTCGGAGGAGGCAAGGCGTTGGATACGGCCAAATATGCTGCAGAAATCTGTGGTATTCCGGTGATTACCATACCGACTATCGCAGCGACTTGTGCGGCTGCCAGCAATCAGATCATAGTGTATTCGGATGAGGGCGAATATTTGGAAAATGTTTACCCGAAAACCAATCCTCCTCTGGTGATCGTGGACCCGGATGTTATTTTGAAAGCGCCGAAAAAATATTTGATTTCCGGAATCTATGATTCGCTGGCAAAGTGGTATGAGGGCAGCGCTTCATTGCCGGGCTCAGATAATGCGGATACTTTTGATTATATGGCATTGGCTGTCGCGGGGATGTTGAAAGAAAATCTGTTTCGGGATGGCAAAGCGGCTTTGGATGCTCTGGATGCAGGTGAGCTGACAAAAGAGTTTATTAATGTGGTCAATTTAAATATCTATACAGCAGCCACGGTTCAGGCATTAGGGATAAAGGCGGTACGAAACGGCATTGCCCATTCTACTCAGAATGGTCTGACTAAACTCCCGGGCGGACACCATATTACCCATGGCGAAAAGGTTGCCTATGGAATTGCAGTTCAACTTGCCGTATTAAATGCACCGGCATCAGAAAAGGAGGAATTAAAGGGGCTTTATGATTCGATGGGACTTGTGTCGACCTTTAATGGTCTCAATTTGGACTTTACCGATGAAAATATACATACGGTGGCGTTAAAAGCTGTGTCTGATGTCTTGATGAGAACGAAACCATTTGATAATATTACAGAAGAGATGATGTGTCAGGCCATCCGTGAGGTGGAAGTCACATTTTAACACGAAACTGAAATATGTAAATGGGGTGTTAAAATGAAAGTTTTAAATTTTGGATCGTTGAATATTGATAATGTTTACCATGTGGATGATTTTGTTCAGCCGGGGGAAACGAAAAAATCATTGAGTTTTCAAGTGTTTCCCGGTGGTAAGGGTCTGAATCAGTCGGTAGCTTTAGCCAGGGCCGGAGCTGATGTATATCATGCAGGAAAGATCGGAGCCGATGGTCAGTGGCTGGTGGATTTAATGAGACAGTCCGGAGTATGTGTAACTGTTCCGGAGACATCCGGCAGTCCTACGGCTTCAGCTTTGGTTCGAGAAGCGGGTTGCGACACGGGAAAGGCCATTATCCAGGTGAGCGACGCGGGACAGAATGCAATTATTCTTTATGAGGGAGCCAACCGGACTATAGACCGGGTTTTTATCGACGAAGTTTTGAGTCATTTTGAAGTCGGAGATATTTTAGTACTTCAAAATGAAATAAAAATGGTGCCGGAAATAATTGATTTGGCCTGGGAACGGGGAATGAAGATTGCGCTTAATCCTTCGCCGGCCAATGAAGTCATCCGCCAGTGTGATCTGAGTAAGGTCCATTGGCTTTTGCTGAATGAGATTGAAGGAGAATGGCTGACCGGAAAGAAAGAACCGGAAAATATTGCGGAAAGTCTATTGGAATCTTATCCGGATATGGAAGTGGTATTGACCCTTGGCAGTCAGGGCGTTTTATTTCAATCCCGTGAAAAGAAATGTTATCAGAAAGCGTTTAAGGTAAATGCGGTGGATACGACCGGAGCAGGAGATACATTTACCGGATATTTCCTCAAATGTGCGGCGGACGGAGAATCACCGGAAAGGGCGTTGATGATAGCGTCCAAAGCGGCATCGATTGCCGTATCCAGGTCAGGAGCCGCTGTTTCTATTCCGTATTGGGATGAAGTGGTTGAATAAAGGAGAAGATTATAATTATAAAAAATAGTTTAAGTTGCGGCAGCCGGGAAATGACTCAATTATTGTCAGATGTTCGACTGCCGCAGTTTTATAAAGTAAGACAAAAATTTGATAGTACTCATATGGATAGTGAAATAATTGTATCAGTATTAAAGCAGGAATTTGAAAATGTTATATTTTCCGGAACGGATGTTTTTGTCCGGGGACAGAGGATTGCTATTACAGCAGGCAGCCGGGGCGTTGCCAATATTGCCTTGATTCTGAAAACGATTGCCGGGATTTTCAAAGCGAAGGGCGCTCAGCCATTTATTGTACCGGCGATGGGAAGCCATGGCGGAGCCAGAGCAGAAGGTCAGAAAGAACTTTTGGCCGGTTATGGTATTACGGAAGAATCTATGGGATGTCCGATTTATTCCTCTATGGAAGTAAAGAAAATTGGAAGGACGGATGACGGCCGTGAAGTGTTTATTGATAAGACGGCGGCGGAGGCCGATGGTATTATTGTTGTGGGACGTATCAAGCCGCATACAGCATTCCGGGGACCTTACCAGAGCGGTCTAATGAAAATGATGGCGATTGGTTTAGGGAAGCAGTACGGTGCTTCTGTGTGCCACGCCGAGGGTTTTCAGAGGATGGGTTATAATGTACAGGCTTTTGGAAGCGCTATTCTTAAACATGCCAATATTTTATGTGGGGTGGGAATCATTGAAAATGCCTTTGATGAGACAAAAAAAATCATGGTTATGCGTCGGGAAGATATTGAATCCATGGAGCCGGAGCTGTTAAAAGAGTCGGATCAGAGCATGCCGCGAATTTTATTTCCGTCTTGTGATGTATTGATTGTAGATGAAATCGGGAAAAATTTCAGCGGCGACGGCATGGATCCGAATGTGACAGGCTCCTTTGCAACGCCTTTCGCCACCGGCGGGTTTCATGCGGAACGTATATGTCTTTTGGATTTGTCACCGGAGACCCATGGAAATGGTATGGGGACAGGAGTGGCCAGCGTGATTACCACCCGGATTTTTAAACAGCTGGATGTAAATATGATGTACATAAACGGGATGACATGTAAAAATCTCAATGGTTCCAGAATCCCGTGTGTGATGACAAACGATAAAGAGGCCATACAATTTTGCCTGAAAACCTGTATTCAGGCGGATATTCTTTATCCGAAAATTATCCGGATATTTAACAGTCAGTTTGTGAAATATATGTGGATTTCAGAGGCTTTGGCGGAAGAACTTCCGGAGAATGTGGAGATCCTTTCCGGGCCGGAGGCATTATCTTTTGATTCGGAGGGGAATCTGACAGACCGTTTTCCAAGACAGCGGGGGCAGAGGATTATATGATTGTATCCACAGTATTGGGCAAAATTATTTCTATATTTATATACCTGCTTATTGCGGGTATGTAAATATGGAACGCCGCCGTTTCACAACTAATCAGTTGATTGTGGAACGGCGGCGTTTTTCGTTTTATTTAGTACATGGCGGGCATGTGGTCGGTGCATCGAAGGAAGGGTTGAATGCGTAGAAGTTTTTGGAATCCAACTGTTCCTGTAAAATTCGCAGAGTCTCTCCAAAACGCTGGAAATGAACGATTTCACGGGCACGGAGGAAACGGATCGGGTCAGCTACTTCCGGGTCTTTTACGAGACGGAGAATGTTGTCATAGGTCGTACGGGCTTTTTGCTCGGCGGCCATATCTTCAAATAAATCGGTAATTGGGTCGCCTTTGGATTGGAATTCGCAGGCGTTGAATGGGATGCCGCCAGCTGCCTGCGGCCATATGCCAATGGTGTGGTCGATATAATATTTATCGAAGCCATATTTTTTGATTTCATCCATAGATAAATTACGGGTAAGCTGAGTGACAATGGTGGCCACCATTTCCAGATGGGCCAGCTCTTCTGTGCCAATATCGGTCAGCATACCCATGGCCTGGCGGTTCGGCATGGCGAAACGCTGGGAGAGATAACGCATAGAAGCGCCCATTTCACCGTCAGGGCCTCCGTATTGCAATAACTGATAATTTTAAAGAAGATAGTAACAAACCTCCATTTTATCAGCTTTTTTGTCGTATCGGGCCTCTTTAATGATGCTGCGCAAAGCGTCATTTTTTTGTTCGTCGGTAAAATCATCGGACCTAAGGATATCTAAAACGTTGGTGATCCGATGAAGCATTTCCTGGTTTTGGTCCGAAGTATCAGCAGCTGGTGAAGAAATATCAATGTCAGAGATTTTCTCTAAAAGGTCTTTTCGCTCGGACTGAATCAATTCTCTGTTCCGGGCGTATTCTTCCAGTGTATCGATGCCGTTCATGTAGGCCTCTTTGATACGCTGTTCCTTGAAATCCAAACGGTTGAGCTGTTCTTTTAAAATATCCAGCTCAGAGGATGTTGAAGGCTCAGAAGGCTTAATACGTTCAAATTCGATATCGTCAGAGTTCAGGACCATTTCGAGCGAACGGATGAAGTTTTCTTTCAGATATTTTTCGGTGACGTAACAGCTTGTTTTGCATAATCCTTTTGTGTATCCCCAACACTGGAATCCACCAATGACGGTGCCGTCTTTCTTTTTCCGCGGCGCCCATCCGAGAGTCCGGCCACAGTTGGAGCAGTGGATCATACCCGAAAGCCAGCTTTTATAAGTGGCAGCAGGACGCTTGCCGAGATTGCGGTGCTCTTTGGCCAGACGGGCGCCGGCGGCTTCAAATAATTCATCTGAAACAATTGACTCATATTGACCATCATGAATAATCCATTCACTTTCAGGGTTCTCGGTCCTGGATTCTCTATTCATACGGTTCCAGCGAACTTTTCCAATGTATGTGGGATTGGATAATATGTACTTCACATTGCGGACTTCAAAACGATTCCCGCGGATGGTCTTTATTCCCATATCATTTAATAGATTTGCAATGGAAAACAGCGACATGCCGCCATAAGCATATTTTTCAAATATCATTCGGACAACTTTGGCTTCTTCGGGAACAATGACCGGTGGCGTTTTTGGCTGCCTGATGGTGTAACCAAGGGGCGGCCGGGATTGATATTTTCCCCTGAGTGCATTTTCAGTCATTCCCCGGTGAACTTCTCCGGAAAGCCGAATAGAATAGTATTCATCCATCCATTCAATAATTCGCTCGATCAGAGAACCGAAAGGGCCATCCATGATCGGTTCGGATATGCTGATCACGTCGATGCCGCGCTGTTTTTTCAAAAGGGATTTGTAAACGATGCTTTCTTCCTGATTCCGGGCAAATCTTGAAAATTTCCATACCAGAATACAGGAAAACGGCGAAGGGTCCTGTTTGGCAGCGGCAATCATCCGGAGAAATTCTGGCCGGGATTTCGATTTGCGGCCGGAGATTCCCTTTTCAATGTAGATATGCTCGTTGGATATGAGTATATCATTTTTTGTGGCATAATCCATGATAAGACGCTTTTGAGCATCCGGAGACAATTCCTCCTGGTCGTGCGTGGATACGCGGATATATGCTGCAGCTTGTTTTAACAATTGAATCACCCTCCTGTAACTTATGAAAAAAAGAGTACAAAAATAACACCTGTACAGGTGCCGGAGGTTTGTGATACAATATATTTGTTCAGAATGTATGTATCGGCCTCTGGCCTGTACAGAAAATCTATGTGAAGCCGTCTGGTGTTGGTAGCACCAGGCGGTTTTCGCTATTCAAGAGCGTCTTTTTTATGCTCACGTTCAATTTGCTTAATACTCTTTTTAGGAGTAGGCAAATCCTCGGGCATTGTGCCGCCGAGTTCCTTTATTGTCTGGCGGACTTTAGCGCCGACTTCATAATGTGTCTGGTTAGCCGCTTCCTTTCCGGTGATATGTTCTCTTCGAAGTTTTTCATCGGTCTGAGTGGCACGGAAAAGATTTGCGGCCAACTCTGTGCTACCCATATGGTCTAAAATTTTTTGGCTTTTTTTGAGTCCTTTTCTTGCATGAATTTCTTTGACGCCCAAGCCTCCGTAAAGACCTTGATATCCTTTGTTCTGAAAAATGGCATAATCTTTAGGGGATTCAATACCGGCCATATTGGCAGCTTCGGCCAAAGATTTGTTATGGGTAGTCATTTCGCTTCGGATAGCGAGTCGTTTCAAATCCTCATCTAGACTATCGTAATTTTCAATCAATTCCTGTTGCCGGGTTTTTATAGCAAAATAGGTTTGGCCAAGGGCAATTACTTTTTTACGAGAATCACCATTCTGGACAATAAGATAACAAGCGTAGCGAGAAAGCTCATAATCTTCGAGTTCTCGTTCGGCACCAGAACCTATGTTCACCATTTTCCCGACCTCGGCAAAATGGTCTGAAATAGAATTTTTACTGTTTTCACAAGCAATGATAGCCTTTTCAATAACTTTTTTAAAGTTATCCCATTTAGTATATTCAAGAGCCTGTTGCAATTCTCTTGCATACCAGAATTCTTGACCATATTCATTTACATGTTTGATAGAATCAAAAAGCGTTTCTGTATAAGCACTTTCTTCTTCGTTAGTGAGGGTTTTAGATAAAACTCTTTCGTGAATTTCGTTTAGTCGTTTATCAAATTCGTCTTGATTCATATAAGCTCCTTTCCGGAAAATATAAAGGGGTAAATTAGTATTATGTCGCGGATCTTGCCTGATGCAGAGGCCAGTTCTGTTTGACAAATTATTTATTTAGCTTATAATATACTTAACAAGAAGGCCAGTAAGGGAGGTCAAGGCTTCCCGTCCTGGCGAAATATTGAGCTGTGTAAGCCGCCTGCTTTACCAGAGTCAGGGCGGCTTACTTATTTTCTGGTTCAGAATAGCAATAATCAGTAACGCTACGTTCAAGATTATCATAAATTCTTCGTATGTACTCATAAGCAATCCCCTCCTCTCAAGACTAAGGACAGGGACCGCAGCCGCTCTACTGGCTGCCCAGGTAAATATATTATATCTTCTTTATGCCCCCTGCGCCAGTTGGCACAGGGGACAGATTTCGTTTATTGCTTATTTAAGATTGTCAATCGCATATTGAGCTTCTTCTTCGGTGAATTTTTCGCCATATTCAGATATCAGTTGATCATATATTGCAGCCGGAGACATACTCATGGAATCTTGGTAACTTTTAGCTTTCTTTAATGCATTCGCTTTCCAATCGGCTGAAATGTTATCAATAGCGTATTGAGCTTCTTCAGGCGTAAACATTTCTCCATATTCGGAAATTAATTGATCGTAGATACCAGCCTTGGACATGTACATTGTGTCGCTGTAGCTCTCTGCCTTTTTCAGAGCATTGGCGTTCCAGTCAGCATCTAAATTATCAATCGCATATTGTGCTGCCTCAGGGGTAAATTTTTCGCCATATTCTGAGGTTAATTGATTGTATATACTGGCTTTGGACATGTACATTGTGTCACTGTACGATTTGGCTTTTTTAAGAGCAGATTTATATTCTGTTGGGACAGTCTCTTCTTCATTGGCTGTTGTGATGCTTTCGGAAACTGGCTCAGTTTCGGTTTCAGCTTTTGTTGTTTCCTGTGTTTGTGCCTTTGTTTCTTTTTTATCGTCACCACTATTTCCCATAGAGCCGATAATACCGAGTACGATAATGATTGCCACAGCAATAAGTGCTATTTTTAGGCAACCACCTTTCTTCTTTTCTGATTTCTCTTTTTTCATAATCATTTCCCCTTTTCATATAGTATTTTATTAACACGCCATAGGCGGATTAATCAGATTCATTTATTTTTATCCTTTTTGAAAGTAGTGCCTAAATCTGTTCGGCGTCGAGTCTTTGGCGCTCCAAGATATCTTCGGCATGGATTTGATAATATCCATAAAACGTATTTACGATTCCTTCTCGTTCTCTTAATTGTTTTCTGGTGCGCTTATGTTGCTTTGCTAATTTTTTTTGAATATTTTCCATTTCAAGATATTGCTGTTTGTCAAATATCCATAATTGCAAATGGTTGTCTGTGATAGATGGTTTGCTATTGTTCCAATCTTTATAATCCAATAATGTGCGATTGGCAGCAGCATAGGATAAACCAAATATTTTATGTATATCATCAGACGTTATACAATTTAGACTTTTAATAGCAACTCTTGGAGCTAATATGCAACTGGCAAAATAATCGGCTTCATTTTCATTGATTTCAGATTCTTTTGTGTGCCCGAGAATAAAATGGCCTAATTCGTGCATCAAAGAAAATCGGATTCGTCCGATATTATTTAAAGCGTTATAATAAACAGTCATTCTAAATCTAAACGCATCTTTTGAATAATTTGAAATCGCGTGAAATAAATCAGGTTTCTCTATTTTTACTTCCTGGTATGTAATAATTCGAAGCCCATAGTGTTCAAGTACTGAAAAACAGTCCAATGGGAATTCGTGAATATCACATTCTTGATAGATATCGAATATTTTTTTGTGAATATGTTCCTTATCCAAATAATCCACCTGCTTTTATTTTTCATTTTCGGATAGCAGTTTGATTAAATGCATTCTTTCCTCAGGGGATAATTTTTTCCCATTTCTAGCAATCAATAATTCCATCTGTTCATAGGCTGGTTGTTCTTCTTGCGGGATACTTTTTCCGGCCATTTCCTCTAACTCTTCAACTTTTATTCCAAGATTTCTGCAAATCACAATAATATTATTAACACTGGCTTTGCCAACGCCATTTTTTATTATTCCATATAAAGTAGTATATGGAATTCCACATTTAGCTGCAAATGATTTTAAGTTATATCCTTTTTCTCGAATCAGTGATTCTAGAATTTTTGCCATTTCCATATTTTCACCTCCTGATACGATGATTATATACTAAATTTCGCATTTTGTAAATATTAAAAATTCGAAATTCCGTAATAATTCGAAATTAAGAATTATGATGTTGACAAAATACCGAATAACGAATATAATTCAAGTATGAAATACGGAATAACGAATTTTAAGAGAGGCGGTGAGGTAATGTATGCAAATCTATTAAATGCGATGAAACAGAAAAAGGTAACTGCATTACAAATTGCAAATTTATTGGAGTGCAGGCCAGCTACAGTATCAGATAAATTAAACGGTACTGTAAAGTGTGGTTTCTATTTTGCAGAGGCACAAAAAATCAAAAAGGTATTCTTCCAAGAATACGATTACGATTTCTTATTTGAACAATTTAATAATGAGGTTTTAAGTAACTGATATCCGTTGAATATAGGATATCACGAACAAATGTTCTGGTCAATGGGAAATAGAGGGAGGTGGGGAGAGATGGAAGAAAAAAGCCCAAAAGAGATAAGCGATGAAAAAATAGAAAAATATATGGAGAAGACACTTTTTGAAATAAGGTGGATCCGAGAAAACATGAATCCACCAGTAAATTATTTTTTAGTAACGACTCTATCAATTATTTCTGCGATTATAACAACGCTTATACTAATCCGTTGATTGCAAGTGTGATGAGTGTAGTAATGATAGCTAGGAGGATGGGCAGCATAATTGAATTTGAAACAAGATAAATGAAATTTTTGCGCCGTAACTAGAAAAAATACATACCTTCATGTGTTGGATTGAAGGTATAGGAGTCTGGTGTGCCAGACAAATTTTCAATTAAGTGAAGTTCTTCAAGATATGATAACGCACTGAAAATTTCAACATGCGTCATAGTTTCACCGAGATAAGAATCGATGAAATTGGTTTGAATATCGTATCCACAGTAGACCATATCGTAGATATCGAAGATGCAGCACACAAGAATTCGTGTGGCATCATGAGTTAAAATTTTACCGCTCGTTGTTCTGTAAATCAACAGAGGGTTTGTTAAGAAAAGACGACGAAGTTTTCGTTTTAACTTAAATTCGTTTCGTGGTTTGCGCATGGTTAACTTCTTTCTTTTGTACTTGGCGTGGCAGCGCCTGTAGATACAGTATAGGAGATAGGGAAGAAAAAGGCAACAAATTTTATATGCCAGGAAAAGAGGTGGCATAAGATGTGGATTCCAAAATGGTATTGGGAAAGCATTATCCGGCAGCAAAGGAAATTAGAACGAAGGGTAAAACGAATGGAACTTATCGCTTATGAAGATGCACGGAATAAAATAGCCAGCCTTCGGGATGAGAAAGCTGGCACGGTTTCAAAAGACGGAATATCAACTATTGAGGAAATCTTGAATCAGGCTGCTGACGCTTGAAACATGAAAAATATTTCAACATTTTGTAAGGTCTGGGAAGGAGGCCGGAAATAAAATGGATTTTACATATCAAGAATTAGCACGGCTCATGGCGATGATAGGCGTAGCTTTAATGAGTGGAAAGATTCAAATGGATGAACTTTCAAAATCCATTCATAAAAAGGTGACTGATGAAATTGTAAAGAGGAACGAGGTCAATTTATCAGAAAATATCTAACCGATTTGCTGTCCCATAAACAGGACTTTGAAAAGAAAATTGAGAAGGAGGTGGTATAGACATGAGTATATTCCAAAAAAGTGACATGAAAGAAAGCCTAATCAAGCAAATGAAGATGCTGTCAGAGGCTTCCTACAATCATGTGTGTGATGATGGACTGTCAAATTACAGTCATGAAATGGTAAATATTTATAAGGAATTAGAAAGTCCATTTCGTACCGTATTTTTCAGCCTTTTGCTTATTGATCTCACTATAAGCCTTTTTATACTCGTCAAGAAGTTCTGATGGAGAAAGGTTTGATAAATCTTTCTTTTGCAAATAAAACATTGCTAGTTCGTGAGCGATGTTTATGTCAGACATAAATAATTCCTCCTTTCGTATTTATTCAGCTGTTGCAGCAGCTTGTAATTACAGTATAGGAGATAAAAATAAAAATGGCAATGTATATTGTGAGACCAGGTGGAATCCCACAGCAGATGATTTAATGGTAGATGATTGGGAGGTACAGGTAAAAGAAAGTTGGACAATCAGAGAATCATACATTATACAGAAAAAACCGCGAAGGTGATAAATGAGTGACAATAGTAAATGTAATCAAAATCGGGGATAAAGACGTAAAGCTATCTGATCTGACCGACGCTGAAAAAAAGGATATTGCTGTCCGTCTAACAATTCAGGCGATGGCGTCAGTGGGATATAAAGTGGCAGGCGGGAGGTGATGAGATTGTGATACCAAAGATAATTGATGCAGCGACTACAGCATTTATATTGACGAGTGCAGTACTTGTTGTTCCGGCGGCCGTTAGTAATCCGGAAGGAGCCGCATTTGCTGCCTGGGCAACATTGGTATATCTGGCTGGCCTGTGGCAGCTGCTCCGGTACCAGACGGATGATGGCCCATTATTAAAAATGCCCCGACCGAGCGGCAACTCAGATCAGGGGCACAGAAAATTTTACAACATTATATTAGCAGAAAATAAGGAGAAAGTAAATGAAGCTTTATAAAGGTTTTGATAAAGATTTAAAATGCCGTGGCTATCAGTTTGAAGTCGGCAAAGAGTATGAGGAAGAAAAAGCAGATATCTGTGATTGCGGATTTCACGCTTGCGAAAATCCTTTGGATGTTTTTGGTTACTATCCACCGGCAGATTCCAGGTATTGCGAAGTTGATTTAGATGCGAATGACCAGAAAAGTAATGATAGCAAGCGCGTTGGAAAACATATAAAAATCAATGCAGAAATTGGACTTCCAGGATTAATTAGAGCCGGCGTTGAATACATAAAGGACCAGGTTGACTGGGATAATGCCAAGGAAACGAATACCGGATACCGGTCAGCAGCCACGAATACCGGGAACCAGTCAGCAGCCACGAATACCGGGGAC